>Ga0169931_10001580_pt1 | contig 37450 bp, 33 predicted proteins | sample Kivu_15m_20L_FD_129675 | JGI IMG/M metagenome (GOLD analysis project Ga0169931, IMG submission 129675) | Freshwater microbial communities from Lake Kivu, Western Province, Rwanda to study Microbial Dark Matter (Phase II) - Kivu_15m_20L... | ecosystem: Environmental > Aquatic > Freshwater > Lake...
AATAGACCTGAGCAGGAGTATGTGCATCAAGGCATAGCCGCGACCACCCCACAAGCCCAGCTGCAAAGGCAAGGGCAACAGCCATGGGCATTACTGGCACTTGATACATCACGGCCATCGCGACTACGGCACCCAACATGCCGCCCATTCCCATCATATGTACACTGATCTTCCACCACATGTTGATCAAGGCTGTGACAATTAGAGATACCACAGAGGTGAGTACCAGTGCGCGGAACATTCCCGGCAATGGCAATTTGCCCAAAAGGATATAGGTCGAAATCAGGAACGTGATCCCGACAAGAAACGGTAGGTGACGCTCGTTGCGTTCGGCCATATGGTAGCTGCTTATGATCTTTCGTTTGACGAACCACGCGAATACAAGCATGGGCAACAGGATGGTGTTTATGGTGATGATGAAAAGCAAGACCCACCTGAGCGTGCCTTGTACTGCGAAAGACAGGTACGATCCCGTGCCCAACATTAGGAGCACCGTATAAAGAGGTACAAATAGCGGCTGAAAAGCAATACTTAGGGCGTAGGCCAGTCTTCGCTCCATGTCAGATGTGGAGAGTGTAAGGGTCGGCATCAGCCAATGCCGGGAAACGCTTGCGGTAAGCTGTCAACGGATCTAAGCTGATAGTTGCGGTGGCAATTATCTGCTCACCTTGAGAACAAGTGGAGATAACTTCTCCCATCGGACCGTGCAGCACACTATCACCACTGTATCGGTGGCCCAGACCATCGGTGCCAACACGGTTCACGCCTGCCACGTATGCCAGATTCTCATGGGCGCGTGCCGCCAGAAGCTCCTTCCATGCGCGACTGCGTACTTCGGGCCAATTGGCCACATAGATCAGCATGTCGTAAGCGCCATCGGTAGTGTTGGGCGTGCCATCAGTCACGTTGTTACGCGCCCATTCAGGGAAACGTAGATCGTAACACACCAAAGGACAGATGCGCCAGCCTTTGCACTCCACAATTAATCTTTCTTTTCCCGGTGAGTAAGAAAGGTGTTCGCCTGCGAAAGTGAAGAGATGCCGCTTGTCGTAGGTGGCGTAGGTGCCATCCGGCCGGGCCCAAACTAGACGATTGTATGTGGCACCATCCTCTTTAAGCATCAAACTGCCCGTGATGCAGGCCCCCGTCTTAGCAGCTGTAACGAGCATCCACTGCATTGTGGGGCCAAGGGTCGGTTCGGCCAATTCGGTGCGGTCCGTGAATCCCGTACTGAACATCTCGGGCAGAACGATCAAGTCTGTCATCCCTACCAATGGCGCCAACTCCTCATCAAGCTTTGCACGGTTCCCTGCCGGGTCGCACCACAGCAGGTCGGTCTGAATAAGGCTGATGCGCAGGTCGCTCACAGTTTGTGCAGTTTCTCGGCTGCCCGTTGCAACGTGTCATCCTCCTTCGCGAAGCAGAACCTTAAGAGATTGACCTTGTCCGGCTTGTGATAGAACACCGCTACTGGAATGGCCGCTACACCATGTTCTTTGGTGAGGCGCTGAGCGAAATCGAAATCCTTTTCATCGCTGATGTCTGAATAATCGACCAGCTGGAAATACGTGCCGCTGCTCGGTCGCAGCTTCAATTTCGATCCGCGCAGCAGATTGACAAAACGGTCTCTTTTCTCCTGATAGAACTGATGCAGTCTGGTGTAATGTTCCGTCTCGGGCAAGAATTCAGACAATGCGTACTGCACCGGAGTGTTAACAGAGAACACGTTGAACTGGTGGGTCTTGCGGAACTCGCGCATCAGTTCAAGTGGTCCAAGGACGTATCCCACCTTCCAGCCCGTATTGTGGTAGGTCTTGCCAAAAGAGGAGACAATCAGCGACCGCTCGGCCAACTTGGGGTACCGCGCCACGCTCTGGTGCTCCATCCCATCGAATATGATGTGCTCATACACCTCATCGCTCAGGATCACGATGTCGGTCTTGTCGGTCAGCTTCTGCAACCGCACCATGTCCTCGGCAGACAGCACCCTGCCGCTCGGGTTGTGCGGGGTGTTGATGATGATCATGCGCGTGCGCTGATTCACCAGCTTCTTCATGCGCTCCCAGTCCACGAGGTTCTGGCCGCGCAGGTCCATCTGCACAAATACCGGAACCCCGCCAGCCAGTTCGATTGCCGGCACGTAGCAGTCGTAGGCCGGTTCAAGAACAATAACCTCATCGCCCTCGGCCACCAGCGCAGTTATTGCTGTGAACAGGGCTTGCGTGGCACCGGCCGTTACAGTCACCTCACTCTCCGGGTCGTACTTGGCCGAATAAAGCACCTCTACCTTATGAGCAATGGCATCGCGCAAAGCCGGCACACCCTGCATGGGCGCGTACTGGTTGTGGCCGCTGTGCATGTGGGTAGCCGTAAGCTCAATTAGCTTTTCGGGCATGCTGAAATCTGGGAATCCCTGTGCAAGATTGATGGCCCCATGCTGACGGGCAAGGGCTGTCATCACAGTGAAAATGGTGGTTCCCTGATTGGGCAGTTTTGAACGGATAGCCCCGCTGAAACGCATGTTGCGAAAATAGGCCCATGTGCGAATCAGGTCTGATTGAAAATGAGTGAGGCCGCAACTGCGGCCTCACTTGTACCCAGAAAGGGAATCGAACCCTTACGCCTTGCGGCACACGCCCCTGAAACGTGCGCGTCTACCAGTTCCGCCACCTGGGTGAATAGGGGGGCGCAAAGATAGCAGTCACGCTGTCACCTCCAAACGATGTCGGAGATCACAAGAAAATAACCAACTTCGCAGCCACTAACCTAAAGTCCAATGAAAAAACTGTACACCCTCCTTCTGACCATGCCATTGGCCCTGTGCGCCTTCGCTCAAGTCCCTGAACTTGGCGAATACGAGATTCGATTCGACCTTACTGGGCCTGGATTCTCGCATTATACACTGATCTACTTCAACGATGCCGCTCCTTGGGATCCGAATTCACTGATTACTGCCGGATGGGACGACTGCTGCGAAGCCCAAATGCTTGTTGGCAATCAGAGTCAGCCTCATCTCTTCACAGCTATCGTTGCTGGAAACCCCCTGCCTCAAGGCGACAACCGACTCCAAATAAATGGTCTGCCATTGTTGACAGGCCCATACAATGTGCCCATGGGTCTTTTGGTGGGAACTGCAGGTACCTACACCCTATCGGCCACCCGTCATTGGACCTTTGCCGATAATGTAGGCATCATCCTCGAAGATGTGCAGACACAGACCATGCAGGACCTGAATGCCGATTCATCATATGTGCTCACCAGCGCTTTGGCCGATAACATTAACCGTTTCATCGTCCACTTCGATCTTGCAACTAATATCGACCAGGCTTCAACCGATGCTGTGCGAATGGTGCTTGGCCATGAGAACCTCATGGTGACTGGAGCCAATAAGGGCGGAGTCATTGAACTGTTCGACATGTCTGGTCGCTGTGCTGTGCGCAATACTGTTGCTCAGGATGGCGATGTAACAGTGAATTACGCAGAACTCGGCCATGGCATATATGTTGCACGCTATCAGGGCGCTAACGGCACTGTTGTGCGTAAGTTCATGCGTTGAGAGCGTCTTTTTACATTTGTTTAACCTTCTTTCCTGAATGAATTGGCCACCTTTGAGGCCTATCTGAAACATTGCCCGATGAGAAACACCATTACCCTTGCGTTCCTGACTCTTCCGGTATTAGCTCTTGCCCAGTCGAGTCAGGGAGGTGGCAACATCCCCCCTGTCATGATCACGGAGATCATGTACAACCCACCAGAATCAGGCAACGACACCCTTGAATTCATAGAGTTGTACAATACCAGTGGCTCAGCGGTCAATATGGCCGGGGTGACTTTTACTTCTGGTATCACTTACACATTCCCGCCCACCTTGAGCATCCCGGGTAACGGATATGTGGTCATTGCAGGAGACTCTGTGCGTTTCGCGGCATTTTATGGTGGCACGGCCCGCCAATGGACGGGTGGGGCAACCCAACTCAACAACAGTGGAGAGGCTTTGGTTATGAAGACTGCCTCAAGCGAGATAGTAGATTCGGTTTTCTATGACGATGCTGCAGCGTGGCCACAATTGGCAAATGGCCAAGGAGCATCGCTTGTGGTCTGTTCCACCTCTGCCGACAACAACTTGCCATCAAGTTGGTATGCCTCTACCACCGCCACAGGCGGAACGGTCAATGCCATTGCGGTGTTTGCCAGCCCTAATGCAGCAGATGCGTGCCTTTCAGTGGGCATACAGGAAAACAAGCCTGTGAAGTTTGATGTTTATCCTAATCCGACCACCGATAAAGTGACCCTCTCTTTGCCTTCGGACGTTGAGCTTTATGACATGACCGGGCAGAAGAAGGGGGCATTCAAGAACGTCAAGGAGGTGAACCTGTCTGCTTTCGCGCCCGGTCTCTACATCATGCGCACCTCAAAAGGCGAAATGGTACGAATTGTGAAAAAGTGAAATTCCTAATTGAGGATGATGAAAAGGGCCTGGATATCCAGGCCCTTTTCTTTTTGCGTCCATGGCTTACATTTGTGAAACATGTTGCGGTCAGTGTATTCAGTTCTGTTGTTCGGATCGTGTTTGGCTCATAGTACCAAAGCCCAACCGCCTCCACCACCCTTCAGCATTGGTCTCAGAATGAATGAGGTTCAGACCATGAACACTCAAACAGTGAGCGATGAGGGCGGTGAATTCTGTTCGTGGATTGAAGTTTTCAATCTCAGTCAGACTGCATTCAGCCTTTCTACCCTCTATTTGTCTGACGACAATTTAAATCTTACCAAACATCGATTTCCGGTCAGTAACAACCTACTGGTCAATGGAGCCGAACACATGATGATCTGGGCCGATGGTGATACCGCACAGGGCCCCGCACATATCAGTTTCTTCCTTTCGCCTTCGGGTGGATGGCTTTTCATGTCAGCTCCTGATGGGGTTACCGTTGTCGACTCCATCCAATACCCCGCCATGACGATTGACGAGAGCTATGGCCGAAATGGCGATGGCAACGCCTCGTGGATCATGTTCCCGACTCCTACACCCAATGCCCCGAACATCCTCAGTTCGGTTGACAATGACCTACGAGACGGTCGCCTGCCCAGACATCAAGTGGTCAGCAACCGCATTCATTTTTACGGTTCGGAAGTTGAGATCATTGATTGGGCGGGCAGACGTATCGGGACCATCAGCGGTCGTGACGGGGTCTTTGACGTGAGTTCACTTCCATCGGGGTCATACATTGCCCGAACTGAGGATGGAAAGCACCTCCGGTTCATGAAAATGTAACACACCCTTTTATTTCGGTAAATTGAGGGTAATGTCCTCCTAACACACTACCCTGTGCTTCGCGCCTCCGATGGCGCAACAGTTAAAACTTTTGTTAAGTGTCGCCCTTGTGGTGATGAATTTCTGCTCGTGTCTGCCAGACAGAGACCTCTTTGTTCCCAATGGCCCTACTGATACGACCTCCACTGGAAGTCATATCCTGCTCATAAACGAGATAGTATCCAACGGTTCACTTGACATAACAGAATTCGGGTCGGCCGAAGATTGGATTGAACTTTATAATCCAGGTGCTGCGCCTGTTGTTGTTGGTCAAGGGGAGTTCTACCTCACGGATGCCGCGGGGACAGATGACCTCTTGTTCGCACTACCACCGTTGACTGTGCCATCGAAAGGATTCATTGTGGTCTGGTGTGACGGCATGGATACCATCGCCAGCCAGATCCATTCAAATTTCAAGCTCTCTTCCTCTGGGGAGACAATAGCACTGACGCGCATAATTGACGGAAGCCCCGTTCAGGCTGACCTGAAAGCCTATACTGCCAATATTCCGGATGGGAATAGCGAAGGCCGTACCCCAGACGGTGGCGCGGCTTGGGCGATATTCAGTGTGCCGACTCCTGGTCAGAAGAATCAATGAGACCAGCTACCATTCTTATTTTTCTCCTGCAATGGGGCATCTGTGCGGCCCAGAAGCCGATGGTGCCCTCATGGTCAAAGAGAATCCGGATCTCTGAGCCGTCCGATCTGGTCTGGGATACAGCTCGCGATTCCTTTCTGGTTGTGAGTGACAATGGACTGCTATACACCATGTCAAAAGACGGTGAGGGGGCACGCCAATTCTTTTCAAAGGGGTCAGACTTCGAGGCTATCACACTCACATCCGATCTGATTCTGGCCATAGACGAATCGGAGCGCAGGATCTACAGATTCAACAGGAAGGATCTGAGTCCTGCGGGGGTTTACCCTATGACCTATCAAGGAGCCCGCAACCGCGGTTTTGAAGCGGCATGCCATGACCCACAGACCGGAACAACATATCTGATAACAGAGAAGGATCCTTGCCGAATCTTCCTGACAGATGAAAAACTGAATCTGAAAGGGACTCAAGATCTGCGCATAAGCGCTGATGTAAGTGCTGCCACATGGCACAATGACAGACTCTGGGTGCTGTCAGATGAAGATAGGACGCTCATGGAATTGGGCCCTGACTTCAAGGTGACGCGCTCGTGGAAGATCAAGGTACATAACCCGGAGGGCTTCGCATTTGGCCCTGATGGCAATCTCTATGTGCTGTCAGATGACATGCAACTACTCACCTGCTTCAGTAAAGATGGGCTGAGATGAGGTGGTGTACAGTCACACTATCGGTCCTTATCTGGTCGTTACCCATTGGGGCATCGGCCCAATTGACATTGAGCAATGGCTGGCACACCTTGGAGATCGGTGGCTCGGTGAGTATGTTCTACAATCATCGGATCCTGAAAAAAGGTGAAGACGACAGCAAAAAGAACCGATTTGCTCTGCGGGACGCTCAGTTACAGTTGAAGGGTCGGGTCAAGAACCTTGTGGCTTATGAGCTGCAGGTAGATGTGGCCGACATGGCTTTCAATCAGAACGACCCTGAGAACCCAGGTCTCATGGAGGCCAACATAAGGTACACGGGGCTTCGCCATTTCTACATCAAAGCCGGATACGGTAAGACGCCTTACGGGCGATCCTCGCTGGTCCCGTTCAAAGAGACTGTCTATTGGCAAAGGGCCGAATTCCTGAGGGGAAGTGTGTATTCAAGGCGTGATGTGGGGGTTTCGGTGGGCGGTTCTTTCCTCCGACAACTGATTGATTTCGAGTTCGGGGTATATACTGGAATGGGCGAGCTTACCCTCCGAGGCGACAATGATGCGAGCGGTAATCCAGAGTTCGTGGGGCGCGTACAACTGGCATGGCCCACAAGGTACAGGCTGAGGGATGTTGATGAGAACGACACGTACCTGCCCATGTTCGCACTCGGTATCAACGGTCGGTACTTCGATAAGACCCAGCCCACTGGTGCATCGCTGCCAGCCGGATCAAATGGCGAATTCGGGATCAAGGTGGTCAATGGGTCAAAGTATCTGATAGCCGTTGATGGGGCATTTCAGTGGCACGGGGCATCGGCTCAGGTCGAATGGCACATGGGCGAGGCCAGACTGAGTAATCCCGGAGACGTCCTTTTACAAGGGCTGCCGGACTCGGTGACCGGGTCTCGGATAAAGTTCGGAGCCCTCATATGTCATGTCAATTACCATATCAGGCGCATACGCACCACCCTTTCGGCCCGCTATGAGCATTACAACCTGAACGATCTGGCCACGGGTCATAATGAGCGCCTTGGAGCCTCGGTGCAGTTCAATGTGCCAAGGCTGCCCCTGATGTTGCGCGCTCAATACTGGCATGTGCTCAATGAAGAGACCACTGTGGATCCTCTGAAATGGACCGACCAGCTCAGAATAGGGGCCATCTACCTTTTTGAATAATAACCAAAACCACCATCACCATGCGTTTCACTTTTACATCCCTTCTTACCGTTGCGGCACTCGGCCTGCAAGCCCAGACATCGCCCACAGCTTACAATCTGGCCAATGGCAATTACTCCATGAATGCCTGGCCATCCGGCTCTGCTGCAGGCACCTACCCAACTAACATGGTGTTCCACTATACCACCGACCCATCAGAACCGGCCTTGTATGATGTGACAGCGGACGGAGCCGAGGATTACGATTGCGGTTATGCGCAGGCATCACGCAACAGGATCAATGGGCGCGATGCAGAAGGTCTTAGTTTCATTGCTACAGGTTCAGCCCAATACGATGACTGTACTGCGGGCAATGCGGCTGATACCCGATTTGTCGGTGTGGCAGTGCTGGCACTCAACAGCACAGGTCGGCAGGGTGTGTCGGTGCAATGGACCGGTGGTACAATCACAGTGGGCGATGACCCGGCCACGCCACGCATCTTCGCAATTCAATTGCAGTACCGGATCGGGTCGTCAGGCGCTTGGATGGCTGTGCCAGCAGGGGGCACCTATACCACTGGTGCAATTGGGACCAGCTCGGTGCAGAGTTCCACTTTACCCGCCACATGCGACAATCAGAGTCAGGTGCAACTACGCTGGGCATACTATCAGACTGTGGATGGCAACGGAACCCGACCAGAGTTGAGGCTGGACGATATAACCGTGAGCAGCTCGCCCACCACTTCAGTAGGTATGCCGGAATTCCCACCGGTATCATTGCTCAGGTCGAACAATCCATCAGACGGTCTTTTTCATCTGGCCACACCGGTAACAGCCCGGATCGTGGATAGGATGGGCCGCACGGTCGCTCAGATTGAAGAGGGAGATATGATCGATATACGTTTTGCAGATGCGGGTGCATACACGTTGATAACATCGGAGGGCGCAACGCTGCGTCTCATCAAATTCTGAACGGCCGGCTGCGGCCCTAAAGAACCAGGCCAAGCCACCGTGACCATGGGTCATGGTGGCTTTTTCGATTTAACGAACAGGTAATGAAGGGTTCATACTGCCCATCTACTCTTGCGGGCCATTCAGCGGCCTTCAAACATCTCGACAATGAAACACTCACAACTCCTTACTGCCATCCTGTTCTGCTTTTCAATCGGCAGCGCTATCGGGCAGACCAATCCAACGGCCCAGTCGATCCCTTACAGCCAGAACTTCAGTTCGTTCAACGGCTCCAGCACCACGTACCCAGCTGGGTGGCAAGGGTGGGCCGTGGCAGGTTCGCTCGGCACCACTGCGGCCACAGGTGCCCCCAGTGGCAACCAGGCCTTGGCAGCGGGTACGAATGAGACCACTACCGCGGGCGTCTACGACATGAACGGAAAATGTGGGCAACTCAGTTCGGGCAGCAACATCCGCACGGTCTGTCTCGCGCTCAATACCACCTCGCTGCAGACTATTGTGGTGAACTGGGATGCTGCCACTCAGAGAAGGATTTCAGCTGGACGGGTCAATGAGCTTCTCCTGCAATATCGTGTGGGTACGAGCGGGCCATTCACCAATGTCGCTTCGAGTGGGTATCAGAACGTCACCACCTCGACTATCAACACCGGCACAGGTGCCACAGATGTGACCCCAAAGTCGGTGACCCTTCCCTCAGCATGTGACGGTCAAGCTGTCGTTCAGATACGTTGGATAGTCAGAGACGTCTCCGGTTCAGGTAGCAGACCCAGTTTCTCGATAGACAACGTGTCCGTCACCGGCTCCGTATTGAGTACGCCTTCTATTGCCGTGAGCCCTGCAACACTCAGCGGATTCAGCACCACTGCGGGCACTGCTTCCACATCGCAATCGTACAGCCTCAGTGCGAGCAATCTGAGTCCGGCAAGTGGAAATATCACCGTCACAGCACCGGCCAGCTATGAGGTATCAACAAACAACTCGACCTTCTCGGGCAGTGTGAATGTGGCATACACGGGCGGCACTCTAGCCGCCACCAACATTTTTGTGCGCATCGCAGCTTCGGCCGGAGCCGGAAGTCCCAGTGGCAATGTGACCAATGCGGGCGGTGGGGCCACTACCCAGAATGTGGCCGTGAGCGGCACGGTCTGCCCTGTACCGAGCGGCACTTTCGCTGTGGGCGACATCACCATAATGGGGTACCTCTCTGACGATCCTGACGGTTTCTCATTTGTAAACTGGGTGAGCATCCCGAACGGGACATCCATCTCGTTCACCGACAACGGGTGGACAGGTACCGCCCTTACTACCAATGAGAATACTGTTGTCTGGCAGAACAATACTGGCAGCGCCATAGCGCCCGGCACCGTTATACTGCTTTCCAATTCAAGTGGCACTGGCACCACAGACCAAGGCACTATCGTGTCGGGTGTCCTTAGCGGTATCTCTGCCAGTGATGACAACATCTTCGCTTACACCGGCACTCTTGCATGTCCGGAGTTCATTTTCGGTTTCTCAAATGCTGCCTGGATCTCAACGGGAGTACCGACAAACAACCAGTCCTATCTGCCATCACCGCTGAATGTAGCCAATGGCAATCTTGTGATGCCGAGCAACCTCGACAATTGGCAATTCTCAGGTTCTCGGAGCAATCAGAGCACCATCGCGGCTTATAAGCCCATTGTGAACAATGCGACCAATTATACCGGAAACGACACGCCCTTCACCCTATCAAGTACCGACTTCACGGCTGCCACCCCTGCTCTTGCCGTCTCACCATCAAGCCTGAGTGGATTCACTACCACTGCGGGCACGGCATCCGCATCGCAGTCTTACACCCTGAGCGGCAGCGACCTCAGCCCCGCATCAGGCAATATCACAGTGACCGCACCAACGGGTTTTGAGGTCTCGACCAACAACACGACCTTCTCAGGAAGTGTGAATGTGGCCTATTCGAGCGGCACTTTGGCATCGACCACCATTTTCGTAAGAATAGCAGCCTCGGCAGGGGCTGGCAGCCCCTCGGGCAACGTGACCAATGCAGGGGGCGGGGCATCGACACAGAATGTGGCCGTGAGCGGTTCGGTGTGTGCTACCGGTGGAACACTTGCCGTGGGCGACATCAGTATCCTCGGTTTCCTCACCGATGCGCCTGATGGCTTCTCTTTTGTGAATTGGGCAAGTATCCCGGCAGGGGCGACAATCAGTTTCACTGATAATGCATGGACAGGAACGGCCCTAAACACCGGTGAGAGCACCTTGGTCTGGCAGAACACCACAGGTAGCGCCATTGCCCCGGGCAGAGTCATAGTCGTGACAGACGCGGGAGGGTCAACCGGATCTGCCGACCTCGGCACTGTCACTTCAGGAAATCTCAACAACCTTTCGGCCTCGAATGAGAACATCTTCGTATATCAGGGCTCACCTGCATGTGCACAGTTCATCTATGGGATCACCAACACGCCCTGGATCACCACCGGGGTGCCGAACACCAACAATTCGTATCTGCCCGCTTCGTTGAATGTGAGCAACGGAAATCTCGTGACCACCAGCACGCTTGACAACTGGGAGTACTCAGCATCCAGGAGCAATCAGACCTCCATAGCGGCCTATAAGCCCATTGTGAACAGCAATCTGAACTGGACCGGTAACGACAATGTGATCACGCTATCGAGCACCGATTTCACAATCGGCACAGTCACCACGTTCCCTAACCTTGTGATCAACGAGGTGATGTACAATTCAACCGGCCTTGATGAGGAGTGGGTCGAACTTTACAACTGGGGCACCACGCCCGTTGTACTCTCTTCTGGGTTCACTCTGGAGAACACCAATCCGGCATGGTCCTATACTTTCCCGACTGTGACCATCCCTGCGGGAGGCTACCTGACTATTCAAGTGGGTTCGGCAGGGGCATTCCCCTTTACACCCGACCTTGTCAGGAGCTCATCTGCAGATCAGCTCGTGAACTCCACTTCCACCATCCGCTTGAAAAATAATGGGCTCACATTCGATCAGGTGACCTATGCAGATGCATCGCCTTGGCCTACAACGCCTGATGGCAACGGGCCGTCTCTGTCACTGAAACATCCGAGGAGCGATAATAGCCAAGCGAGTTTCTGGAAGGCCTCGTGTGCAAACGGAGGTACGCCAGGGGCATACAATGGGGTAGGTGACCTGTACTCGGCCGCTAATGGGGCATGGGCCAACAATTCCACATGGGCATGGGCATATGATGCGGTGGGTTCTTTGACAACGCCCCTTCCATCGGGTGCTGTACCTACCTGCAAGAGCAATGTAAGTGTCAGACACTCAGTCACTCTTGCTGGAGCAGGGTCTGCCGAAGATCTTATGGTGCCGGGCGGTTCTGGGTCGCTGACAGTCAACTCCGGTGGAAATCTGACCGTATCAGATGATATCACCCTGACCTACGGAAGCCTGATCCTATCTGCCGGTTCTACAGCAAGCTGTGCCGACAAATTCAGCAACAATGTAGGCACCCTGAACATTGGCAACTCAGCTTCCTTCTCGGTAGGCGATGACGCAGAGATCTCTGGACCTTATATGACCATGTCTGCTGGTTCCACTATGACCATCGGTGATGATTGGATTAATCTGGGACAAGGTTTTCCGACTCTGACAGATGGAACGGTCATCATGTCCGGGGTCTCTGGCACCCGCACCATCGGTACAACGAATTTCTCAACACTACGCATCGCGTCCCCCGCTGCCGACCTCAACCCTGGGTCGGTCATTAATGTCAGCAAAGCCCTTGAGTTGGCGTCAGGCATTCTGAATACTTCGGCAGGTACGCTCACCCTGACATCCACATCTTCTCTGACGGCATATCTGGACAATTTCTCAACAGGATTCACTGGTTCGCTAGCAGGTAACATCACCATGCAGAGATTCATGGGAAATACTGGTCACCATTACTTCGGTTCGCCTGTAGGTTCTGTTGATATACAAAGCCAGCTCGCAGAATTAAATCCATCTGGACCTAACAATGTTCAGGTCACTGCCTCTTCAAATTGTAGCAGCGACAGTCTGGGAATGGGGTCGGCATATGGCAGCCTGTTTCAATGGAACGAGGCGGGGCCATTCAATGGCCCTGGCAACTGCCAACAATGGGGTTGGTATGTGCGTTCTTCCGGCCAACTCCAGCAAGGCCGCGGTTACGCATTCTATCAGTCAGGGCCCAATCTTACAATGAGCGTTACTGGGCCACCACCCACAGGAAATCAGGTATTCGTTAATTCCTTGAGTAATTCGAATTCCATCGGGAATGGGCGTCATCTGCTCAGCAACCCGTACCCCTCCCCTATGGTTTGGACTGCTCATCCTGGGTTTGACGGACAGATGCATATCTGGAACAGTAACGGGACATACGGTGGCACCTATTCGGCATATATTCCCAGTAGCAATTTCATTATCGCATCTTCACAAGCATTTTTCGTCCGTACTGGAGCTGGTAACCAGGACTTCTATTCGTATCAAGCAGATAGGCGGACGGGCAACGCTACCTTCTATAAAGAAAGTCCATGGTTCCAAAGTTCAATTGAGTTGAATATCAAAAGCAACGGATATGCTGACTTGGCCCGCATATACCTGACTGAAACAGCAACAGATGGCTGGGACTCCGAGTTTGATGCGGTCAAGATGCCACATAACACCTGGCAACCTTCCATCGCAACCGAGGCCATAGTTCCTCAAGTGGATTCTGAGCATGGCCTTTCCATTAACTCCATGCCTGCTACTTTGAACAGTTCGAAGGAGATTCCGGTGATTGTTCAAGAGGGATTGGGTGGTACAGTGACCATCAGCATCGATCCTCAAGAAGGCCTCACAGCAGCTCCTCGTGTTGTTTTTGAGGACAGGTTGAAGAACCTTATGATGCCTGTTTCGCCCGGTTTCACATATGCCTATCAAAGTGAAGGAGGCGACTCAGAAGACCGATTCTATCTGCATCTCGAGGCGAATGGTCCAACAGATGAGGAGCCCAAAATCACTCTCCTTGTGGGTGATGGTGGTGTTTGGATACAGTCTTTGAATACAGATCACGGTAAAGCGCTGTTCGATGTCACGGACCTTTCAGGCCGAGTCATCTCATCACAACAAGTTACACTGACCGCCAACAAGGCATTTTATCCTATTCAAACTTTAACTGACGGGCTTTACATCGTGACCTTGAGGACTCAAAGTGCCGTTGAGACTGTGCCGGTATTCATCCGCAATTGAGTGCTCGCCCATCCGAGAAAGAGAACGGCCCGGGCGATCATTTCACCCGGGCCGTTCTATTTTCTTACCCTTCCTTCTCAAAGAACATCCTCGCCCCATATCCTGCGCCACAGTTGGCCCAGAGCCTCTTTGAAATCGATGTTATCAACGCGAGTCTGCTGCTCGTAGGCCAACGAGCCATCGGGAAGCGGAGTGACCCGATAATTGAAGCGGAAGGCATCACCAGCATCATCCGAAATCTTGAAACCGGTCATTCCGAACTTCAGGGTGAATATGTCTATCGCCCCTCCCACGGCTTGACGGGCTATCCATAGGCCCTGTCCGAACCAGATGATGCGGTCAACTCCATAGTCCTGTAACCACGGGGTCACCAGATCATGCCGTTTCTCGAACCGGGTTACCCGCATCGGCATATCAGGCCTGTCAAACACAGATCTGTAACCTATGTGGTAGGCATCGGTGGTCTCGTACACCCCATACCACAGGAAGATGTTCATCGGGGTAACTCCTACAAACTCATTGACATAATCTATTCCCTGCTGGCGCATTCGGCTACCAATGGTGTGTTCGGCCCATTGTTTAATGAACAGCCCCGCCAACAGATACGCTGAGCCGATGAGCATGCCTGTGGCTGCCCATCGAGTCCGGACGCGGATATTATTCCTGTAAAATGCCGCGATGATCAGGCAGACCATGAACGGCAGAGTGTACATCGGGTCCACAACGAACACACTCGAAATACTGACGCGGTAGTCGGTGAAAGGATAGAACAACTGCGTGCCATAAGTTGTGAGGCAGTCGAGCAGCGGGTGGGTGAAGACTGTGAGGAAGAAAAACCACGCCCATTGACGCCAAGTCACATCGAGGGCTTTGTTCCTGTAGATCCATTGAGTGAGGTAAGCCAGTAAAGGAGCTGCCAGCAGCGCGAAAGTGATGGAGTGCGAGAACCCACGGTGTACAGTCAGTTCGCGGATGGGGTCCCCGAATGTGAAGAACACATCGAGGTCGGGGATTGTGCCCGCTATACCGCCCCACAGCAGTGCCCTGTTGCCGATCTTCCGGCCAAGGACCAATTCGCCCACCCCGGCTCCGAGTACAATCTGTGTCAGGCTATCCATGCCGCGAAATTACTGGCCTGTGCACCTGTGATAAGTTAAGGTTAAATAGACCCGTCCCGGATCGCCATGGCTGCATGGCGCCTATGACTTTCACTTACCTTCGCGATCCACTGCAAAAACTGTATACCATGAGGAAACTTGTACCCGCATTCGCATTGATCGCCATTGTCAATCAAGCACAAGCTCAGGACTGCTCTGAGCTTTTCATCTCTGAATATGTCACCGGCTCGGGCAACAACCGTGCTCTTGAGCTTTACAACCCGACCAATCAGGCAATAGATCTTGCCGATTACAAGGTGGGCCGTTTCCGCGATGGCTCTGGCACGCCTATGTTGCTTTCGTTGGCGGGGACCATTGCAGCCAAAGGAACTTATGTGATCGTGGTCGATAAGCGCGACCCGAACGGGACAGGCCTTGAGGCCCCTGTTGATGCCGCTCTGCAGGCCGTGGCCGATACTTTCGTCAACCCTGTGTATGTGCAGGCCAACAGTCCGTTCTATTTCAATGGCGATGATGCCGTTCCGTTGATCAAAGGCGCCTCCACATTGTTGGATATTATTGGTAAGATTGGGGAGGACCCAGGCACAGCATGGAGCGATGCCAATGGCACATGGTGGACTGTTGACCATACCCTCATTCGTAAGCCGAGTATCGTGAAAGGCGATACGGACGGTTTAGATGATTTTCTCCCAGAGGTGGAATGGGACAGCCTGCCCAACAACACCTTCACCAACCTCGGTTGGCACGATTGCGCCTGCCAGACATTCAGCGTGAACGATGTGCGCGATGCGCGTATCAACCTTTTCCCAAATCCGGCAGCTGACAAGGTGCTGATGCTTACCGCTTCTCGCGACATTGAAAAGGTGGAAGTGTTCAATACCCTTGGTCAGGCCGCTCATAGCGTCCGTTTCAACACAACTGCCGTGCGCGAGCAACGCTTGGATCTGAACCACCTCACTACGGGAATCTACATGGTTCGTATCGGCATGGCCGGTGGAGCCTCTGTGGCCCGCAAAGTGATGCTCGGTAAGTGATCCTGAGCACTCCACGATGACGCGTTACATCCTGACGCTGGTCGGCCTGTGCCTTGCGCTGGCAGCCGATGCACAGAAGACCCGTATTGCCGGCACCGTTAAGGATGCCAACAGCGGTGAACCGCTCATTTCGGCAAACTTCCTTTATGCTGAAGGCAAAGGCGTGGTTACCGACCTCGATGGCCGTTTCTCGTTGGAGGTGCCTAACGGAGAGTACGAGGTGAAGGTCTCTTACATCGGTTATGAGACCGAGACCCGCAAAGTGAACGCAAATGGCGGAGCCCTGAATCTTGAGTTCGCGCTTAAGACGCTTACTCTGAACGAGGTGCAAGTGGTGGCTGATATGGCCATTGACCGCCAGACGCCAGTGGCCTTTACCAATGTGGACCCTATCAAGATCAAGCAGGAGCTGGCAGGTCAGGATCTGCCCATGGTACTCAACTCCACCCCAGGTGTGTATGCCACCCAACAAGGCGGTGGTGCCGGTGATGCGCGTGTGACCATTAGAGGTTTTAACCAGCGCAACATATCTATCCAGATCGATGGCGTACCCATGAATGACATGGAGAACGGATGGGTGTACTGGAGCAATTGGGCCGGCATTGAAGGGGTTACACAGCGTATTCAGGTTCAACGCGGTCTTGGGGCCAGCAAACTCAGCATTCCGGCCGTGGGCGGCAGCATGAATATCCTGACCACAGGCATCACCTCGAAAATGAGCACCGAGATTGAACTCGGCACGGGCAACAACGGTCTGTTCAGGACCTCAATAGCGCACAACACCGGCAGATTGAAGGGCGATTGGGGACTGACATTCGCTCTAGCCTTTGATAGGCAGGACGGGTGGGTCGAACAGACCTGGGCCAACAGGATGTTCTATTTCATTAAGATACAGAAGCAGTTCGGAAACCACACACTGAGCATCGGTGCCATGGGGGCGCCACAGGAACGTGGCCAGCGCACACAGAAGGAACAGATCTTCTTGTATGACAGAGCTTATGCCGAGAGCCTCGGGGTGGACTTGAACGATAACTCAGTGTCTGGTAATCCATTGTTCGGCAACTACGGGCGAGACTACAATGCTGATTGGGGAACGCTTAGCCGTCAGCGAAATGACCCGAATGCCAGACCGGAAAGACTGAACACCAATCAGAACTTCTACCACAAACCGATTTTTAACCTGAAGCATTTCTGGAGCAAGGACAAATGGGCTGTCTCAAACATTGTCTATGGTTCCCTCGGCCTTGGTGGAGGCACATTTCTGCGTGGCAATACCGGGGTATTGGACCCCTATGGTCATTTGGACATGCAGACGGTTTACAATGAGAACGTGACAGGTACTGCCTTCGTGCCTCCTTATGATACCACCGTGGTGAACGACACCAACCAGTACAAAGCCCGGAATTTCATTCAGGCCAACATGAACAATCATTATTGGTATGGGCTGCTATCGACCATCACTCACAACTTCAACAAAGAGTGGGAACTGAGCGTGGGGGTTGATGCGCGTTCTTTTTGGCTCGAGAGATACAGCACACCATACGATCTGCTCGGGGCAGACTATGCCGAAATAAATAACACGGCTCAACAGGGCGACCTCTTCGACCCCAATGACAATGTCAAGAGGAAGGGGGATGTGGCCGGCTACCGCACCAATACCACGGTCTACACAGTTGGTGTCTTCGGGCAAGTGGAATTCAACAAGAACGACTGGTCTGCATTCCTGAGTGCCAGCGGGGGCCACAACAGCTATGTGCGTACCGACCAGATGCGGAAACGCGATCTCGTGCTTAGCGACACTACCATGCGCCAGGCGTTAGGCGTTAACGACACGGTTGAATACAACGGTAACCGATACACGGCTAATTCTAAAGAGGCTCAGATTGCCAGCTCCGGTTGGTTGAATTATTGGGGCGCCACCGCCAAAGCTGGAGTTAACTACCGCATCAACAAGAATATGAACGTCTTCCTTAATGGAGGTGTGTTCCTTAGGCCCCCTACAATCAGCGATGCATACTCAGGAACCAGTTTCGCAGTAGTGCAGGGGGTTGGCAACGAGTTCGTGTGGGGGTTGGAACTAGGATACAGCGTCAGCTATCCGCGTTGGGCCGCCAACTTGAACCTCTACCGCACATCTTGGGAGAATCGCCCGGTACGTAGCCAGACCAGAAACATAGGCGGCACCCCGGTTGCTGTGGCTATCCCTGCATTAGGGGCGCTGCATCAAGGCATTGAGATAGATGCCGTGTACCGCACGCCATGGTTCTTCGATATTGAAGGCCTGTTCTCTTGGGGCGATTGGCGCTGGCAAGGCGGGACCACGGCATATTATTATGCGGAGCAGAGCGACACCCCTATTGACAGTATCGATTTTGATGCCACAGGGGTCCATGTAGGTGATGCTGCACAGACTCAGATTGCCTTATCCATCAAGGCGAAGCCAGTAGAGAATTTCTACTTCAAGCCTCAATTCACCTACTTCGCCCGCAACTATGCCAACTTTGATGCCACCACCCTACAAGGGGACAACAAAGGGCGGGAAAGCTGGCAACTGCCCGACTACTGGTTGCTCGATCTGCATGCCGGTTACACCATCAAACTGAAGAAACTGGATATAAGCTTAAGGGCCAGTGTGCTAAACGTGGTAGACGCATGGTATATAACCGATGCCGACAACAACGGGGCACCGGGCAATCAGACTTTTGATGCCACGCGTGCCACCGTGTTCATGGGCATGGGCCGCAGATGGACGGCTGGGATAGGACTCAAATTCTGAAGACTGCTGATACGAATTACCGATACACTACGAATTTACAAATCACTGAAGTGCCATTTCCTCCTTTGAGTCAACGCTCTGTGGCCTCTGTGGTAAAACTCTTTGCTTCGCTCAAACTTAAACCTTCAACATGAAACACCTCTCCACCCTTGCCCTTCTGCTCTCTGGCCTCTGCGCCACAGCTCAGACCACCTTGCCTACAAGCTGGAACTTTGACGACCCCACCCCCAACGGCTGGACAGAGAGTCTGGATCAAGTAGTGGGAACCACCCGTTACACCACCGGCCAAGTGGGTACATCATGCAAATTGGATGGTGACGATGAGTATGTAGTGGTGCATTTTGCCGATGTCGCAGGCCCCGTGAGCTACTACATCAAAGGGCAGGGGTCGGCTTTGACCAACGACATCTTCACCATACAGGAGTCGGCCAATGGAACAAATTGGACCACCATGCGCGAGCTGATAGGTGCCCAGATTGACAACAACGCCTACATCCTGTACACCGATCAACCACTTGGGGCTAGCCGCTATGTACGCTGGTACTTCACCGAGAAACAGAGCGGCAGGAACATCTCACTTGATGAGATCACTGTTGCTGCACAGGCCGTGACCAACGCCCAAGAGATACGCGTGACAAGCGGAGGGAACACCGTGATCAATGGCTCCACTTTCGTGGTAGGTACCTCTGCCTCAACCGCCATGAGCATTGAGAACGTGAACCTGCCAGCGGGCAGTGTGCTGAATGTCAGCAGCATGAACATCACAGGGCCCAATGCATCCGATTTCAGCATCAGCGGGGTAACCACACCGTTCAACGTGGCTGCTGATGGCAACCAAGCCTTCAACATCAACTTCACAGCAGGTGCAACAGGCAGCCGGACGGCTACGCTGACCATAGCTAACAATGATGCCAATGGGGATGAGACCAGCTATGTGATCAACCTCTATGGCATAGGCGGGCAGTTCGCCACTGAGCCCACTGCGCAGCCCGCCAGCATCAATTTCAACGGTACCACCAGCTACACCTACAACGTCAGCTTCAGCGCACCCGCTCAACAGGCCGAGCGCTACCTCGTGCTCCGCAAAATAGGCAGTGCCGTCTCGGAAGAACCGGTTGACGGCTCGTCATACACCAAGGGTGATTACATAGGTGGTGCACAGGTGGTTCACAACGGCCCCGCTGGCACTTTCACTCCGAGCTGGGTGGTAGCTGGCACCGCATATCATTTCAAGGTTTTCGCAGCCAACGGCCCGGCCGGATTCGAGAATTATCTCACCACCAACCCCACCGCAGGAAGTGTGACCAGCGCTGCCAATATGATGGCCAATTACTACAGCGGCATTGATGCTACACAGACCAACTTCCCTTCCACTCTGCAGAGCCGTATCAACCAGAACTACGATCAGATTTTCTACAGCAATTACTCCACGGTGATGATCAACAATTTCGAGGCCCGCGACACTACCGATGGGCAACGTGTTGTTGACTGTGCCTACTCCAACTTCCATTATGTGTGGACCGGTCAGTTCTTTCATGATGTGATAAGCCGCGAGCACCGCTACCCTCACAGTTGGATGGACAACTATCCTGACCAGGGCGTGTTCAACTACAGCGATCTGCACAACCTTGTTCCCGCCCATCAGAACGGTGTCAATGCTGTGCGTAGCAACCTACCATATGGCAATGTGGTACAGGTGACCAGCACCTTTGAGCAGGGCACCTATGGAAAGGATGCCAACGGACGTAACGTATATGAGCCGCGCGATGGCCACAAGGGCGATGCTGCCCGTGCCCTTTTCTACATGGCCGTTAAATGGAACGGCACCCAGGGCCAGAACGGTAATGGAAACTGGGGCTTCCCTAATCCGATTGATTTTATAACAAGCTATGGACAGGATCAGGAAGTGCTGCGCGAATGGCATTGGCAGGATCTGCCCGATGCGTATGAGATAGCCCGCAACGACTATGTCGAGAGTGTGCAGGGCAACCGCAACCCATTTGTAGACAGCGTTGACTGGGTGTGCTACTTCGATTTTGATGATGTGAGCTACTTAGCTAATCCTAACGGCCCGTGCCAAGTAGGCATTGAAGAGACTCCGACCCTGAGCGGTCTTACGGCATACCCGAACCCGACTGCCGATCAAATGGTGGTTGAGTTTCAGAGTGCCACTGCTCAGCGCATCAACTATACCCTGTGCGATGCCACGGGACGTACCGTACTCACAGAGGAGTGGGTCGTGCCAATGGGTGGCACCAAGCGCTACTTCGAGCTGGGCCACTTGCCCAATGGCTTGTATCTGATGCGTGTAAGCGGCAGCGGCAGCGATGCCACCGTGCGCATCACCGTGGCCGATTGATCATCCGTAAATTGCCATGTGAGAGGCGGGTCGGGTCATTCCTTCCCGCCTTTCTCATTCCATGAAGGCCTGCAATGCCCTGATCACTCCTTTGGGGTCTTCGGCATGTACCCAATGGCCTGTTTCTAAGGTCAAGAAGCCCGCATCGGGATATAGCTTCTCTATCTCTTTGATGTCGCTATCGCGGATGTAATCGCTGCGCGATCCGCGAATGAACAACGTAGGCACCTCGCACCGCCATGGCTGTGGAATACCGACCTCCTGAATCTCGTCAGCGATCACATCAAGGTTGAATCGCCATGCGAACTGGGTGCGGCCATCAGTCGTTTTCTCGCGGTAAAGGTTCTTGAGTAGGAACTGGAGCGTATCGTTGCCTTCAATTAATCGAGATAACTCATCCTCAGCCTCGTTTCGCGTTGTAATCGAGCTGAGGTCAACTGCCTGTAGCGCACGGATTATCAGGTCGTGATGCACAGGGTAGGCTCTTGGGGCGATATCAATCACAACCATCCTGTTGAGTAAATGCGCATGGCCATGAGCGAATGTCATGGCCACTTTGCCGCCCATGCTGTGCCCGATCAAAGTGGCCGCCTTTATCTGATGCTGATCGAAGAAAACCACCAGGTCATCGGCCATGGCATCGTAGGTGTGGTCGGTGGAGTGGGGCGAGCGGCCGTGATTGCGCATGTCCACCAAAAAGACTTTGTACCTCTCAGCCAAACGGTTACCGATGCTGACCCAATTATCCAAAGACCCGAAAAGCCCATGCAGAATGACAAGGGTCTCGTCACCTTGTCCCAGTTGGCGATAATTGAGCTGCATGGTTCTGATCAATCCCTCAATTGCCCCAGATACATACCTACGGTTGCGGCCATTCCATAGTAGATGCAGTCCGAAACCAGCGCATGGCCGATGCTCACCTCCAACAATTGTGGCACGTTCCGAGCGAAGTAGCGCAGATTCTGTAGGTTGAGGTCGTGCCCCGCATTGATGCCTAGGCCCGCTTCATTGGCCACCATGGCAGCGGCTGCAAAGGGCGCCACAGCCTTTGCGGGATCCACTGCAAAGCTGATTGCGTATTCCTCTGTGTAGAGTTCAATCCGGTCGGCTCCGGTCTGCGCTGCAGCGCGGATCAATTCGGGTTCAGTGCCAATGAAAACCGATGTTCTGATGCCCTCAGTCTTGAAACGTGCCACCACTTCGGTGAGGAATGCGGCATGCCTCAGCGTGTCCCAGCCTGCATTGCTGGTAAGAACACCGGGTGGGTCGGGCACCAATGTCACCTGCTCGGGCCTCAATTCCAGCACAAGGTCAATGAAATCGGGACTCGGATAACCTTCAATGTTGAATTCGGTGTGCACCAGCGGCCGCAACTCGCGCACATCGCTGTAGCGGATATGGCGCTCATCGGGCCGCGGATGCACAGTGATGCCTTCGGCCCCGAAGTGCTGCGCCATCACCGCAGCTTCGGTCACACTGGGCATGGCCCCACCACGGCTGTTGCGCAGGGTGGCTATCTTGTTGATGTTTACACTGAGTCGGGTGCTGTGCATGCGGCAAAGATCGGCTCGGCCAAAGCCACGATGGCAGTATTTACCTTCGCACCGACACATCGCATATGGAAGAGATACTTGCACATATCTCCATTGACCCCGAGGTCCGTTTCGGCAAGCCCTGCATCAGAGGCACCCGAATCGCTGTTTCAGACGTGCTGTCCTGGTTAGCCTCTGGAATGTCGCACGAGGAGATCCTGTCTGATTTTCCTGTGATAAAGGAATCGGACATCAAGGCCGTGCTTGCGTTTGCAGCCCAAAGAGAGACTTTCACTCGGCTACTTGCAGCCTGATGAGGTTCCTGTTGGACGAGAACCTATCGTGGCGCCTGAAAAGAGTGCTTGCAGAAGACCTTGGTGATACGTTACATGTCAGCGACTTTGCACCTACTCCGAGAACTGATTCGGAAATCTGGTCGTTGGCGCTGAAGGAGAATCGGGTCATTCTCACAAATGACGAAGATTTTCAGGCCCTTTCTATCTTGAATGGACAGCCCCCGAAGGTGATTCTCTTGCGAATTGGTAATCAGAGCACTACTGAAACAGGCCGGACACTTATCAGCTTAAAAGAACATATTCTCTTATTCGTTCAGGATTCTGAACACGGAGTCTTAGAAATACTCTGAATGTACACGTGAAGAGGCTCTTTCTGATATTGACTGCTTGTCTACTGAGCCTCCTGAGCTCAGCACAGGACACCGCCTACGTCCGCAAGATGGTGGCGCGTCTGTGCGACCCTATGCTGCATGGCCGAGGGTATTACCGCGATGGCGACCAGGCCGCTGCCTACGAGATAGAACAGGAGATGCGGCAATTGGGCCTGCGCAGTTTCGACAACGACTTTTATCAGGAATTCCGATTCGGGGTGAACACCTTTCCGGGGGCCATAGAATTGATGGCTGACAACACGCAATTGGTTCCGGGGCGCGATTTCCTGGTTGGCGATGACTCACCATCGGTCCGGGGTACTTTCCGTTGTGAGGGTTCCTCAATTCTTGGCACATTGGCCGAAGATGGCGCGTACACCGGGCTTCCGTTCCAAGCCGGCACGGCCTTGGCTCTACCCGATTCGCTTTTGCCTAAGCAGGGTCCTATGCGGCAACGGCTATACACATCGCTGCGGGCTGCCGGATTGGGTGCGCTGATCATCATCACCCCGAAAAAACTGACATGGAGCGTGGGTACGGAGCAGGGCCTGATGCCCACCATGACGGTGCTGGCTGACCGATGGCCCACACAAGTCACTTATGTGAAGTTGAAAATTGAAGCTGAGTATGTGCGCAAGCATCTGGCCCGCAATGTTGTCGGTTGGGTCGAGGGAAAAGAGCGGCCCAAGGAGTTCATTGTCATCACCGCGCATTACGACCACTTGGGGCGTATGGGCAAGGAGACCATTTTCCCCGGGGCCAATGACAACGCCAGCGGCACGGCCATGCTGCTCGATCTGGCACGGCACTATTCCAAGGACGAGAACCGTCCTGACCGCTCTATGGTCTTCATGGCCTTTGCGGCCGAGGAGGCCGGGCTCATAGGCTCATCTTACTATGTGCAGAACCCGCTTTTCGCTCTGCGAGACATCCGTTTCCTGCTCAATGTCGACCTCCTTGGAACAGGCGAAGAAGGCATAACTGTCGTCAATGGCAATGTCCACTCAAAAGAGTTTGATATGCTGAGCGAGATAAATGCCGAATACGGTCTACTGCCGCAGGTGAAGGCGCGCGGCAAGGCTGCCAATTCAGACCATTATCCTTTCTCGGAGATGGGTGTGCCCGCGTTCTTCATATATGCCATGGGGCCGCGCAAGGCGTACCACGATGTGGACGATGTGCCCGCCACCCTGACTTTTGCAGGGTACGAGGGTATTTTCAAGTTGATGTCTAAGTTCATTACCCAACTGCCATGAGCGGCCGACTCACACTGGTTCCCACGCCCATAGGCAATCTGGAGGATATCACCCTGCGGGCGTTGAGGGTACTGCGCGAGGCCGATGTGATCCTGGCCGAGGACACACGCCAGAGCACCAAACTGCTGCGCCACTACGACATAGCAGTGCCTATGCAGGCATTCCATCAGCACAACGAGCATAGGGCCGTGGCCCGTATCATAGCCGAGCTACAAGGCGGTAAGCGCATGGCTATGGTGACGGATGCGGGTACTCCGGGCATCTCAGATCCCGGGTTCTTGCTTGTACGTGCCTGTGCTGAGGCCGGTGTGGCGGTGGAGACATTGCCCGGCCCAACGGCCTTTGTGCCTGCGTTGGTCAACAGCGGTCTTCCGTGCGACAAGTTCCATTACGAGGGTTTCCTGCCGCAGAAGAAGGGAAGGCAGACACGCCTGCACTACCTGGCCGCGCTGCCGGTCACATTTGTGCTGTACGAGTCGCCACACCGCGTGGTGCGCTGCCTTGGCGAGCTGGCCAGTGCCTGTGGCGAGGACCGCAGGGCCGCTGTGGTGCGCGAGATATCGAAGCTGCACGAGGAGACCGTGCGCGGGCCTTTGGGCCAGTTGGTAGCTCATTTCACTACCAACGAGCCCAGAGGCGAATTCGTGGTGGTGGTCGAGGGCAACCCCGACTGAACCTACATTTGCCATCCACCTAAAAATCAAATTGATGAAGAAACTCCTACTCCCTGCATTCGCACTGATCATGGCCGCACCCGCGCTGGCCCAATGCACCTTCGACAGCCAGTATGCCGGCAATGGAGCGGGCATCTATGGCACCCTCGCCCCTGTGCAGGCCTGCGTAGGTTGTGGCGATGCCACTCGTTCTGTGAGCATCGTTACCGTGACCGACACAATGGTCACCTCTCCGATCGGCCCGGTGACCATCTACTTCGGTGCTATGAAAGTCAGCTCAGTCACAGGCAATCCTGCCAATACTACTTATGGCACTGACTTGGGTGCCGGACCAAACGGCATGGGCCAATGGAACAATACGGGCACGATTCCGAACCTGGTTCCTGCTAATGGCTGTGTATATATCAGCGGCACAGAATCAGTATGGGTCAGTGCAATTGATGGGGGCCCTGGTCAAGATGGTGTATATCCGTTGACCATACTCGTAGATGCACAGATTGCTGGCGTTGTCCCGGATGTAAGTCCCTTTGTGCCATCCTTGGCCCCAGGAAACTGGCTAAGTGGGGTACCCGAAAATCTTGGCGGAGGCTTTATCACTTTCGACCAGTTCTCAATTGTGGTAGTGGAAGGCACCACGGTAGGCATGCAGGATATGAGCCAAGTGGAGCTGAACAGCCATTTCCCGAACCCAGCTACCACAGATGTCGTGTTCAACCTCGGTAAGCGCGAGAAGGCCACCCTAGAGGTGTATGACATGCTCGGTGCCCGCGTGTTGCGCACCAATCTTGTCGGGCATTATCCGAAAGCCGATGTGAGCAGCCTCGTGGCCGGCACGTACGTCTACCGCCTTGCTGACGAGAATGGCCAGCTTTTGGCCACACGCAAGTTGAGCGTGGTGCGCTGATCAGACCTTAGAACGCTTTTTGGAAAGGGCCTTTCGGGGCCCTTTTCTATTGCCTGCGGAACAGGTTCATCTCATCCAGATAGCTCCACGCAGCAGGTGGCATCAGATGGCGCACATCACGGTTGTCGGCCACCATCTCGCGGATGGCTGTGGACGAAATGGCCATCTGGGGCGCATCGATGAACTGCACATTCGCGTGTCCATCAAAGGCCGTTGGTCCTTGCCCTGGCCGCGAATACACGATGATGCGATGGCGGTCAATGATATAATTGTGGTTCTTCCACTTGTGAAATGTGACGAGGTTGTCGCCACCCATGACTAGGGCGAACTCGGTATCGGGGTATTTCTCGTGCAGGTGCGCCAACGTCTCAGCTGTGTACGATGGAACCGATAGGCGGCTCTCAATGTCCGACACTCGGAAACGCCTGTCATCGGCCACGGCAAGTCGCAACATCTGTATGCGGTGGTGGAAAGGAAGCAGCCCCGAACGCTCTTTGAGCGGGTTCTGTGGCGATGGCACGAACCACAGCGCGTCCACGTTGCCATACTCAACGGCCCAAGTGGCTATGACCATGTGGCCCACATGCACCGGGTTGAACGACCCGAAGAAAAGCGCCACTCTTTTGGTTGCCACAGGGCAAAAGTCTCACATGAATCCCAGTTCCAGCATGGCAGCCTCACTCATCATGTCTTTGTCCCAAGGCGGATCGAAGGTGAGGTTGACTTTGCTTTTCGTGATTCCGGGCACCTTGCCCACCTTTTCCTCCACTTCAAGCGGCATGCTCTCGGCCACAGGGCACGATGGCGAGGTCAGAGTCATAGTCACCACGGCCTCGAGAGCCTCATTCACTTCTATGTTGTAAATGAGACCCAGCTCATATATATCGACCGGAATCTCAGGATCGTAAATGGTGCGCAACGTATCGATGATGCGCTCCTCCAACTGCTTGCGTCTGGTCTCCAGGTCGTCACTCATGGCTCTTGGTCTGTTCTATGGAACGGAACGCGATAGCGTAGAACTTCATCTGCTTTATCATGCTCACTAACCCGTTGCTGCGTGTGGGCGAAAGATGCTCCTTCAGCCCGATGCGGTCAATGAAGGTGAGCTCAGCATCAATTATGGCTTGTGGGGACTGACCGGAAAGGGTGCGCACAAGCAGGCTGATGATTCCTTTGGTGATGATGGCATCCGAATCGGCCGTGAACCACACACGGCCATCGCGCAGCTCGGCATGCAGCCAAACACGGCTCTGGCAGCCTTTTATAAGGCGGTCATCCGTCTTCTGATCAGGAGCGACCAAGGGAAGGTCCTTACCCAGATCGATAAGGTACTGATAGCGCTCTTCCCAATCGGAGAAAAGGGCGAACTCGTCAATTATCTCCTGACCGATAGTCGGTATGTCCTTCACAGTCATCATCTTATCAAGCCATCATCTGTTTGACTTTTCTCACTCCTTCGGCCAGTCTGTCAATCTCATCCAAGGTGTTATACACCGCAAACGAGGCCCGGATTGTGCCAGGAATGCCAAATCGGTCCATGAGAGGTTGGGTGCAGTGGTGGCCAGTGCGCACGGCTATGCCCAGTTTGTCGAGAATCACACCTGCATCATACGGATGTACACCATCAATCATGAACGAAACAACCCCACTCCGATGCTTTGGTGTGCCCACGAGCCGAACGCCATCGATGGAAGAGAGCACATCAACGGCCTTGGTAAGCAATGCAGCCTCATGTTTTTGAATCGCTTCCCATCCAGTCTGCTGAATGAACCGGATGGCCTCGGCCAGGCATATGGCACCAGATATGTGCGGTGTGCCGGCCTCAAACTTCAAGGGCGGTTCGTTGTACTCGGTGCGCTCGAGGGTAACGGTCTTGATCATGTCGCCACCGCCACGGTATGGCGGCATGACCTCGAGCAACGCTTGTTTGCCGTAAAGTACCCCGATGCCAGTAGGGCCATACATTTTATGGCCCGAAAAGGCCATGAAATCGCAGTCCAGATCTTGCACATCGATGGGGATGTGGTGCACGGCCTGCGCGGAATCAACCAGCACCTTCGTCCCATGCTTCTTCGCTTCTCTGATGAGGTCTCGCACAGGATTAACGGTGCCCAGCGTGTTGCTTACGTAAGTGATGCTGAACAGCTTGGTCCTCTCAGTGAGCAGTTCGCGGAAGGCGACCATGTCGAGCTCACCCGCATCGGTGACGGGAATGAACTTGAGCACCACGCCCTTGCGGTCGCGGAGCATGTGCCACGGCACAATGTTGCTGTGGTGCTCCATGCCACTGAGCAGGATCTCATCGCCTGGTTGTAGCATATCACCCAGACATTGCGCCACGAGGTTGATGCCATCCGTTGTACCGCTTGTGAAGATCACTTCGCTAGGCAGCGCTGCATTGATGAATGAACGGACTGTTTCGCGAGCAGCCTCATAAGCCATTGTGGCCTCTTGACTCAAGGCATGCACCCCCCGGTGGATGTTGCTATTACCGTGCGCGTAGTATTTGCCAATGGCATCTATTACCCTTTGCGGCTTCTGAACCGTGGCCCCGTTGTCAAGGTAAACCAGCGGCTTGCCGTTGACAGTGCGTTGCAGGATCGGGAATTCTGACCGGACAGACACTTTACTCTTGCAGTTTCTCTTTTAAGAAAGCCCTGACATCCGATCCCGGATCAACTCACTCATCTCGTTCCTGATCTCCTCGTTACCCAATGATGCCACCACATCATCGGCAAAAGCAGTGAGCAGCAGGCCCGTTGCCTCGACAACGCCCAACCCGCGCGAGCGGAGGTAGAACAGCGCTTCATCGTCAAGCTGGCCAGTGGTGCTGCCGTGGCTGCATTTCACATCATCGGCATAGATCTCTAGCTCGGGTTTCGAGTTCATGGTGGCCTGATCGCCTATGATGATGTTGCGGTTCTGCTGGAAACCGTTGGTGCGCTGGGCATCGCGCTGCACATACACTTTGCCGTTGAACACCCCGGTCGATTTTCCGGCCAGCACGCCTTTGTACAGCTCGTTGCTGGTGCAGTCGGGCACGCGATGGTCCACCAAAGTGTGGTTGTCAATCAGGTCGGTGCCGCTAGCCAGAAAAAGCCCATAAAGGTGGCACTCGGCCTGCGGGCCTTCGAAGGCCACATTCAGCTCATTACGCACCAAGTTGCCGCCTAGCGTGACAGTGGTTGCTGTGAATCTGCTCCCCTCGTCCTGACGAACCGCTATTGAAAGGGCCTGATTGCCTGTGCCTTGCTCTATAACGACCAGTTCGAGTGAGGCGTCCGCTTCCACCGATATCTCTACGAAATCCGCTACCAAAGAGGTCGTGTGACCAACGTTGCTGCGAATAACCAAATTGCCCGATCGGCCTTGCGTTACTCGAATCTGCGTGTAGCGTGTCCAAAGAGTGTTCGAGGTGCTCGGGCCAATAAGTTCAATTTCCGAGTTCCCCTCAGATTCAATCAGTCCAATGCCATGTGCACCAGCCACACAAAGGGCCGGAATGAAAGACTTGTTGTGAAAATCAGTGATCGGTTCGATGTCGTTCTGGATTGCAACGCCATCAATGGCCCGTGCGTCCTCATGCCTCAATCCGGCATCGAACAGCCTTTTTATAGGTGTATAGCGCCATTCCTCGCTCTTGCGGGTGGGAATGCCAGTGTTTGCCAAATAGGAACTGGCTTCCTTTTGAAAGGACGATTTCTCTTTTGATGAGAATATCACCTCTTTCTGTACTGAAATGGTCTCGGTCGCGCTCATGCCCCAACCAGTTCCTGTTTCACCCATTCATACCCTTTCTCTTCAAGCTCAAGAGCAAGCTCTTTGGTGCCGCTGCGAACAATGCGGCCATCGTACATCACATGCACAAAATCGGGCACTATGTAGTCGAGCAGACGCTGGTAGTGGGTTATCACAATAAAGCCTTTGTCCTTGTTCCGGAGCTTGTTCACCCCATTGGCCACAACGCGTAGCGCATCGATATCGAGGCCCGAGTCGGTCTCGTCCAGAATGGCCATTTTCGGCTGTAACATGGCCATTTGAAACACCTCATTCTTCTTCTTCTCTCCGCCAGAGAAACCCTCGTTGACTGAGCGGTTCACCAGATTGGTGTCAATCTCAACCAGTTTCTGCCGTTCGCGGAAATAGGCAAGGAAATCCTTGGCTTCCAATGGCTCCTGTCCGCGGTGTTTGCGCACTTCATTCACGGCCGTTTTCAGGAAGGTCATGTTGCTCACACCCGGAATCTCCACCGGATACTGGAACGCCAAAAACAGGCCCTCGCGGGCACGCACCTCCGGTTCCATTTCCAGAAGGTCCTCGCCTTCGAGTGTGGCGCTGCCGCCCGTCACCTCGTAGGCATCGCGGCCGGCCAGTACCGAGGCCAACGTGCTTTTGCCAGACCCGTTCGGGCCCATGATGGCGTGTACCTCTCCGGGGTTAACGGTGAGGGTAAAGCCTTTTAGAATCTCTTTCGCCCCCACTCTGGCCTCAAGGCCCTCTATCTTCAACAGACTCATTGTGTTTGATTTTATTACCACGAAGTATCACTAAGGATCTCACAAAGGCGCACTACGAGGTGCTGGTATTTCTTCTTTGCGATACTTTGTGTGTCCTTCGTGCTCTTTGTGGTTGATTTCTTATCCTACAGATCCTTCAAGACTCACCGCCAACAACTTCTGCGCCTCCACCGCAAATTCCATCGGCAGTTTGTTCAGCACCTCCTTGCAGTAGCCGTTCACAATCAGGCTCACGGCCCGCTCGGTGTCGAGGCCGCGTTGCTTGAGGTAGAAGATCTGATCCTCGCCCACCTTGCTCGTGGTGGCCTCATGCTCCACCTTGGCGGTGCTGTTCTGCGTCTCGATGTACGGGAAGGTGTGCGCCCCGCACATGTCGCCCAGCAGCAGTGAGTCGCACTGCGAGAAGTTGCGGGCGTTGGTGGCGTTGCGGCCTATGCGCACAAGTCCGCGGTAGCTGTTGTTGCTCTTGCCCGCAGATATTCCTTTGCTGATGATGGTGCTCTTGGTATTCTTGCCAAGGTGCATCATCTTGGTGCCCGTATCGGCCTGCTGAAAATTGTTGGTCACCGCTACAGAGTAGAACTCTCCGATGCTGTTGTCGCCTTTGAGAATGCAGCTCGGATACTTCCACGTGATAGCCGAGCCCGTCTCTACCTGCGTCCAGCTGATCTTGCTGTAAGGGCCCGCGCAGATACCGCGCTTGGTCACGAAGTTGTAAATGCCTCCCTTGCCGTCCTTATCGCCTGGGAACCAGTTCTGCACGGTGCTGTATTTTATCTCAGCGCCTTTCAGTGCCACCAGTTCGACCACGGCCGCGTGAAGCTGATTCTCATCGCGCTGTGGGGCGGTGCAGCCCTCGAGGTAGCTCACATAGCTATCCTCATCGGCAATGACCAGCGTGCGCTCAAACTGCCCCGTGTTCATGGCATTGATGCGGAAGTAGGTGCTCAGTTCCATAGGGCATCGCACACCCTTAGGGATGTAGCAGAAAGACCCATCACTGAACACGGCTGAGTTGAGCGCAGCGTAATAGTTGTCGGTCATAGGCACCACCGAACCGAGGTGCTCTCGAACCAGTTCTGGATGCTCTTGAACCGCTTCACTGAACGAGCAGAAGATGATGCCTTTGTCCTTAAGTGTCTCCTGAAAAGTCGTTTTGACCGAGACACTGTCGAATACCGCATCTACCGCAACATTAGAGCCTGCAACGTTGAGCAGTCTTTTCTGCTCTTCAAGCGAAATACCCAACTTCTCAAAGGTGGCGAGCATGTCTGGATCTACTTCATCGAGGCTTGATATCTCGGGCTTCTTCTTCGGTGCAGAATAGTAGATGATGTTCTGGAAATCGACCTTCGGGTAATGGATGTGCGCCCATTCCGGCTCGTCCATGGTGAGCCAGTGACGATATGCTTTCAGCCTCCATTCGGTGAGCCATTCCGGCTCATTCTTCTTGGCCGAGATGGCCCGAACAATGTCCTCGCTGAGGCCCATCGGCAGCTCATCGGTCTCGATGTCGATGCTCCAGCCGTACTCGTACTCCTTCTGCGTGAACTCCTTCAGGAGCTGATTCTCTTCTGCCATTTTCTTAGTGACCTGTGACGAGTAACGAACGACAAGTGCGAACGGACGACAGGAACAAGACCCCCTTACTAGTCACTTTTCGCTCTTCGCTGGTCACTAATCAATTCATACTGCGAAACTCTCTCCACAGCCACAGGTGCGGCTGGCGTTAGGGTTGATGAACACGAATCCTTTTCCATTCAGGCCACCGCTATAATCCAACTCCGTGCCAATAAGGTAGAGGAAGCTCTTCTTGTCAACTACCACGCGGATACCGTTATTCTCAAACACCTTGTCGTCCTCTTTGAGGTCAGTGTCGAAGGTCAGGTCGTAGCTCAGCCCCGAGCATCCTCCACCCTTCACTCCAACACGTATAAATGCCTCCATCGGAGTCTTGCCATCCTCCTCCATTAGGTTGATGGCCTTCTTCTTTGCGCTTTCAGTAACTGTAATCATGGCTAGATGCTGCAACAGTTTTTATTTAGACATGTTCTAAACAAGGCTTTTTTCAGCCCGCGAAAATACCTCAATCGAGGTAGATGCACAAGGTTTGTTTAGAATTGTTCTAAATAGGGCCGATTCTCAGGCCATCATCTCGAGACTTCGCGAGGTCATCTGACACCGGGATGTGACGGTGCCAATACCTTACTTCAACTCCATCACCAACCTGAAGCCGCCATTGCCGCGTTTGTGGTGTGGATGGTCTGTGTTGCGGTAATTGCGTTGGCAATAATGCGGAGGGCTCATCCACGAGGCGCCTCGCGACACACGGTATTTGGCGGGTTTCGTGTTCACAGGATTCTCGGTAGGGCTCCGTTTGTAATACTTCGGGTCGTACCAATCCTCGCAGAGTTCCCAAGCATTACCGTTCATATCGAAAAGGCCGAGTTCGTTGGGCTTCAGAAGTCCGACTGGATGGGCCTTAGCACCAGAGTTGAAATCAAGCCAACCTAACTCAGCTATACTATCGCTTCCGCTGTACTGGAAGCCTTTCGACTTCTTTCCACCCTGTGCGGCATATTCCCATTCTGCCTCGGTGGGCAAGCGGAATTTCTTCCCTGTTCGCTTATTCAGTTTTTCGATGAACTCTTGCAACTGCACCCAACTCATATCGCTCAACGGACATTCAGCACATTCGACTTTACTGGGATTGGAATCCACTATGGCATTCCATTGTGATTGTGTCAACTCATATTTCCCGATAAGGAAATCAGTCAACTTGACCTGATGTGCGGGTTTAGCATCGGTATTTCCCGCATCGTTGCCCATGACAAATGTTCCTCCCTCCACAAAGACCATCTCAAGCTGAACGTTCTCTTTCAACTCGAAAACTTGAGTCTGGGCAAACCCCTCAATACTGAAGGCAGTTAGAAATATGATTGAAAGATGTGGTTTCATCGGATGCCGTTCTCTATTTCGTATCGTGCTCCAAACTGAATGAACATGCCTAGTCCGAACGAACGGCCATTCTGCACACCTCGTTTGAGGTAGTACCTACGGTCACCGATGCAGGTGCCCGTGCATACGTTGGTAGCGGTGAGGTACCCGTTTCCGACTGCCTCAATGCTGTGTTTTCGAAGGCCGAGATAGGCGCGGTCAGTACATTCCTTGTACTCGGACCCGCTGACGATGCCCAGCTTGAGCGCCATCAGAATTCCGTAACTGAACATGGCGGTGGATGAACTTTCGATCCAATTTTCGGGGTCGTTATTGCGTACCGGGAGTTGGAACCAATGACCTGTTGACTTGTCTTGCAGCTCGGGCAGATGCTGCACCATCTCTTTCAAATAAACAGCGAATTCCGTCCACAAAGGATTCTCTTTCGGAATCACTTCCAAGGCATCGGATAACGTGACAAAGATCCAGCCGTTACCGCGCCCCCAGATCTCTTCGCTTCTACGTGTAGAGTCGTTCGGCCAACCCATCTGACCACAGAAATAGGGCAGTCCATCCTTGTCGTTCGCGTCCCAACCGTGGTACCAAAGCCCTGTCTTCTCATCGCGTAACTTCTCGCGGTGAAGGCGCATCTGCAAGGCGAGTTCATTCAGGTACTTCTCATCACCTGTAGCCCTGTACATGGCAATGAGGAACTGACCGACCATGAAAACCGTGTCATCCCAGAGTTCGGTGCTCCATGCGAGGTGCGAAACCGCGCCCTCAGATGTTCTGCGAATCCGCAAGTATTCTGAGAAAATCTTCGCACACTTCTCGCGATAGCGCTCCTCATTCGTTTTCTCGAGCAGAAAGGCCAGCCCAAGCCCCGATGCTACTGCGTTCGGTGAATTACCATTGGCTCCGGCCATGGTGCGGTGCATGGCTTTAGTCACATAGTCGAGATAGACCTGCCCGCGTGCCGTGTCTACCTGACCATGCCGCTTGATCATGGCGTTCAGAAAGGCTGCGTGTTGCCAGGTCCACGTATAACCCGAGGCAGGAAGGTACTTCTCACGTGCATAGACCTCGAGCCAATCGACCCAAGTCTGAGCATTGGCCAATCGTGGCCAAAGCCCTAGGGCAAGAATGATAATGGCGCGGAAGATCACCAAAGCTCAATTCTGATTAAACAACTGTCCCTTCATTCTTTAGGCCATGTTGTTGCTTGATAGCATTCTACGATTCGCAAAAGGCTGTTTTTCAACATTTTGAGTTCGCAAATATAGATGATACGCCAACCGTATCAGTAGGGGTGACGCCCCACAATTGATTAGTAGTTGAAATACTGAAGTTATCTCCAATGTGAATCTTCAGGTTGACAGATGAAGAGACATCCGTTCGGCCAATTGCGCTGCATTGCCACCTGTCGCACATCTGATTTGGCCGAATCGTTTCATAGCTCGGTATAAATTTGTCAATCAACAACAAACACGATGTCTGATAGATTCGCCCTGGTTCTTTTCTGTTTACTCAGTTCAGGGGCTTGGGCGCAGAATCGACACTGGTGCGGTGCCGATGAGCTACGTATCAAAACCCTATCTGACAACCCGTCCTTTGCCAGAACCGTGGCCGAGCGCCAACTACAGCTTGATAGTGAGGCAGCACAATCGGTGCGCGGTGGTGGGCCAGAGGTGTATGTGATTCCGGTGGTCTTTCACGTGATTCACAAATTCGGTAACGAGAACATCAGCAAGGACCAGATCCTAGATGGCTTGAGTGTGCTGAACGAGACTTTCAGAAAAACCCGAAGCGACACCGTCAGCATTGTTGCCCAATTCAAGCCTATCCATGCCGACTGCGGAATCGAGTTCAAGCTGGCGACCCGCGACCCCGATGGAAACTGCCACCCGGGAATAAACCGCATCGCCTCGGGCCTGACCATTACGGGTGGACATGCAGTGAAGGAACTAGTGCATTGGGACCCTACCCGGTACTTGAACATTTATGTGGTGACCAATGCGGCCGGACTAGCGGGACATGCCGTTTGGCCTGCCGATGCCGATACCATTCCGGAGTGGGATGGAATTGTCATCTCGCACGACTACATGGGCAGCATCGGCACCTCGAACCCTTTACGGAGCGTGGTGCTGGCGCATGAGTGTGGGCACTACCTCAACCTGCACCACATCTGGGGTGGCAACAATGTGCCCGGATTCTACTACCTGCCAGTGGGCGATGCCGGCAATTGCCAGTTCGATGATCTGGTCGATGACACCCCAAACACCATCGGCAACACCTCTTGCGACCTGCAGGCCAGCAGTTGTGGCAATCTGAACAACGTGCAGAACGCCATGGATTATTCCTACTGCAACATCATGTTCACACAAGGCCAACGTGACCGGATGCGGTCATGTTTGGAGAGCTCAATTGCTGGGCGGAACAATCTCTGGCAACCGGCAAACCTGGCCTCAACGGGAGTTGATTTGCCCGCACCACTTTGTGCGGCCGATTTCGAGGCAGATATCCGCGTGGTGTGTCCTGGAGCGAGCGAACAGGTCAGCTTCATTGATCAATCATACCATGCTGTGCCCAGCGAATATCAATGGCAGTTTGATGGCGGCAGTCCGACCACTGCCAACACCACATCGCCTGTGGTGAGTTACGAATTGCCGGGCGTGTATCCAGCTAATCTGACCGTTAGCGATGGCACTCAGTCCTATGTTGAAACGAAAGAGGATTATATAACGGTTCTGAGCAACACTGTTCAAAGCGTCCCGTTCACCGAATCATTCGAGGGGACCGAAATGCTCGATGGCCCTCTCTGGAACCGATTCGGACAGGGCACAGCCGTGTCTTTTGAGCAAACAGGTTTGGCTGCAGTATCGGGAGCGAATTGCGTCATGGTTGACCGCTGGGCCGAAGGCGATTTGACCATTGCCGAGCTGTATAGCCCGCCCATCGATCTTACAGGGGCTGCTGACCTCAATCTCACTTTTAAGTGGGCCGCCTCTGGGTCGGTGCCTATTTCTACAGCCGACAAGCTTCAGGTTTATTACAGCAGTGGTTGCGGCAGCACTTGGTCGCAACGTTGGAGCAAATCCAGCAGTCAACTGCAGACAGCGGCCGCCCATCCCGACCCCTTCATACCACAGGCCGGACATTGGCCCGAGGCTGTGCTCGGCATACCACAACAATACTTGACAGATGAGTTCAGATTCAAGTTCGTGTACTCTTCAGCAGGCTACAATCGCTTGTTGATTGACGATATCAATCTCGATGTGAACGCGGGGTTGAATGACCGTGCTACACCGGTCCGGTCAGTTTCGCTCAGCCCACACCCAACCAATGAAATGACGCACCTTTCCTTTTACCTCGATGCCGCGGCACAGAACATGACCGTTGCACTTTTCGACCTTACTGGTCGCGAGGTGCAGCGTCAAGTAACCGGTCCGTTATGCAGTGGCGCTAACAAGGTTCAAGTTCCACTGAGTCATCTTCTTCCCGGCACATATGTGCTTCTGTGTTCAGGCCCAGAGTGGCGGTTCAATGAGCGCGTTGTGGTGGTCAGGTAGGACTGTATAACTTGAATAATCTGATCTTTTCAATTGGGCTACCAACTTAGGTCTCAAAGGCCCTGATCTCATTGAATGTTGCTGATCTTGTGGTCATGAGCCTGTCGAATAGCAGGTCGATGATAGAGATTCTA
>Ga0169931_10001581_pt1 | contig 37444 bp, 31 predicted proteins | sample Kivu_15m_20L_FD_129675 | JGI IMG/M metagenome (GOLD analysis project Ga0169931, IMG submission 129675) | Freshwater microbial communities from Lake Kivu, Western Province, Rwanda to study Microbial Dark Matter (Phase II) - Kivu_15m_20L... | ecosystem: Environmental > Aquatic > Freshwater > Lake...
AATATGGCTGTGAAATATCCTCATTTAGGCAGTGGCCTGAAGCATATTGGTCATTTCCCTGATCTCATCACGGTTGTAGGTGTTTTCGGATTTGATGGCCAGGGAAATCAGGTATGTGAAATTCTCTTCGGTACTCTCACCATCTTCCAAGTAGTTAAGGTCAAAACCATCGTTGGATTCCAGGTGCTGCCAGCAAAGACGCAGTGCACGGGTAAGCAGAGGGTCTTCCTCTTTCAGGGCGAATTCTCTGGCCTGCTGAAGAAGGGGAATGAGTTTATCTGGCTGAATACCGTTTTTTTCTACCTGTTTTTGAATTTTTTCAAGGATTGTATTGGCTTCCACGGTGCGCATATCTTAGTTGATTTGAACTGCAAATATAATATAAGATATTATAAAGTTAATCTTTCTTTGGTCGCAGACTCATTTTAAGGTTGTATTTTCCACTAACCAGCCAAACACCCATGATGATCATAATGGCATACATGGCTTTTTCCGGTGTCAGTTCATCCCTTCCCAGTAATATGGCAATTAGGGTTGCTAGCAGTGGTTGCAGGTAAATATAAATTCCAACCAGTGAACCTGAAGCATGTTTTATGCCATACATATTCAATATATATACCAGAAAGCTTGTGAAAAAAAGAATGTATCCTATTTTTATCCATATATCTCCCGGTATGGCCGAAAAAGAAGTTTGTAGGAGTGGTAAAGCTCCCAGAGGAGCAATGTAAAGCAGTCCCATGCCAAACATTACTTTATTTACGGTGATGGCGTGGTACTTATTGGCCAGTTTTTTGGCCAAAACCAGGTAAATGGCATAGAAAAGTGCATTTACAGAAACCCAGATATCGCCTTCAAGGGTTACACTGCTGAATTGAGCCCCTTTTCCCCACATGAGCAGAAATGCCCCCAGTGCCCCAATACTGATCCCGACAGTCATGCTGAGCGTGGGTTTCTTTTTTTGAATCCAGTGTTCGATGATGGCTACAAACAAGGGAGTAAACAGCATTAAAACTGCACCGTTGATGGGTTTGGTCATGCTAAGTCCTTTGAAAAACATGAACATGTTTGCAGCGGTGCCAAAAAAAGCGCAAACGGCAAACCGTTTCCAGTCATTGCGCCATTCTATGGCTTTATCGGTTATAAATAAAGAACAAATACTGAACAGGGTGAATGCCGTCAGAATGCGAAGCCAAACAAATCCTTCCGCACTGATGTAAGCAGGCATGATTTCTCCGGCCCAAGAAAATAAAATGGCATATAAGAGCGATACGAGAAACAGTGCACTGTGGACTTTCAAGACCAGCCCCGCTTTCTTTTTATGTTTTCATACGCCTTTTGCACGGATAAGAATTTCTCCTCTGCAGCTTTTTTTTCATTATCCGACAATCCCAACAACCTATCCGGATGAAAGCGCATGGCCATTTTTCGGTATGCTTTTTTTACTTCTTCTTCATCAGCATTGGTGTTCACATCCAGAATCTTGTAATCTGAGTCGGGCGAGGACACAAACATGGCCCTTAATGAAAGAAAGTCAGGAGTGGTGATGCCCATTTGGGAAGCGATGTGCTGCAGAAGTTGCAGTTCCGATGGGTTGATATCGGAATCAGCCCTTGAAATCCTAAAAAGGATGTGCAATAATTCAAGGCGCTGGCTGTAGGCCATTTCGCCTCGAATTTGCCGGCATACAAATGTCACTTCCTGCTTTTCCTTGAGCATTTCTCTTAAAATCAGCAGGAGATGTGCTGCACGCTGCTCACCATAGGTTCTTACCAGCATGCGTTTCACAAGTTCCAGTTCACTGCGCATGGCCGATCCATCAGCATTCATAACGGCGGCAATCAAAATCAACAAGTGACGGGAGAAATCGGTGGGAGGGGCCTGTCGGTATGTTTGTTCAGGTCTTGGCTGTGCATCTTCGCTACCTGCATATTCAATGTACATACCTATTAAAAAGCCTACCACAGCACCAATCGGGCCACCTGAGATTAGGCCAATAACAGCTCCGATAATAGCGATGGAAATCTTCAAGCCTGCGTATGGTGTTATTGCCCGGGCGCTATGTCATTCAAGGTTTTTATGCGGCTGTTCATAATCGCACCCTGAATAACCCACAACTCTTTTTTACCTGATACCTGCACCCAATAAGTGTCGGTTTCAAAATTGGGCACACTGCCATCGCGCCTGTCAAGGGCATAGGTTTCAGCACCGGTTTTCATTTTGAACATGCGTATTCCATGTTTTTTGCCTTTTGTATCTGTTATTTCCAGAGAGAAGAAATGCCCGTTGCTTATTACACTATCGCGCAATGCAGTTTTACGGTTAATGCCTGCGGTTTCGCCATATTCGCGGGCAATGTTCTGAAATCTTTCCAGAAAAGCGAGCAGTTTGGTACTGTTTGTATTCTTTAGAATATTTCCAGTTGCATTCTTCAATACAACTGTATTGTTTTCTCGGTTAATGCTGAAACCTTTTTCTGGTGATTCGGGCCATGATATTTCTACTTTTTGTATTTGTTCAGCGGGCACATCCAAAATTACCGGCGATCGCCAGGCATCGAAATCCAGCGTGAAATACGGAGTCAGGTAGCCTTTGAATCCTGCAATTTCCACAATGCAGGGTCTTTCCATATCCGGATGATACATATATGTTGCTTCTTGGTTGGGAGTTGGGTTGCCTGCATAAATGGTTTTTATCTCTGAATTGCCCTGGTAGAAAACGGCTTTTACACCATTCAAAGCGATTTCGCGTGTTACGGATTCTTTCTCCGCATCGGATACAGGCGATTTTACCTGCGTTTTTTTCATTACCCAATAAAGAAGTTCACGTATGCTGTGTGTGTCTGCAGGTTCGGTGAGTTTATCGTTTTTCACGAACCATTTGTCTTTTTCCTCATATAGTATAATATAGCCGAGTTTTTTATTGTTGGCCGAAAGCAGGATTTTGTCAATTTTATGCGGGCTCTCAACACGGAATGCCTGAGGATCCAGAGAATGTGTCTGATTTATATTTTTCTTTAGCAGAATAAAAACAACAATGAGTGCGACTATGGAAGCAATGAGAATAAGTATACGTTTCATTTAAACTGCAAAGTTAGGGATGATTTTGGAAGTCAAGGGGAGGGGTGAAAAAAGTTGACAGGAGGACGGAAAAACGGGGCTAATAAAAAAAGTCAAACAAGGTTTTGAGAATTCAAAAAAAAGGACTATTTTTGCAGTCCTTTTTACGGCCCGTGTATGTGGAGCCGCGTTCTTTAACATGCCACCTTAGCTCAGCTGGTAGAGCAACTGACTTGTAATCAGTAGGTCGTTGGTTCGATCCCGACAGGTGGCTCAAAGCATTTAAAGGCGCAAGACTCAGGGGGAAATACCAGAGTGGCCAAATGGGGCAGACTGTAAATCTGCTGTCTTACGACTTCGGAGGTTCGAATCCTTCTTTCCCCACTAAAGGCCTCTAAATAAATGCGGGAGTAGCTCAGTTGGTAGAGCGACAGCCTTCCAAGCTGTAGGTCGCGGGTTCGAGCCTCGTCTCCCGCTCCGGTTGAAGCAAGCCGGGGCACTGATTTGCTTCAAAACGGGGTTCTCAGGAATTCCGGGTACCGCAAGGCACCAAAAGCCGATGTAGCTCAGGGGTAGAGCACTTCCTTGGTAAGGAAGAGGTCATGGGTTCAAATCCCATCATTGGCTCCAGTAACAGGAAACAGACAAACTAATATAAAAAAAACATGGCAAAAGAAACATTTGACCGTTCCAAACCTCACGTAAACATTGGTACCATCGGTCACGTAGATCATGGTAAGACTACTCTTACCGCTGCAATCACCACCGTACTGGCTGACGCCGGTCTTTCCGAAAAGAGATCTTTCGATTCTATCGATTCAGCTCCTGAAGAAAAAGAACGCGGTATCACCATCAACACGGCTCACGTAGAATACCAGACAGGTAACCGCCACTACGCGCACGTTGACTGTCCAGGTCACGCTGACTATGTAAAAAACATGGTTACAGGTGCTGCCCAGATGGACGGCGCTATCCTCGTAGTAGCTTCTACAGATGGTCCTATGCCCCAGACCCGCGAGCACATCCTGCTGGCCCGTCAGGTAGGTGTACCCCGTTTGGTGGTTTTCATGAATAAAGTAGATATGGTTGATGACGAAGAACTGCTCGACCTGGTTGAGCTGGAAATCCGTGACCTGCTAAAATTCTATGAATTTGACGCTGATAACACCCCTATCATTCGTGGTTCTGCACTCGGTGGTTTGAACGGTGATGCCAAGTGGGTTGGTACCATCCGTGAACTTATGGATGCTGTTGACAACTGGATCCCCGTTCCTCCCCGTCTGGTTGACCAGCCCTTCCTGATGCCGGTAGAAGACGTGTTCTCTATCACAGGTCGTGGTACCGTTGCTACCGGTCGTATCGAGCGCGGTGTAATTAAAGTAGGTGAATCAGTAGATATCATCGGTTTCGGTGCACACCTTTCTTCTACCTGCACAGGTGTAGAAATGTTCCGCAAACTGTTGGATCGCGGCGAAGCAGGTGACAACGCTGGTATTCTGCTGCGCGGTATCGAAAAGACCGATATCCGTCGTGGTATGGTTATCTGCGCGCCTAAATCTGTATCTCCTCACAGGAAATTCAAAGCTGAGGTTTATGTACTGAGCAAAGAAGAAGGTGGTCGTCATACCCCGTTCTTCAACAAGTACCGTCCTCAGTTCTATTTCCGTACTACGGATGTTACCGGTGAAATCATGTTGCCCGCAGGCACTGAAATGGTAATGCCCGGCGACAATATTTCCATCTCTGTTGAGTTGATTCAGCCCATCGCTATGGAAAAAGGTCTCCGCTTCGCGATTCGTGAAGGTGGCCGTACCGTAGGTGCAGGTCAGGTGACTGAAATCATCGAATAATTTTTGACCTAAAGAAGGTGGTTCACCGCCTTCTTTATACGGGCATAGTTCAATGGTAGAATAGAGGTCTCCAAAACCTTTGATCTGGGTTCGAATCCTAGTGCCCGTGCTAATAGAAGCGCAATGTTTGAAAGAATAGGTAATTACTTCCGCATGACCCGTGATGAACTCCTGAACAAGGTGTCGTGGCCCTCATGGAATGAACTAACGGAAAGTACATGGATTGTTCTGGTAGCATCCATACTTTTTGCTACGGTTATCTGGCTAATGGACCAGGGACTGGGCTTTGCTTTATCCAATTTTTACAAACTGTTCAAATAATAATGACGGCTGCCGAAGAAAAACACAAATGGTATGTTGTGCGTGCCATCACCGGACAGGAAAAGAAGGTGAAGCACAGCATAGAAGTGGAGCTTGAAAGAGCCCGTAAACAATCCTTTGTGCCCGAAATTTTGATTCCTACTGAAAAGGTTTACCAAATAAAAAATGGTAAGAAAATCGCCAAAGAGCGTAATGCGTTTCCCGGTTATATACTTGTGAATGCAGATTTTTCAGATCCCGAAGTTATTCCCCTGATTAAATCTGTCTCCGGGGTTGTAGGATTCCTCGGAAGCAAGGATACACCCGTAGCACTCAGACCTGCCGAACTAGGCAGAATTTTGGGTACGGCCGATGAACTCAGTGAAACAGCGGCAGCTCCGGAAGAGCACTACATGGTGGGTGAAGCAGTTAAAGTTATTGACGGTCCGTTCAATGACTTTGACGGTGTGATTGAAGAAATTAACGACGAAAAGAAAAAGTTGAAGGTGATGGTGAAGATTTTTGGACGCCGCACCCCGCTTGAACTTAATTATAACCAAGTACAGAAATTGTAACAGCAATGGCAAAACAAATATCAGGCTTCGTAAAACTCCAGGTGAAAGGCGGACAGGCAAATCCTGCTCCCCCCATTGGTCCGGCTCTCGGTTCCAAAGGTGTAAACATTATGGATTTTTGCAAGCAATTCAATGCGCGCACTCAAGATAAAATGGGCAAGGTATTGCCTGTCGTAATCACCGTTTACGCCGACAAATCCTTTGATTTCATAATCAAAACTCCACCCGTGGCAGTTCAGTTGCTAGAAGCATCAAAGCTACAAAAAGGTTCAGCTGAGCCGAACCGTAAAAAAGTGGGTTCTGTAAATTGGGATCAGGTTAAAACCATCGCTAACGAAAAAATGCCCGATTTAAACTGTTTTACAGAGGAATCAGCCATGAAACTCGTAGCAGGGACGGCACGAAGCATGGGAATCACCATATCCGGTGATGCTCCCTTTTAATCCTTTAAAGAAGCAAGAAAATGAAAGTTGGTAAAAAAAGAAAAGAAGCACTCAGTAAATATGACAATACCAAGTCATACAACCTGAAGGAAGCTTGCGAAATTGTTAAAAACATCACGACTACCAAGTTTGATGCGTCTGTGGATATCGACGTTCGTCTGGGCGTAGATCCCCGTCAGGCCAATCAGATGGTGCGTGGTGTAGCTAGCCTGCCGCATGGCTTGGGTAAAACTGTTCGTGTACTGGTACTGTGTACCCCTGATAAAGAACAGGAAGCAAAAGACGCAGGCGCAGATCACGTTGGTTTGGATGACTATATCGAAAAGATAGCCGGTGGCTGGACTGATATCGATATCATCATTGCATTGCCCGCTGTGATGGCAAAACTTGGCCGTTTGGGTAAAGTACTAGGTCCAAGAAACCTGATGCCCAATCCCAAAAGCGGAACTGTTACCACAGAAATAGGCAAGGCCGTTACTGAGGTGAAGGCAGGTAAGATTGACTTTAAAGTCGATAAAACAGGTATCATTCACACTTCAGTTGGAAAGGTTTCTTTCGAGGCCGATAAACTAAGCGAAAACGCACTGGAACTGGTTCAGGTTCTCAATAAACTGAAACCATCTGCCGCAAAAGGTACCTACTTCAAAAGTATCTCGTTGAGCAGCACCATGAGTCCCGGTGTGAGTATTGATGTTAAATCTATTCCAGGAATCTGATCATGAACAAAGAACAAAAACAAGCAGTGGTTGCCGAACTTACGGAAACCTTCAAGAATAATGATGTGGTGTATCTGGCAGATACAACAGGCCTAAGTGCAAATGCCACCAACGCTTTCCGCCGCATGCTATTTAACAGCGGTGTAAGCATGCGCATGGCAAAAAACACTTTGATCAACATTGCTATGGAAAATAGCGGTAAAGATTTCGGTGATTTAAAAAATGCACTGGCAGGTTCCACCTGTGTGATGGTTTCAGAACAAATGAAAGCACCCGCTACCGCAATCAAATCTTTCCGCGACAAAGGAGACCTTCCTGTGTTGAAAGGTGCGTGGATTGACAGCAGTGTTTTTCTGGGAGACAAGTCACTAGAGGAAATCATCAAGCTTAAATCCAAAAATGAACTTATCGGTGAAGTTATCGGTCTGTTGCAATCACCTGCAAAAAATGTTATCAGCGCTTTGCAGGGCAACGCAGGTCACAAAATCGCCGGTTTGGTAAAGGCAGTAGCCGATTCAAAAGAATAATTAACAAATTTTAAAACAACTCAAAAAACAATAAAACAATGGTAGATCTGAAAGAATTCGCGAATCAGTTGGTAAATCTCACTGTAAAAGAGGTAAATGAACTTGCTCAAATCCTGAAGGAGGAGCATGGTATTGAGCCTGCTGCTGCTGCAGTAGCTGTAGCCGCCCCCGCAGCGGGTGGTGGTGGAGCCGCAGCCGCAGAAGAGCAAACCGAGTTTGATGTACTTCTCAAAAGCGCTGGCGCTAACAAGCTGAATGTGGTTAAAATCGTTAAAGATTTGACCGGACTCGGTTTGAAAGAAGCCAAAGACCTCGTAGACGCCGCCCCAAAAGCTGTGAAAGAAAAAGTTTCGAAAGCCGAAGCCGAAGATCTTGCAGCTAAACTTAAAGAAGCGGGCGCTGAAGTTGAGGTTAAGTAATTTCCAACGAACACAACCCCAAACGGCCCCGGATTTCCGCGGGCCTTTTGGGCGTTTATTGAGTTAAACATCCATTGTATTACCCTAAAAAACACAAAAATTGAGCACACTACAAAACAATAGGGTTTCTTTTGGCAAAGTAAAACACGCCATTGAATACCCCGATTTTCTCGATGTGCAGCTGCAGTCGTTCCAGGAGTTTTTCCAGCTCGACACACCTGCCGATAAACGCGAAGGTGAAGGTCTTTTCATGGTGTTCCGTGAAAACTTTCCCATTACAGACACCAGAAACATCTTTGTTCTGGAATTCCTTGACTATTTCGTAGATCCGCCAAGATATACCCTTCAGGAATGCATTGAGCGCGGCCTTTCTTATGCCGTTCCACTGAAGGCCAAATTGAAATTAAGTTGCAACGATCCTGAACATGAAGATTTTAAAACCATCGTGCAGGACGTTTATCTGGGAACCATACCCTACATGACTCCCAATGGTACTTTCATCATCAATGGTGCTGAAAGGGTTATTGTGAGCCAACTGCACCGTTCACCCGGCGTATTCTTCGGACAAAGTATACACTCTAACGGTACCAAATTGTATTCTGCCAGGGTAATTCCTTTCAAAGGATCCTGGATTGAATTCGCTACGGATGTGAATGCTGTGATGTATGCCTACATCGACCGGAAAAAGAAATTCCCGGTTACCACCCTGCTTCGTGCCATAGGCTTTGAGAGTGATAAGGACATCCTTGACATTTTCGGTTTGAGTGAGGAAGTGAAGGTTAGCAAAACAGGCCTGAAAAAAGTAATTGGACGCAAGCTTGCCGCAAGGGTTCTCCGCACCTGGATTGAAGACTTCGTGGACGAAGATACCGGTGAGGTTGTTTCCATTGAAAGAAATGAAGTAATTCTGGAGCGTGATACCATTCTTGCAGATGAACACATAGATGTAATCGTAGATGCCGGTGTTAAAACCGTTATCCTCAATACCGAAAATACCGGAAATATCGATTTTGATATCATCTATAATACCCTGCAGAAAGACACCTCAAACAATGGTAAAGAAGCTTTGGAAGTAATTTACCGACAGTTGAGGAATGCAGATCCGCCCGATGAAGAAACAGCCCGTGGTATCATTGAACGTCTGTTTTTCTCTGACAAGCGCTATGACCTGGGTGATGTAGGGCGTTACCGAATCAACCAGAAGCTGAACATGAATACGCCGATGGATGTGAAAGTCCTTACCAAAGACGATATCATCAGCATTATCAAGTTCCTCATTCATCTTTACAACGGACAGGAAGCACTGGACGATATCGATCACTTGAGCAACCGCCGTGTTCGTACCGTAGGTGAACAGCTTTACGCACAATTTGGGGTTGGTCTGGCACGTATGGCCCGCACCATCCGCGAAAAAATGAATATCCGCGACAATGAAGTGTTTACACCCCAGGATCTGGTAAATGCCAGAACCCTGAGCAGCGTAATCAATTCATTCTTTGGAACCAACCAGCTTTCTCAATTCCTTGATCAAATCAATCCCCTGGCAGAAATTACGCACAAGCGTCGTCTGTCGGCACTGGGGCCTGGTGGTCTTAGCCGTGAAAGAGCGGGTTTTGAGGTTCGTGACGTACACTACACGCACTATGGCCGTTTGTGTACCATCGAAACACCGGAAGGACCAAACATTGGACTTATTTCATCTCTTTGTGTTCATGCCAAAATTAACAGTATGGGCTTTATTGAAACCCCATATCGTAAGGTTGTTGACGGCAAAATAGAGGAAGGAATTACCTATCTCAGTGCAGAAGAAGAAGATGGAAAAACCATTGCACAGGCTAATGCTGAGGTTGATACCAAGGGTAATTTTAAAACAGCATTGGTGAAAAGCCGCAAGGAAGGTGACTTCCCGCTGGTGGATCCTTCCAAACTGGATTACATGGATGTAGCGCCAAACCAGATTGTGTCAATCGCGGCATCACTGATTCCCTTCCTTGAGCATGATGACGCAAACCGTGCACTGATGGGTTCAAACATGCAACGTCAGGCAGTGCCGCTGGTGAAGCCCGAAGCTCCCATCGTTGGTACAGGTTTGGAAGAAAAGGTGGCCCGCGACAGCCGCTCACTCATCAACGCTGAGGGTGATGGCATTGTAGAATATGTTGATGCACGCGAAATCAGAATTCGTTATCAGCATAATTCTGACGATGATCTGGTGAGCTTTACCGGTAACACCAAAACCTATCAGCTTACCAAATTCCGCAGAACCAACCAGAACTCATGTATCAATCTGCATCCTATTGTAAAGAAGGGAGATAAGGTTTCAAAAGGACAGGTGATTTGTGAAGGATATGCTACCCAAGGCGGAGAACTTGCACTCGGACGCAACCTGAAAGTGGCATTTATGCCATGGCAGGGTTACAATTTTGAAGATGCGATTGTGATTTCTGAAAAAGTAGTTAAAGATGATTGGTATACAACCGTTTACATTACTGAATTTGAATTGGAAGTCCGTGACACCAAGCGTGGTGAAGAGGAATTGACCAATGATATTCCAAATGTGAGTGATGAAATGACCAAAAATCTGGATGAAAATGGTCTGATTCGCATTGGTGCTGAGGTGAAAGAAGGGGATATCCTTATAGGTAAAATTACCCCCAAAGGAGAAACCGAGCCTTCACCGGAAGAAAAACTGCTTCGTGCCATCTTTGGAGACAAAGCCGGTGATGTGAAAGATGCATCGCTGAAAGCACCTCCCGGAACAGATGGTGTGGTTATAGAGAAAAAGCTGTTCAGCAAGAGCAAAAAAGATAAAACCGTTCGTGCCAGCGACAAAGGAAGATTGCAGAAACTGGAAGATGAACACAAGCGCGAAATGGCTGAGTTCAAAGACGAACTGGTGAAGAAATTGTTCCAGATCGTGAATGGTAAAACCAGCCAGGGTGTATTTAATATGTACAGCGAAGAGCTTATCAGCAAGGGTACCAAATTTACCCAGAAAAACCTGATGAGCATTGACTACAGCAATGTAAACTACCACGGCTGGACCGCAGACGCCGAAAAGAACGAGCTGATTGTTCGTGCACTTACCAACTTTATCAATGTTTACAACGACAAGGTTACCAACTTTAAACGCGAACACTATGCCATTAGCGTGGGCGATGAATTACCTACCGGTATTTTGCAAATGGCAAAAGTTTATGTAGCCACAAAACGTAAATTGAAGGTTGGTGATAAAATGGCGGGTCGTCACGGTAATAAGGGTATTGTCGCACGAATTGTGCGTGAAGAAGATATGCCATTCCTGGACGATGGAACCCCCGTGGACATTGTGCTGAACCCACTTGGCGTACCATCTCGTATGAACCTTGGTCAGATTTACGAAACGGTGTTGGGTTGGGCCGGAAAAGAGCTGGGTGTGAAATTTGCAACCCCAATTTTTGATGGTGCAAGCAATGCTGAGATTGAGGATTGGACCAATAAAGCTGGCATCCCCAAAAACGGTTTGGTATACCTCAATGATGGTTTATCGGGTCAGAAATTTGATCAGCCCACAACGGTTGGTATCATTTATATGCTTAAACTTGGCCACATGGTTGACGATAAGATGCACGCCCGTTCCATCGGTCCGTACAGCCTTATCACACAACAGCCGTTGGGAGGTAAAGCACAGTTCGGTGGTCAGCGTTTTGGTGAGATGGAAGTTTGGGCATTGGAAGCATTCGGTGCATCCAATATCCTGCGCGAAATTCTTACCGTTAAGTCTGATGACATAACCGGCAGGGCCAAGGCATACGAAGCCATCGTGAAAGGTGAAAACCTGAGTAATATCGGAACCCCCGAATCCTTCAATGTACTTGTACATGAATTGAGAGGCCTGGGTCTGGAAGTTTCATTTATCGAATAATTCTGAGAGAAAGTCAGTAGACATGCAAACACAAAAGAAAGTTCAAAAAATCGGAAGCAATTTCAGCAAGATCAGAATCTCGCTGGCTTCACCCGAAAACATACTTCGCCGTAGTTTTGGAGAGGTTACCAAACCTGAAACCATCAACTACCGCAGCTACAAGCCTGAAATGGGCGGTCTGTTCTGCGAGCGCATTTTTGGTCCTATCAAGGATTATGAATGCCATTGCGGCAAATACAAGCGTATCCGCTACAAGGGTATTGTTTGCGATCGTTGCGGAGTGGAAGTAACCGAGAAAAAGGTGCGTCGTGAGCGCATGGGGCACATCAATCTGGTGGTTCCTGTGGCCCACATCTGGTATTTCCGTTCCTTGCCTAATAAAATCGGTTATCTGTTGGGTGTGCCAACCAAAAAGCTCGACATGGTTATATACTATGAGCGCTATGTAGTGATTCAGCCCGGTGCTGCTTCCAACAGTAATTACCTGGATCTTTTGACAGAAGAAGAATACCTTGATATCATCGATTCTCTTCCCAAAGAAAACCAGATGCTGGATGACAATGATCCCAACAAATTCATCGCCCGCATGGGTGCTAATGCTTTGAACGATCTGCTTACCCGCATCAACCTTGATAAACTCAGCTACGATCTTAGGAATCAGGCGGCTACCGAAACCAGCCAGCAGCGCAAGCAGGAAGCCCTGAAACGCCTTAAGGTTATTGAAGGTTTCCGCGGTTCCCAGAAAACCGGAGAGAATCGTCCCGAGTGGATGATTATGAAAATGTTGCCCGTAATTCCACCCGAACTGCGTCCGTTGGTTCCACTGGAAGGCGGCAGATTCGCTACTTCGGATCTGAATGATTTGTACCGCAGGGTTATCATTCGTAATAACCGTCTTAAGCGCCTCATAGAAATCAAAGCCCCAGAAGTGATTCTGCGTAACGAAAAGCGCATGCTTCAGGAAGCTGTAGATTCACTACTTGATAATACACGCCGTGCAAGCGCGGTTAAGAGTGAAGGTAACCGTCCATTGAAGTCTCTCAGCGATATGCTGAAAGGTAAACAGGGTCGATTCCGTCAAAATCTGCTTGGTAAACGTGTGGATTATTCCGGTCGTTCTGTAATTGTGGTAGGTCCTACCCTGAAACTGAATGAGTGCGGTCTGCCAAAAAACATGGCTGCCGAACTTTTCAAGCCGTTTATTATTCGTAAACTGATTGAAAGGGGTATTGTAAAAACCGTAAAAACCGCCAAGAAAATAGTTGAAAAGAAAGATCCGATTATCTGGGACATTCTTGAAAATATCCTCAAAGGGCATCCTGTACTGCTTAACCGTGCTCCTACACTGCATAGATTAGGTATTCAGGCGTTCCAGCCCAAACTGGTGGAAGGTAAAGCCATACAGCTTCACCCGCTGGTTTGTACAGGTTTCAACGCCGACTTTGACGGTGACCAGATGGCGGTGCACGTTCCACTTGGAAACGCCGCTATTGCTGAAGCACAGCTTCTTATGCTGGCATCGCACAACATCCTGAACCCAGCGAACGGTTCACCTGTTACAGTTCCTTCTCAGGATATGATTCTGGGTCTGTACTACATTTCCAAAGAACGTGTTGGTACTAAACAGCATCCTGTAAATGGTGAAGGTCTTACTTTTTACGCTGCTGAAGAGGCCATTATCGCCTACAACGAAGGCAGGGTTGACTTGCATGCTAAAGTTAAATGCCGTGTTCGCGTTAAGGAAAATGATGAACTGATCTGGAAAGTGATTGAAACGACCATGGGGCGTATCCTATTCAATCAGGTTGTACCTGAAGAATATGGCTATATCAATGAAGTTCTGAAGAAGAAGAACCTACGTGACGTTATTTCAGGCATGATTCGTGTTGCCGGTGTTGCCAAGGCAGCTAACTTCCTCGATGCCATCAAAGGCCTTGGTTTCCACTATGCATTCCGCGGTGGTCTAAGCTTCAACATGAGCTACGTGAAAATTCCGGATGAAAAAGATCAACTGGTTAACAAAGCTTATGAAGAGGTACAGGAAATTCAGTCGAATGCAGATATGGGTTTTATTACCAACAATGAAAGATACAACCAGGTTATTGACCTTTGGACGCGTGTAAACAACCAGCTTGCGCGTGTTCTCATCAAGGAACTTAGCTCAGATGATCAGGGTTTCAACCCAATTTATATGATGCTGGATTCCGGCGCCCGTGGTTCTAACGAGCAGATACGTCAGCTTGGTGGTATGCGTGGTCTGATGGCCAAGCCCCAAAAGAGCAGTGGCGGTGGAACCGGCGATACCATTGAAAACCCCATTATTTCAAACTTCAAAGAAGGTTTGAACGTATTAGAATACTTTATCTCTACTCACGGTGCGCGTAAAGGTCTTGCCGATACGGCCTTGAAAACAGCGGATGCAGGTTACCTGACCCGTCGTTTGCACGACGTGGCTCAGGACGTGGTAATCACAGAACCCGATTGCGGTACTTTGAGGGGAATAGCCATGTCTGCCATCATTAACAATGACGAGGTTGCGGAAAGCTTGAATGAACGTATTCTGGGTCGCTGTTTGGTGGATGATGTAATCAATCCTGCCACCGGAGAAATAATCGGAAAAGGCGGTCAGGAAGTTACGGAGCGAATGGCCGCTGCCATTGATGATGCAGGTATTGAAGATGTTGAAATACGCAGTGTGCTTACCTGCGAAACACTGAGTGGTGTTTGTGCAAAATGTTATGGCCGAAATCTTGCCACAGGTCGCATGGTGCAAATTGGTGAAGCAGTGGGTGTAATTGCCGCACAGTCTATCGGTGAACCCGGAACGCAGCTTACCCTGCGTACCTTCCACACTGGTGGTGCTGCAATGAACATCGCTGCTGAGAATACCCTTGAAACCAAATATGAAGGTGTAATCAACTTTGACAGCATGCGTACTGTAAGTAAGGATGTTGTTGATGATGAATCAGGTAAGAAGAAAAATGTTGAAATCGTATTGGGAAGAAGTGGTGAAATCCGAATTTTGGATGCCCGCAACAACAATGTGATTACTAGCTACAATGTTCCTTACGGTGCACAGCTTATGGTAAAAGAAGGTGCGACTGTGAAAAAGGGCGATAAACTCTGTACCTGGGATCCATTCAACACCCTCATTATTTCGGATATTGATGGAACAGTTCAGTATGACAACATCATTGAAGGCGTGAATATGCGCGAAGAAGGTGATGAGCAGACCGGATTGAGTGAACTGGTGATTGTGGAAAGCAAGGATAAAACCAAGGTACCCGTAATTGCAGTTGAAGGGAAATCGGATCAAAACAAGCACTTCAATATGCCTGTGGGATCTATTCTGGTGGCTAAAGCCGGTGCTAGCGTAAAAGCTGGCGATATTCTGGCAAAAATACCTCGTAGTGCAACCCGTACCCGTGACATTACCGGTGGTCTGCCGAGGGTAACAGAATTGTTCGAAGCACGTAATCCTTCAAACCCAGCTGTTGTAAGCGAAATTGACGGTGTGGTGGAATACGGTGTGAGCAAGCGTGGTAACCAGGAAATCATTGTTACCAGTAAAGATGGTGAGAAAAAACACTATCAGGTTGCCCTTAGTAAGCACATATTGGTTCACGATGGAGATTTTGTTCGTGCAGGCCAGCCATTGAGCGATGGAGCCATTACTCCTCAGGATATCCTGCGCATTGAAGGTCCCGGAGCTGTTCAGCGTTACGTGTTGAATGGTATTCAGGAAGTATATCGTCTTCAGGGTGTGAAAATCAATGATAAGCACATTGAAACCATCGTGCGTCAGATGATGCAGAAAATGGAAATAAATGACCCCGGAGATACCCGTTTCCTCGAAGGTGAAATTACCGACAGATGGAACCTGCAGTCTGAGAATGACTGGATCTGGGATAAGAAAGTAGTAACCGTTGCCGGTGAAAGCGATCAGATGCACCCAGGACAGATTGTGAGCCTAAAAGATTTGAGGCAGGAAAACAGTGCATTGCGCCGTCAGGATAAAAAACTGGTGGAATTCCGCGATGCAGTTTCTGCAACCGCTCAGCCTGTGCTGATGGGTATTACCAAGGCTTCATTGGGTACACAGAGCTTCATGAGCGCTGCATCGTTCCAGGAAACTACCAAAGTGCTGAATGAAGCCGCCATTTCAGGTAAGATTGATGAACTGAAAGGACTCAAGGAAAATGTAATCGTAGGTCACCTTATTCCTGCCGGTACCGGCATGCGCAACTGGGACAGCGTAATTACCAGTTCCAAAGAAGAGTACGATCGTTTGATGGCCTCCAAGATGGAAGCTGAAACAGAAGAAGCTTAATTCTTTGAAATATTGAAAAGCCGGCCTTTATGGTCGGCTTTTTTTATGCAATAATATTATCTCTGGAAAGCTGTTGTGCCTTATGCATAGTGGCATATAGTCCGTTGATTGCCATCAGTTCGCTGTGGGTGCCTTCCTCGCATTTCTCACCGCTTTTCATGTAAAGAATACGGTCTGCGTGTCTGATAGTGCTTAATCTGTGGGCGATTACCACGGCTGTGCGGTTGTTCAGTAACTCAAGAATGGCTTTTTGAATAAGAAGTTCTGTTTCGCTGTCAATATTGCTGGTGGCTTCGTCCAGAATAATGATTTCCGGTTTGCAAGCCAGCGCTCTGATGAAACTGATGAGCTGTCGTTGGCCAAGACTTAGCGACATGCCTCTTTCCATAACATTAAATTCAAATTTACCCGGAAGATGGTCTATGAAATCGTAGGCACCTATCATTCGGGCAGCTTCTGCAATTTCTGCATCGCTGATTTCAGTATTCTTAAGACGGATATTATCGGAAATACTTCCGCTGAAAAGAAAAACATCCTGTAGCACTGAAACAATTCGTTTTCTTAATGCTTCCAAATTATAGGATTCAATTTCAACCCCGTCAATATAGATATTACCACGCTGATGACGGTAAAATCGTGAGATAAGACCAATGATGGTAGTTTTGCCACTCCCGGTATGCCCAACAATGGCAAAGGTCTCTCCGGGTTTTACAATAAATGATAAGTCCCGAATTACCCAGTTTTCATCCTCATAGGCAAACCAAACATTTTCAAAACGGATTTCGCCCGTTATTTGGTCGGGTACAATACTTCCTGAGTTTTCGGTATTGTCTGAATCATCCAGCAGTTGAAAAATCCTTTCTGCAGCAACCATTCCCATTTGAATGTTGTTGAAACGATCGGCGATAGCACGCACAGGACGAAAAAACAGGTTGACAAACATGATAAATGCAGTAAGTTCACCGGGCTGCATATTGTTTTTTATGATGCCGCCGGTTCCATATAGCAGAATGATGGCAAGCGTTACGGCCACAAGAAATTCTACTATGGGGAAGAATACTGCATAGTAAAATATTCCCCGTATGTGTGCATCCCTGTGCGATGCATTTATCTTGTTGAATTTGTAAAATTCCTTTTCTTGTCGGTTAAATAACTGAACAATGTGCATGCCTGTAATATGCTCCTGGATGAAAGAATTTAGCCTGGAAACTTCATTGCGAACCTGCTGAAAACTGTCGCGTACACCTTTCCTAAAAAAATTAGCCGCCCATAATAAAAAAGGCAGTACAAGTAGGGTTAAAAAGGTCAATTTCCAGCTTATAATAAACATACATACTAGTATGATGATAATCTGGAAAGCGTCTCCTGCTATGGTTATCAGTCCTGCAGAGAAAAGTTCGGTTACGGTTTCAATATCGCTGATGGTACGGGTAACGGAAGTCCCCACCGGTGTCCTGTCGAAAAAGCTTTGTCGTAGATTTATAAGATGTTTGTATGTGTAATTGCGCATGCGAAGAATTACATCCTGTCCGATTTTTTCCGACAACCAGCTGTTCAGAAAACCTAAAAAAGTTTGGGTGATGAGCAAGGCTAAAATCAGAAGGCACCACAAGCCCAGACCTTCCGATGTTCCTTTCATTATGTAATTATCTATGGCATGGCTGTAGAAATTTGGCTGAATGGCTGAAAGGCAGCTTTGGGTGAGTGTGAGAGCAATGGCAGCGTAAAAAGTTCCCCGTTTTGGGAGAGCCAGTTTCATAATGCGACCCAGCAGACCGGGATTGAAATTTTTTGGGCTTTTCAAGGAATAGAGCACTGCAAAGGTAGGTCACTGAATTTGTGTAAAACTTTATTTTGCAAACCACTTGCACACCTTTTTTCGGCCATTGTAATATTGCACCATGGCCATGCATATCGCAATAGCGGGAAATATAGGAGCAGGAAAGACAACATTAACGCATTTACTTGCCAAACATTACGACTGGGAAATGCAGTTGGAAGATATGGATGACAACCCATACATATCTGATTTTTATGAAGATATGCAGCGCTGGAGTTTCAATCTTCAGGTGTATTTTCTCAATACCCGTTGGAAGCATATTCAGGAAATTCGCAAAGGAAAGAAAACTGTTATACAGGATAGAACCATTTACGAGGATGCACACATATTTGCGCCAAACCTACATGCGATGGGGTTAATGAGCACACGTGACTATGAAAACTATAACGCACTTTTCGATAATATAAATCAACAGATTACACCTCCCGATTTACTTATATACCTCAGAGCCGGTATCCCCAAGCTGGTGCACCAGATTCAGATGCGGGGCCGCGATTATGAGGACGCCATTCGTTTGGATTATTTGAAAAGACTCAATGAGCGTTACGAGGCATGGATTAGTGAGTATAAAGGTAAATTGCTTGTTTTTAATGTGGATGACATGGATTTCTCCGACAATCCAGATCATGCCGCACAGATTGTTCAGCAGGTAGAAAGCACCCTGAACGGGTTGTTCTGATGTCTATAAATACTGAAACGTACACTACTAAACTTCAGGTTCGCCCCGACGATATAGATATGTTTGGGCATGTTCACAGCAGCCGCTACATGGATTTTGTGCTGGCCGCCCGTTTTGAGCAAATGGAGCGTTGTTACCGCATGTCTATGCAAGAGTTTCTGGACCATAACCTTGGATGGTATCTCTCTGGCACTGAATTGAGATTTCTCAGGCCGCTGAAAATGGGAGATTTCATGGATGTGCAGACACGTATTGTTGATATGGGAACTGCTTCCGTGCGTGTAGAATTCACGATTTTACTTTCTGCCTCTGGCAAAACCAGTTGCAAAGGCTGGGCTGAATATGTATTGGTGGATGTGAAATCCGGAAGGTCCAAATCGATCCCTGACTGGATTATACAGCGTTATTCACTTCCCGACGATTCAATTTCGTAACTTTGCGGTATGTCCTTTTTGTACCCGGTGTTTTTATCAGCACTTTTGCTGCTGCTTATTCCGCTGCTGGTACATCTTTTTCGCTTCAGAAAACATCGTGAAATACGCTTCACCCGTGTTCGCCTGTTGAAGGAAGTTGACATAGAAACAAAAAATCAAAACCGCCTCAAACACCTTATTACTCTTGCTTGTAGAATGCTTGCCATCGCCGGCATGGTACTGGCGTTTGCCATTCCCACTTGTCAAAAACAAAACAACCAGGGAACGGGGAAAACACGGGTAAGTATTTTTATTGATAACTCCTACAGCATGGATAATGGTCGTGATGGGCAGATTCTGCTTGAAACTGCCAAACAGCGGGCCAGAGAAATAGTGAAATCTTATGGAAATAACGGTGAATTTCAAATACGGTCACAACAGTCTGCAGGTGCTCATTTGAGGTTTGTGTCCGCTGCCGAAGCTGTTTCTTACATTGATGCGTTAAAAATTCAGTCGGGTTCAGTTTTACTTTCCTCGTTGTTAACAGAAATGTCAGATGATCTGAAACAAGAAGGGAATAGTCATGCGGCATTTATCATCTCTGATTTTCAGACAGGATTTGCGGGTCAGCCCAAAACAATGACGGGATTAAATGGGATGGCAGGCACATTTGTTAAAATTGCTGCTGATAAAAGGGAAAATATAAGCATTGATTCAGCTTGGCTTCAAAAGCCCTATCTGATGCCCGGGGAGAAAAATTCAATTCAGTTTAAAATAACCAATTTTACCAAGGAGCCTATTGAGGATTTTCCGGTGAAATTTTATACGGAAACCGGTCTGGTGGGCACGGGAAGGGTTTCTGCGATGCCAGGCAATTCTGCAGTATCTACCATCGAATTCCTGCTAGAAAATAAGCCATCGAATACCGGTAAGCTTGTGATTGAGGAGAACGGTGCTGCCTTTGATAATGTTTTATATGTAAATGTAAGTAGCACCGCAGCCCGCAGTGTAGGTATGAGTTCAACCAACCGTTTTGTGGAGCAGGTAATAGCAGCACAGTCTTTTTTGCAAAAGAAACCCAATTCAGGTCCTTTTCCCGGCCAGACAACTTCAGCAAGTGATGTGTATGTGTGGGTAGGACCCGGAAATCTATCTCAAACACAGGCGCAGACATTGAAAGATTGGCTGGCCTCATCAGCATCAACCGCTTTAGTAGCTGCAGATTTGAATGGCACTACGGAAGCGATGCAGAAAGTATTTGGTCTGCCCGAGACAAAACAGGTAAGCACTTCTAGGCGTATCTCTGAAAATGGATTTTCCCATCCTTTTTTCTCGGGTGTTTTTCAGAAAATTCCCCGAAACATGAATGTCCCGGATGTGAAAAATTATCTGAGTACTTCCGGTAGTAATGGTTCTGGCGAAGCCATTTTATCGCTTGAAAATGGTGATCCATTGCTATTGAAATTTCAGGTAGGTACCGGCACAATGTATTTTTTCACATCCCCATTTAGCGAAGAAGGAGGAAATTTGGTGAAAAGTCCGCTGTTTTTACCCCTGCTCACACAAGCCATGATTGCGGGAAATTTCGGACCGCCATTATACGGGGTCTGCAATTCCAAAGAGGTATTGCCGATAGAAAATATCCGAAAATTAACAGAAAAGCCACCGGTATTGAAAAGCGACGGTTGGGAAGGAATGGCCGAAATGAGCCCTTCCCCGGGCGGAATTGGTCTTTATTTGGGCGCCCAGCCTGAAAAAGCCGGTAACTATAAGTTGCTGGAAAACGGAAACAATCGTTTGCTCGCAAATGTTGCGGTAAATGATAGCAGACTGGAAAGTAATCCCAATATGGCTCCTGATGATGTAATGAAAGCCTGGACCGCAAATAATAACATAGTTTGGATGCAGGGCGATAACTCCATTGCAGCCTTTCAGGCCAAAATATCGGACACTACAAAATGGCGCTTGTTTATTTGGCTGGCTGCTGTTTTTTTCGCATTGGAAGTTTTGGTTCTGGTATTTTGGGATTCACGGTTCAATAAAATTATAAAAAAGCAGTCAATATGACAAGTATTTTAATCAGGTCAGCGCAAATCATAGACCCCGAATCTGCTTACCACGGCAAGCAAACAGATATTTTCATCAATCATGGAATCATAGATTCCATGGGTTCGGATTTGGGTGTTTCTGCTGATATCGAAGTTAATGCCAGCGGACAGATTGCCAATACCGGGTGGCTTGATGTTTTGTCTTATTGCGGAGAACCCGGCGAAGAATGGAAGGAAGATTTAAACAGTCTCTCTGCTGCCGCACAAGCTGGGGGATTTACGCATATATGCGTTCTTGCAGGCAACCATCCACTGCCTGATCATGCTGCTGCTATTGCGTCCATCCGTAAATCCGGTGAAGGTTTGCCGGTCCATTTTTTACCATTGGGAAATATAACGTGTGAAGCAAAAGGGCTTGAGATGGCCGAATTACATGACATGGTTAGGGCCGGTGCCGCTGGGTTTAGTGACGGAGATAATCCAATATCTGACACGGGCTTGATTTCCAGGCTGATGGAATATGCCTCGGGCTTGAAAAGGCCGATTTTGTTTTTTCCCTACGATAAAAAACTGGCTCCCGGAGGAAGGATGCATGACGGAGTTGTAAGTACATCCCTTGGATTAAAAGGAATGCCGGCCGTAAGTGAGAGCGCAGCACTCGAGCAGATTCTGCAAATTGCTGCCTGGCTGAAAGTTCCGGTGCGTGTGGTACGGGTTAGTAGTGCCGAAACAGTTGAAATAATTAGAAAAGCCAAAGCTTCCGGGATAGATGTGAAAGCGGTAGTTCCAGCTCTGAATCTTTTATTTACGGATGAACATCTGGAATCTTTCAATGAAAACCATAAGGTGTTGCCGCCTTACCGCACCGAAAAGGATAAAGCGGCACTCTGGCAGGGTCTGTCAGATGGTGCCATTGATGCGGTGATGAGCAATCACCATGCGCAGGATATTGAAAACAAGGCCGTGGAATTTGAATATGCAGGCTGGGGCGCCTCTTCTGTTCAAACAGTATTGCAGGCCATGACCGCAGGCGGAAGACCGGATTTGAATCTGATTGCCTCTGCTCTTTCATCTGGTCCACGCAAGTTCATGGGACTTCCCAAAGTGAGCCTCAATCCCGGTCAGCCTGCCGATATAACGCTTTTCAGTCCTACCGCTGAATGGGTTTTTGAACCTTCCATGAATTATAGCAAAGGCGTTAACCAGCCCATGCTCGGAAAAACGCTGAAAGGTATGGTTGCAGGCACAGTAAAGGCCGGTGTTTGGTTTGCCAATAAAGCTGTGCTTAAAAACGCCTGATTGGTTTATTGATGTTCATGAAGCACATTAGCAGCCTGCAAAATCCCGCTGTTAAGGAGACCCTGCAACTCCTGGAAAAAAGCCGCCTGCGGAAATCTCAGGGGTTGTTTGTGGCAGAAGGACTCAATGAGCTGAAAATGTGCCTCAAAGCCGGTTATCGATTCCAAAAGTTATTTTTTTGTGAACATGATATTGCCGCTGAAGCGTTGTTTGAGTGGTTTTCTCCCCACAATACAGAAGCAGATTTGTATGCTGTATCCACCGAAGTAATGAATAAACTGGCTTATCGTTCGGGTGTAAAGAACGCTGTGGCTGTTGTGGAATCGAAAAATACATCAGGGCAAACTGTTGGAAAATCTGAGATTCCCTTTTACCTGATAGCCGAATCGGTAGAGAAGCCGGGAAACCTGGGTGCTTTGCTGCGAAGTGCTGATGCTTCAGGAACAACCGCCGTAATACTTTGTGATCCTGCCGTTGATATTTATAATCCAAATGTAATCCGCAGCAGTGTGGGGTGTGTGTTCAGTGTGCCTGTTATGGCAATGACACCGCAGGAAACATTGAAGTTTTTACAGGATAATAAAATAGCAGTATACACAACGTTTATGGAGGAATCTGTCAGTATATGGAACTGCGATTTAAAACGTCCCTCAGCAATTGTGGTGGGCACGGAAAGCACCGGCCTAAGTGACTTTTGGAAGTCAGCCGGAACCAACGTAAATATTCCCATGTTTGGCAATGTAGATAGTCTCAATGTATCTGCTGCGGCCGCTTTGATGATGTTTGAAATGGCCAGGCAGCGCCATCGATTAGGAGGTGCAAGTGAATAAAGATGTTTTGGTGCTTGGCGCTGGCAGAAGTTCCCGTTTTTTGTTGAAACAGCTTGCTGATTTTTGTGAAAAAACAGGCCGAATACTGACCGTTTGCGATGCAAGCCGGCAGGAACTGGATAAACATACAGCAGACTTATCGGTGGAGCGTAAAATATTCAATGCTTCAGATGCTGTGGAACTTGAGCAGATAATAGATGGTAAGGCAATTGTAGTATCCCTGCTTCCGCCATTTATGCATCCAACCATAGCCGCCTTGTGTCTGAAATACAAGGCCCATTTCGCCTCTGCTTCTTATGTAGGTGAGGCAATGCGGGCATTGGATTCTGAGGCAAGCTCAGCCGGGTTGGTTTTTCTCAATGAACTGGGGCTTGATCCGGGAATCGATCATCTTAGCGCAATGAAGGCGATGGATGAAATTCGGGAAAGCGGAGGGGAAATCACTTCATTCGAGAGTTACTGCGGCGGGCTTGTCAGCGAGGCTTATTGTGCAGGCAATCCATGGAAATATAAGTTCAGCTGGAACCCGCGCAACGTAGTATTGGCAGGGCAGGGTGGTAACAGTATTTACAGGCAAAATCATCAAATACGAAGCATTCCCTGGCATCGTTTGTTTGCCGAGTCAAAATCGTTGTCTATTCCAAATCTTGGGAAATTTGATGCATATGCAAACCGCGACAGTCTTTCTTATTCGTCTTTGTACAGGCTTGATGAAGTTTCTACATTGTTGCGGGGAACTTTGCGGCGCGAAAATTATTGCAAAAACTGGCAGGTGCTGGTAGCGCTTGGATTCACAGACGCTCAATCGCCCTTGCCTGAAGACGTATACAGTGTGAATGACCTGTGCTGTGCCCTCACGGGAAAAGAAACCGATCAGCTGCTTTCAGCATGGCTGCTCAAAAATAATTGGATACGTCCTGAGCAAACCGTTTGGTTTGATTATCTGAACCTGGAAAACAAGCAGGAATTGGGTTTTAAGCCAAACAATGCCGCAGAAGTGCTGGAAGCGGTTTTGCTTGATAAATGGAAACTGATGCCGGGAGATTGTGACGAAGTTGTCATGTATCACCGAATAGGATTTGTGAAGGACGGCGGAAAGCATCTCCTTCATTCCGTGCTATGCGTTCCGGGCGAAGATGAAATGCATACGGCCATGGCTAAAACTGTAGGATTGCCACTGGCTTTGGGTGTGGAGTTTGTGCTGACAGGAAATTGCCCTGAAATGGGCGTGGTTATACCCGTAAGCAAATTCTGGTACAACGGCATTTTGCCCCGTTTGGAACAAATGGGAATTCGATTTGCCGAGCATACCGAATTTTGCGATTGAAATTAGGCATATAATCTTTTAAGGGTTGTAAATTCGCATGCAGAATAATTATGAGTGAAATTATCAATTCCGGTAAGGCACCCGAGCCTGTAGGTTTATATCCGCATGCAAGGCGCATTGGCAATCTTTTGTTTTTGAGCGGTGTGGGTCCCCGCGAAAAAGGAACCAAAAAAATTCCCGGTGTTGAATTGGATGAATCGGGTAATATTATTTCATACGATATTGAAACCCAGTGTCGCAGTGTGTTTCAGAATGTACGATGGATTTTGGAAGATGCTGGCAGCAAATGGGATAACATTGTGGATGTAACGGTTTTTTTAACCAACATGAAAGATGATTTCAAAACCTACAACCGTTTGTGGGCAGAATACTTTGCAGAAAATCCCCCTTGCCGCACTACTATCGAAATCAATTGTTTGCCCACACCCATTGGCATAGAGTTGAAAGTGCTGGCCACGATTGATTAGTGGTCTTGCAGTTTGCCTTTTAACCGCGATATCTGCAGTTTTAAGGCGTCAACGGCTTTATCAATAGCATTTTCAAAGGAGTAATCCTGTTGCATAACGAAAAGTTCTTTCTCGGGCACTTTGATGCGTATTTCCAAGGTTTTGTTTCGTTTGGTGTCAGACTTTTCTTCTTTTAAAATCACTTTCACTTCCTGCATGCGCTGATACATGCGGTTCAGTTTTTCCAGTTTACCGGAAATTACATCCATTATCTTGGGTTCTGCCTTTAGTCCGATGGTTTGAAAATGAATATTCATGGCGTTTATTTTTACAGGTTTTTAATGTGTTTCGAGGCAATCAAAAACAATTTATAAAAATATAACGATAAAGAATGTGATTTGTGTCACAATGCGGATGAATAGCCTTATAAATCCGACTGATTTTAGTTTCTGGGATGCAGTGCGTGAATTTTTTTTAGTTTTTCGAAACTATTTTTGGTGTACACTTGGGTAGCTGCTAGGCTGGCATGACCAAGAATTTCCTTGATGGCCATGAGCTGAGCGCCATTATTGAGCATATGCGTGGCAAATGAGTGGCGCAATACATGCGGACTGGTTTTCAAGGCATCGCTGAAGAGCCGAAGGTATTGGTTTACCAACCGGTATATATACATGCGATACATAGGTTTGCCATTATCCAGCGGGAAAAGCAAGCCTTTACGCCCTTGCATCCACGCTTTTAAGCCCTCCAAGATTTCATCGTGCAGTGGTATTAACCTTTGTTTATTGCGTTTTCCGGTTACCTGCACGGTTTTTCGGTCCAAATCTACATCGCCACAATGAATGGCCGCCAGTTCACTTAGGCGCATACCGGTAGAATAGAACAATAGCAGCAATAGTTTATCGCGCTGCCCGTTTTCTTGTTCTTCCCACGGAAAATGGGCAAACAAATTTTGTAAATCCCTGGCGGGAATATCCTGCACAATGCGTTTAGGCATTTTCGGCAGGCTGATTTTGGAAAGCGGGTCAGATTTAAGTTTTCCTTGTTTACGTAGGTAGCGGGTAAAGGAGCGCAATACTGATATTTTTCGGTGCACAGATCTCGCCTGCAGTCCGGCTTCCATCAAATCGGCCATCCAGCCGCGCACGGTCATGGAATTGAGTCCTGTGATTATATCCATTGCATCGGCTTGGCAGTAGGCTTCAAACTGCAACAAATCATTTTCATAAGCTGAAACAGTATGAACCGACATGCGGCGGTTCAACGCCAGGTAATCTAAAAAGTCGACGGCAGAATGGTACACTATTACAAAGCAAACGCATGCACCACAATATTATTGTGAATACTTATGAACTGCTGTGTATAAACCCTAATACAATGAGAATTTATAAATATCTTCGTCCGTATGCTTTCCAGAAAAGAATTTATCAGGTTAACCGCTGCGGCCTCTGTTGTTGGCATGGCGGGCAAAATTCAATCAAAAACACCCAGGAAAACGAGGGGGCCTGTGGTGATTTCTACCTGGGATTTTGGATTAGCGGCCAATGCTGCGGCCTGGGAAATTTTAAAAAACAATGGCTATGCACTGGATGCCGTGGAAGCCGGAGTAGCTGTGCCAGAGGCCGATCCGTTGGTAACATCTGTGGGGCTAGGCGGTTTCCCCGACAGAGACGGTCGTGTTACCCTGGATGCCTGCATAATGGATGAACAATTTAACTGTGGTTCGGTGGCTTGTCTGGAGCACATTGTTCACCCTGCGGCTGTTGCCAGAAAAGTGATGGAGAAAACACCACATGTCATGTTAACAGGTGATGGTGCGTTGAGATTTGCACTTGAACAGGGTTTTAAAAATGAAAATCTTCTCACTCCTAAGGCTGAGGAAGCGTGGAAGGAATGGCTGAAGAAGGCCGAATATGAGCCACAGCCCAACTGGGAACTCAACCACGATACTATAGGCATGCTGGCACTAGATAGCCAAAACCGGCTTGCAGGTGTTTGCACAACCAGTGGAATGGCCTATAAAATGCACGGCAGGGTGGGAGATTCCCCCATTATTGGCGCAGGTTTGTATGTGGATGGTGAGGTGGGTGGCGCTACGTGTTCCGGGTTGGGTGAAGAGATGATCAGGATTGCAGCATCACACAGTGTTGTTGAAGCCATGCGCAGTGGAAAAGGCCCTCAGGCAGCCTGTGAGGCTGTCATTAAGCGTTATTATAAAAGACGAGGAGATAAAGCACATGGCAAACAGGTATGCCTGTTGGCAATGGATAATGCTGGCAATGTGGGTGCATTCAGCCTCATGCCGGGATTTGTGTATTCCATTACCTGCGAAGGAAAACATGAAGTACGCAAAGCCAAATTTCTGCTCGATAAATAAAAAAAGCCGCTAATTAGCGGCTTTTATATGATAATTAACCTTAAGGTTATGGTTCCAGTTCCTGACGCTGCATTTGCTGACGGTATGCAGCACGAATCTTTTGCATGCGCTTGGTGATACAAGGCTTCTCAAAAGACTGACGGGCGCGAAGTTCTTTAACAACACCGGTTTTTTCGAACTTCTTTTTGAATTTCTTCAGTGCTTTGTCTAGCGAATCGCTTTCTTTTACGTTGATAAGTATCATGTTTTTTTCTACCTACTTTCTTTTTTGGGAGTGCAAATATAAGAAAAATTAATAATTTTTCAAAATATTTACGCTTTTAAAACAGCGCGGCTGATAACGAGCTTTTGTATTTCGCTGGTTCCTTCACCAATGGTGCAAAGTTTACAATCGCGGTAAAATTTCTCTACGGGAAAATCTTTGGTATATCCATAGCCGCCAAAAATTTGCACGGCCTCATTGCTGCAGTAAACACTCACTTCACTGGCGTAATACTTCGCCATAGCGCTTTCCCTGTTTACGCTTTTGCCTTTATTTTTAAGATTCGCAGCCTGATGTGTAAGCAACTCTGCAGCTTCAATGCGGGTAGCCATATCGGCGAGTTTGAAACCAATGGCCTGGAAATTGGCAATGGGTTGCCCGAACTGCTGGCGTTCCTTGCTGTATTTGATGCTGGCTTCATAGGCGCCTTTGGCGATACCCAGTGAAAGTGCGGCAATTGAGATACGACCTCCGTCCAGAATTTTCATGGCCTGAATAAATCCGTCACCCACATTCCCCAAACGGTTGGCATCAGGTATGCGGCAGTCTTCAAATACCAATTCTGCAGTTTCGCTGGCGCGCATCCCCAGTTTATTTTCTTTTTTGCCTCCCTTAAAACCGGGTGTTCCACGTTCTACAACAAATGCTGTGATACCGTGGCTGTCGAGTAAATCTCCGGTGCGGGCAAGCACCACGGCTACATTGCCTGTAATTCCATGTGTAATCCAGTTTTTGGTGCCATTCAAAATCCACTCATCGCCATCTTTCTTGGCTATGCACTGCATGCGCAGGGCATCCGAGCCTGTGTTGGCTTCCGTAAGTCCCCAGGCACCAATCCATTCGGCGGTGGCAAGTTTAGGTAACCAGCGCTTTTTCTGTTCTTCATTGCCAAACATCATAATGTGCCCAGTACAAAGACTGTTATGGGCCGCCATGCTGAGTCCAATACTGCCACAAACCTTGGCCAATTCTTCAATAGCAGCCACATATTCATGGTAACCAAGCCCTGAGCCACCGTACTCTTCGGGTACAAGCACACCCATTAATCCAAGTTCACCAAGGGCTTTAAAAACGTGCACAGGAAATTCCTGACTTTCATCCCATTCCATAAAATGGGGTCTGATATTCTTCTCAGCAAAATCCTTTACGGTCTGCCTGATCATTTGCACGTTTTCGTCTGATGAAAATTCCATATTGGTCTGCAAAAATACGTATCAATGTTGCATGTATATGTACACAAGATCACATTTGGGTAAAGAAAACCGATTATTCGTTAAAATTCAAGTAAGGCAATATTTTAGCCAGTTCTCCTGCTGAAATAATTTTAATCTCTTTAAGCATGTTTTCCGTCAATTTTCCATGCTGTTCGCGAAATGATATAATAATTTTTGCCTGTTTTTCACTCAGATAAGGATGTTTTTTGAGTGTTTCAAGATTCGCGGTTTGAATGGAGATTTTCTTTACCAGGGATGGATTTAACGTGAATTCTGGCAATAATTTGCGCAGAATTACGGTATCAGTGAAGCGTGTTTCCAGCAATTGTTCTTTTTTATAGAAACCTCCCAGCGCATTTCTAAAACGAATAATTCTTTGTGCGGTTTTACTACCAATTCCCGGTAGGGATATTAGGGCTGTAGTATCACAGGTGTTTAATTCTACCGTTTCCGCTTTTTGTTTTTCTGTTTTCTTTTCGCGGAAAGAATAAATGCTTACCACTTTTTTTAGTGCTGTGGTATCTATTCCGGTTTCGTGGCTCAATTCAGCCAGCGAAGCATATTTGTGGCCCATCTTTATTTTTTGATAAACGCGGTCTGCCTCCTCTGCAGTAAGTCCCATGTTTTCAAGGTCACCAGATTTTAATCGCTGCCACGGGATAAATTTATTTTTTCGCTTTTTAAAGAACGAATCTGTGGCGGCGAGGTGCCTGGCCATTAAGGCAGAACGCTGAGCGCTGTCTGTATGGTAGATAATCCCGGATTGCCCTTTCATACTGAAAATGGCAGGAATGAGCGCCAGCAATACGGCCAGCAAAAGCATAAAAAAAGCCCCGGCATATTCGCTCCTGGTAAGAGACACCCACGGGCCGGGGCTTTGTTTGCGCATAGCGTTTATTAAGGTTTTGCGGTAGCCAGTTTTTCCTGACGGTATTGTCCGCTGTCCAGCTTATGCTTAATGGCTTTGAACGCATTGATCGTTTCTTCCACATCTTTCAGGGTGTGAACCGCGGTAGGAATTAGTCTTAACATGATTACACCTTTGGGGACCACCGGATAAACCACGATGCTACAGAAAATATCGAAATTTTCGCGCAGGTCAAAAGTCATGTGGGTAGCTTCAGGTATGGTACCGTTTAGCAAAACAGGCGTAACCGGTGTGGTGGTGATACCAATATTAAATCCTGCCTCACGAAGTCCGTTTTGCAGGGCATTCACGATTTTCCACAGGTTATCTTTCAGTTCGGGGCGCGTTCTAATCAGTTCCAAACGCTTGATAGATCCAATGGTTAGCGGCATGGGAAGCGCTTTTGCGTATATCTGACTGCGCATGTTGTAACGCAAATATTTGATTACTTCTTTTGTTGATCCAATAAAAGCGCCAATACCTGCCATGCTTTTAGCAAACGTACTGAAATACACATCGATGCCGTCCATGCAGTTTTGCTCTTCGCCTGTGCCTGCACCTGTTTTGCCCATGGTGCCAAATCCGTGTGCATCATCTACAAACAGGCGGAAATTGAATTTTTCTTTAAGGGCAACAACTTCTTTGAGTTTACCCTGTGATCCGCTCATTCCAAAAACGCCTTCTGTGATAACCATAATGGCACCCCCGGTTTTTTCTGCCAGTTTTGTAGCATGGGTTAGTTGTTTTTCAAGGCTTTCAATATTGTTGTGCTGATACATGAAACGCTTGCCAATATGCAGGCGCATGCCATCGATGATACAAGCGTGCGATTCTGCATCATACACGATAATGTCATGGCGGTCCACCAGTGCATCAATAGCCGAAACCACGCCCTGATAGCCAAAGTTGAGCAGAATTACATCGGGCTTACCGATGAAATCTGCCAGTTCTCTTTCCAGTTGTTCGTGGTAGTTGCTGTTTCCGCTCATCATGCGGGCTCCCATGGGATAAGCCATACCAAACTTAGCGGCTGCATCTGCATCTGCCTTCATCACTTCGGGATGGTTGGCAAGACCAAGGTAATTGTTTAAACTCCAGTTCAACTTCATTTTTCCATTGAAAACCATGCGCGGACCAATTGGGCCTTCGAGTTTTGGGAATGTAAAATAGCCGTGAGCGTCATCAGCATGTTCGCCCAGCGGCCCCATGCGGTTTACTACTTTTTTAAAGATATCGTTTACCATGAAATGATATAAAGTTTTCGCAACAAAGGTACAATGATTTCATCATTTTACGATGCTATTTGCCAACAAGAAAGATGCAGGGATTTTTACCTAAAACGGGTTTGTTTTCTCTCCACCTGTTCACTGTCATGGTTTTTGTGAAACCATCAGGCTCATGCAGGTTGCAGGCCATGCAGATTTTAAGGGATGGCGGTAAAACACTGAGTAAAGTGGATAAAAGCCGGTCAGAGCGATATGGTGCTTCTATGAGTGCCTGCGTATAGCCCGTTTTTTCGCAATCTTTTCCAATTTTGCCCAGAAAGCTACGCAGTTCATCATCCTTTACCGGCGCATAGCCGTGGAAGGTAAAATGCTGTCCGTTCAGGCCGCTGGAACTCAGTGCGAGTATGATGCTGGATGGACCGCAAATACTGATTACCCTTACTTCATTTTCATGCGCCCAGGCGGCAATTTCAGCACCTGGGTCGGCCATGCCGGGAACACCGGCTTCACTGGCTACACCAATGTCGCCTTTATTGATTTTTCCATTGAGAAAAACAGCCAGCGCATTTCTATCAAAGTCCCTGTGCAGTTCAAAGATTTGGAGCGCCTCTATGTTAATGCCCAACTGCAGCGAGGATATGAAACGTCTGAAAGTGCGGGCATTTTCAACTACCCAGCATTGTATGCCTGCAATTTGGGTCATGAAATCGGAGTGGTTCATGCTGCTTGCAGACAGGCTGCCAAGCGGCATCGGCATCATGACCAAAGTGGCTTTGTCGTGACTTTTATTTGGAATATTTTCCATATTTTTGTAGTATGGTTTTTAGGATAAGGAGGTTGGCTTTGGGGCTGTTTTTGGCCATTGCCGGCATTTCTTCATCCTATTCGCAAACCTACGGCAATGAGTGGATAGATTGGACGCAGTTTCACGGTAAAATTAAAATCTGGAAGGATAATGTTTACCGGCTGGGTTATTTTTCTATCGAACCTTGGCTTACTGCCCGAGGGCTCTATCTGAATTCCATTTCCATCGATGATTTTGCCATGTATAACATGGGAAGACAGGTTCCGGTTTACATTAATGATCTGAACGGGAATAAACGTCTGGATGCATTTGATTACATTGAGTTTGTAGGGCATCCGGCAACGGGCGAGATTGATCAGGGTTTGTATGACAAGCCTGAATACCAGCGGCATCAGCTAAAAAATATGATGTCGGATACCAATGTGTATTTTTTTACCCTGAGGCCCGGTAGGAAAAACCTTCGATATTCAACTTTTTCCGGAACGGCAAAAATTCCATCCCGCAATTACCATATCAGCAGATTTGAGTATGCACCGGACCAGAATTACTGCGAGGGTGAGTATATGGCGTTGGGTAACCATGCTGTTTTCTACAGTGAATATATGCCCGGGGAGGGTTTTGTGGGCGACTATTTCTGGGCGCCCGGACAGTATTCTGTTACCTTGAAACATCCAGATTACTTTCCTGCGGGTCCTGCACCCGAACTGGAATCGGGATTAACGGCGCATACACCGCCCTCTGCGGGAAGTACCGTTTCCAACAACCGCTTCTACGCACAAATCAGTGCTGATGGAAATATTAAAAAATTGCTTTCCGATACCACATTTCTGGGTGTCAGGCCTGTTACACAGCGATATAGGCTTAATCCGTCGGATATGGGCCAGGAGCAATCTTTTTTAATATTTAATCCACAGTTTGTAAATGGCTCCACAAGTGGGATGTATGGGCACTCGCATACCGTTTTGCATTACCCGCGTAAAAATGATTGTAAAGACTCAGCACGTTATTTTTTCTATGAAGATTCTGCGTATGCAGCCCACACGGAAACATGGGTTAATTATGGTAACAACTTCCAAAATACGCCTGTTTTCTATGATGAAATCAATGGATTGAGGTATACGGGCACGGTTGATGCTGTGAGCCGCAATCTTTCGGTGCTTGTGCCGCCCATGCCGCAGCGGGGAAGGGTTTCACTCATTGATGAAAGCCGTGTGGAAATGCTTCCGTTTTTTAGGGTTGATACTGTTTCGCAAATCAATTACAATTACCATGTTGGGAATTGTGAGTTTTTAATGGTTTCAAGCCGCACTTTGGCTAGCCCAAAAGGCGAATTGAATGATTACAAGGCACTGCGTGAAAACCGCTACAGTGTGCAGCTGAATATGGTTCAGAATTTATATGACTATTTCAGTTACGGAATTGCGCATCCGCTGGCCATTCGCAACTATTGCAAGTTTTTGATTGATAAGAGCAGTCCCTCGTCGCAACCCAAGTTTTTATTGCTTGTCGGGCGTGGTTTTGACAATGCATATAACAGGGGCAACGGTTTGAATCAATTGAACCCTCTGAAGAAGTTTAATCATGTTCCTACCATTGGTCATCCCATAAGCGACTGGATGTTTACATCGGGCCTGGGAACTTCAAAAACAATGGAACCTGCTATTGCAACCGGTCGTATTTCGGCTGACAGTGCCCGGGATATTCGTGTTTACCTGGATAAACTGAAGGATTACATTCGTCCTGAAAACAACTACCAGGAATGGCAAAAGCAGATTTTGCACTTAAGCGGAGGTTCTACTGCTAATGAATCAACCATTATAAAAAATATTGTTGACGGGCTGCGTGTGTACCCGGAAGGGGATCCGTTTGCAGGTGTGGTAACACAATTTTCAAAATCGGCCGTGGGTATTGTTGATCCTAACTTTAAGGATAAAATTGTCAGCCGCATAAACAGTGGCACAGGGCTGATAACGTTTCTAGGACATGGCAGTCTTTCAGTGACAGACATAGACATGGGTGTGCCCGAAAAATACCTGAATGAGGGAAAGTATCCAATTTGTTACTTCAATGGTTGTCAGGTTGGAAATCCATGTTTGCCCACCACGCAAAGAGGTCTTGGGGAGCGCATTTTCAAGGGAGAGAAAAAGGGCGCGATTGCCTTCATGGGGCAGGTGTCGCTGAGCGAGCTCTATACCCTGAGTTCTCAGATGCGTTATTTTTACGAAAGTTACTTTGATTCCACGCCCAATAAAACGCTTGGTGGTGTGGTAAAATCAACCCTTGCGAAGTGGCAGAATCCAAATTCATCGCTCAATAAAATACATGCGCGACAGTTATTCCTGCAGGGAGACCCCGCAATATCTGTCTATACTCCCCAATTGTCGGATCTCAGCATTAACAGCCAAAGTATTTTTCTGAAACCTGAAAATGCTTTTGCCCTGATGGATAGTTTTGACGTAGGTGTGGTAATTCGCAATTATGGCAGGGGCGTGCCCGACAGCTTTTCGGTGAATCTGCAATGGATCTATCCAGATGGAATAACCAAGAGAAATTACAGCACTCGGTCTATACAACGCGGTTTTGAGGATACGATATTTATCCGCGTGGCTTCCAAGGATGTACAGGTAAAAGGCGAGAATTTTTTTAGTATTTATGTGAATCCTGCCAAATCACCTGCTGAGTATACCTATTTGAATAATGGTGCAACCCTTAAACGCTACATTCCGGGTAATGGCGTTAATCTGGTATCTCCCAAAAATTTTGCCATCTGGGGCCGTGATACAGTGGATTTGATTGCACAGGCAGGGGATGTTTTTAAGCAGAATGAGGATTATTATTTTGAATTGGACACAACGCCCAGGTTCAACAGCCCACTGCTTATTTCGCTTGAAAAACAAGGCAAGCCGTTAAATCGTGCCATCCTTGCCGAATGGTCTGTTAAATTGCCACTGCTTAAAGATACTTTGGCTTATTTCTGGAGAGCCCGTATAAGTACTTCAGTGAATGAAGGCGGCAGTTGGCAGACAGGTTCTTTTACCTACATAAAAAAGCATACTGATGGCTGGATGCAGAATGTGCACTGGCAGTATACGGATCCGGTTTCTAAAAATGAATTAGTTGATTTGAGAACCGATTCAACTACCAAAAGTCTGAAATTCAAAAAGGTTCTAAAGAAGATTTATATAGACTGTCAGTATTTTTATCATCCCAATAAAGGGGTGAAAGAGGGCGGTTTTGGCGGACAAGATATGAATTGGGGCGTTTGTAAGGAAGGTCTGGTAGCTATCCCGTGGAACGGCAAAAAACTGTTGCGCGAAGCGGTAGATCCCTCAAAGGTTTGGCCAGATTGCTGGCCAGGATCGCTTTGGACGGCATTTGGGCACAGTTCTGATGAGCAGCTGTATTATGCTTTTCAGATGAATATTAATGATGAGCAGGATAAGTTTATCAATTTTATCAATGCCCTGCCCGACAGTAATTATGTGACCATTTTCAGCCGCAGGCAAAATTTCGCCAATACATGGAAGCCGGAAGTGCTTCAAGCATTAAACCTTATTGGCAGTAATATTTTTGACAGCACCCAATACCGCACTGCTGATGCCATGTGGGTGTGCTTGGGTAAAAAGGGAAGCAAGCCGGGAACTGCTCAGGAAAAACATACGTTTGGCTCTGTCGCCGCCTATGTGGGAATTGAAGCGGATATGATTGGTGACGGAAACAACGGATTTATGAAAAGTGAACGCATCGGACCAACAGATAAGTTTGGCGAACTATACGCAAGGCCGGTGATTACCAAAGTTGATAAGGTTGAAAATGATGCGTTTACAATGGCTGTTTACGGCGTCGATACAGGAGGGACAGAACAATTGCTAATTCCAGGTACTGCAGTAACACAACAAAACCTCAATTCGGTCAATACCCAAAAATACAAGTATATTTACTTAAAGGGTCAGTTTTCTGATAATGCCGGCAATACAGCCCCAAACTTGCTCCACTGGCGTGTAACACATGCTCCCGTTCCTGAAGGCAGTATTTTTCCTTCGCCTTTGGCAGGATATAAATTCTATGATGATACCTTGTACGAAGGCGATACATTCCGAGTGGTAATCCCTTTTAAAAACATTAGCAAGGTGAATTTTAGGGATAGCATTGATTTGGAATATAAGATATACCACAAAATCACCCGGGTTGAGGTTAAAGCAGGGAAAATGAAATTCAAGGCATTGAGCCCCGATTCGTTACTTGAATTTCGTAAAACACTGCCAACACTGGGTTTAAGCGGGCCTTATGCACTTCAAATTGCGTTTAACCCCGGTTTTAAACAGCCTGAGCTGAGCATGGCGAATAATGCAGCTATCCTCAATTTTTATGTGCAAAAAGATATTGTTAATCCCTTGCTGGATGTGACGTTTGATGGTAAACACATCATGAATGGAGAAATTGTGAGTCCCTCGCCGTTTATTCTGGTGAGCAGTAAAGACGAGAACAAGCATTTGCTTCAATCCGATTCGCAAAAAATGATTCTGTTTATTAAAAAGCCGGGGTCGTCGAGTTTTGAACTGGTGAGTGGCGCTGAGCTGGTTTACACGCCGGCCAAAAACAATCAGAACCGTGCACGCATGGAATATCGTCCTGTAGATCTGTCCGATGGCAATTATATATTGAAAGTACAAAGCTGGGATTATTCGGGCAACCAGGCAGGAAGCAATGATTACGAAATCAGTTTCAATGTGGTTAGAGAACAGACTGTGACACGTTTTTATCCTTATCCGAATCCATTTACCAGTAAAATGCGGTTTGTGTTTACCCTCACCGGAACAACCATTCCGGAAGAGATTCGGGTTAAAATAATGAATGTGGAAGGCCGTGTGGTGAAGGAAGTGAGCAAGGAGGAACTGGGAAATCTTCGCATAGGCAATAATATTACCGACTGGACCTGGGATGGAACCGATCAATTTGGCGATAAACTGGGCAACGGTACCTATTTTTATAAGGTGACTGTGAAGGATGGTGGTGAAGAGCTAAAGTTGAGGGCCACCAAAGGCGATGCTTCCTTCAAAGAACAGGTAGGTGTAATTTACCTGATGCGTTGAGGGTTAGCACCAAATAACGATTACCTTTGCACTGTGTCATGGATTGAAAACCTGAAGCGGCGCTGGAATGTAGATTCCGCAGGAAAAGTTTGGATTATTTTATGTGTTTTTGCCCTAACGGGAACCACGGTAATGCTGTTAAGGCGGTTTCTAAAATCAGAATTTGACTGGGCCAATGAAAAATGGTTTACCTATAGTTATTACTGGCTGATATTGCCTTTTTACAATGTTATTTTACTGATGTACGGCGCCATTTTCGGGCAATTCCGTTTTTTCTGGGAATTTGAAAAACGTTTTTTTCGCAAGATGGTTGGTGTTTTTAAGAAAAAATCATGATTACCGAAGAAAAAGTGCTGGCTGCACTGAGCCATGTTGACGATCCTGACCTGAAAAAAGACCTGGTAACACTGGGCATGATTCAGCAATTGAAGATTGCCGATACAATTTCATTTGACCTTGTGCTTACCACACCTGCATGTCCGATGAAAGACATGATGGTGAACGCCTGCAAAACCGCCATTCGCATGATGGTGGACCCAAATATTGCTGTTGAAATCA
>Ga0169931_10001582_pt1 | contig 37440 bp, 36 predicted proteins | sample Kivu_15m_20L_FD_129675 | JGI IMG/M metagenome (GOLD analysis project Ga0169931, IMG submission 129675) | Freshwater microbial communities from Lake Kivu, Western Province, Rwanda to study Microbial Dark Matter (Phase II) - Kivu_15m_20L... | ecosystem: Environmental > Aquatic > Freshwater > Lake...
GCTAGTTCTCATAAAACTCTAGATTTATTTCTTATTCCTGCGCTGAATGCGAGTCTTCTTCAGGAGTTTTTTGTGCTTCTTCTTAGCCATACGCTTACGGCGCTTCTTCACTACTGAGCCCATGAATTACCCACCTTTCTTATCGAAGAATAGCGTAGAGTCAGCTCTGAAAGGACCAATTCCTATTTCAATCAAAACAAACTGATCAGTGAGCACTTTGAGTGAATGCCAAATACCCTTTTCGGTCGAAAATGACTGTCCCGATCCTCCATGCATAATCTGAGTAGTTAGTAAATTCCCTTCACTATCAAATGTTCGAGATTCCGCTTTTCCAATAACCGGAACCAAGACTTCCGGCCTTTGAGGGTGACAGTGAACCCTGTCCTCATACGGAGCAATAAATGCCAAATAAGTTACCTGCATGGTTTCTTCTGGATTTCCATGAATACATAATCTAGCCTTATTGTTTGAATTTTTTTTGGCCTCCTGAATTAAGTCTGAAATTAATTCATCATCAACTGTCAAACTCCATGATTTGCTATGAAAAATCTGCTTTCCAGTCTCTACTGACACTTCTAAAAGTTTCACCGGGCACCCTCCATCTGGATAATCATTCTTCCGAGAGCTCCTGATCTCAAGTTAGAAATCGCGTTGTTAATTTCTGTTAGCTGAAAAACGTGAGTTGGAAAATCCGAAAATGAAAGTCGTTCGGATTCCATTTCTGAGAGCAAGTATGGAATATCCACTTCTGGGCGCGATCCCCCACCCTGCGACCCGACAAGAACTTTTCCAAAATGGAGTGGCAGGGTGTAAATCGAACTCTTCTCGCCTTTCCTTGGGACGCCTACAAGTATTACGCGAGCCATTGAGTGGGAAACCTCATACGCAAGCTCAATACACGGGACCTTACCTGTGGTGTCTATGGCAACCCGAGGTAGATTATCCTGATACCAATCTTCTAGTGCTCGACGACACTGTTCTTTATCCTCGAATTTGAATGTTTTGCTAGCGCCAATTTCACTCGCTAATCTCGCTTTGTTGGCATCAATATCAACCAAAACAACATTGGTGATGCTTCTAGATTTAAGAATCTTTAGCATCGTGAGACCTACACCACCTGCGCCAAAAATTAAGATCGCATCATCGCTTGTGACTTGTGCTTCATTCTGCAGTACTCCATGAGCGGTCGTAACCGCACAGCCTAATAGAGGCAAAGTATTCGAAGAAATGGAAGTTGGGCCAATTGAAGTAACTCTGTTTTCCGAAACAACTGCATGTTGATTGAAAGTGGTCACCCATCCTGCGTTGAGATCTCGCCCATTCCATCTATACACAGGTGGAGATGACTTAATTCCTTTTCCAGGGCGCCAGTGCATGATTGCATGATCTCCGACTTTCACCGTAGAGACATCTTGAGCAATCGCCAACACTTCACAATATCCCTCATGACCAAGAAGATGCGGAAGATACTTGTCTGGTCCTTTGATGGCGTCAATTTCGTTAATTTGAGCACCACAAATCCCACTTGAGATGACACGCACGAGAACTTGTCCAGAATATAATCTTGCGGGAATTTCAAATTCATCAATTATGAGTTCTTCAGAAGTGCGGTTTAAGATTGCAGCAATCGATTTCATTTTCTATCAATTATCACTCAAAGTAAATGAACTCGTAGTCGCCCGTGTAACCGAATTTCTTGTAAGCCCAACGCCATTCATCTGTATCCATAATACATTCAGCTGTTAAAGCCCAGCACTCTAAATTAAACATCTCTAGTTCATTTCGAAAGCTTTCAACCATTATGTAACCGTGCTTGCCAACTCGTTCAATTTCGGCTACGGCAATCTCTAATTCGTAGATGTGAAGATTGTGTAGTGTAGTGAGAGATAGAACTAAATCAAATTCTTCATCTTCAAAAGGTAGAGGATCTTGAGCTCTTGCAATTCTGAAATCTCCTTGTAAATCTGGATGTTTATTTCTCAAACCGTAATCAGATATGTCTATACCTGAGATTTGAATGTTTGGATCTATTAACTGTATCTCATAAAGGAGAAATCCCTTTCCACAACCAATATCTAAAATTTTGCTTCCTGATCCCAGCGAATACCTATTGATTAGCTCCTCAGCAACTGATTTCCAGCGACCTGGAATATACTTATAACCTCCATAGCCATATCGCCGATCTCCATCCCAATATTCCTGACCATATTTTTTTGCAATAATCATTGCCTCAACTTTGTCATCATTCATCCTTGCTAAATAGTCACGCTTTGTAGAATTGTGTAAAGAACTCACCAGTGTTAATTCTGATCCCATATTTACCCCTCAATTCGACTTTACATAATTTAGCAAGCTTATTGCATCAAGACCATGAAAATTTAAGTGCTCTTGTTGAGTACCATAATTGTGTAAGTATCTAAATGGTAAACTCCGTTGCCTTATTTTTCTAGTATCTAGATTTTCCGAGTGAATCTTATTCAAGATTCGAGAAAAGAGCCCCCCGCTTGGCATGTGCTCTTCTGCTACAATCACTAATCGAGCTGCCAAATAACGCTCCTTCCAAGATTCGAACTCTAAACATGTCAATTCTGGAAAATGAACTACGCCTACAGGGCGGGAATCGCTTTTCTTCAATTCGTCCATCGCTTGAAGTACCTCATGAACCAAGACTCCGGTCGTTAAGAAAAACACTTCAGGTTTGGTTTCTCCCATTAATTTAGGCTTATGTGGCTCTAACTGATTCATCGGAGAAAATGCTGGCTCTCCTCCTTTGCCAAATCGAATATACCAAGGACTGCTATCCCCAACTGATCTGAGCAAAAGTTCCCTCATCTCATTCTCATCGCCCGGAGAAAATATCCTAAAATTAGGAATGCTAGACATGAGGGCAAGGTCATCTACAGCCGTGTGAGTTGGACCAAGTGGGGCGTAGACCATACCCCCTCCACTAGCTAACAATTTCACAGGTAAATTATGTAACGCAATATCCATAGCAATTTGTTCAAACGCTCTGCGAGTCAGAAAGTTTGCAATAGTGTTTACATAGGGAATGAACCCTTCTTTTGCTAGACCTGCTACAAATCCAATCAAATGTTGCTCTGAAATTCCCTCCATGAAGAATTGGTTAGGAAGTTCAACTTTCATATCCTTTAATGTATCGGCACCTAAATCAGAACCTACGAAAACTACTCGAGGATCCTTCTTAGCTAATGCATAAACAGTATCTAGAGCAGTTTGCCTCATTTCTGTAACCCAGACTTCAAGCCGGCTATCTGAGACGAGTTGATTTTGGCTTTATGATGCCATACAGAAGAATTTTCTGCTTCTGGAATGCCTTTTCCTTTTACGGTGTGTGCAATAACGCATCTTGGTTGACGCTTCTTTGAAAGTCTCTTAAGTTCGCGACTGATTGCAATAGGATCGTGCCCATTGACATGAGAAGTTTCGAATCCAAACGCTTGCCACTTATCGACCACTGGTTCCATATCTAGGACTGATTTGACAGAACCAGAAGCCTGCATTTCATTATAGTCAACAATAACAACTAAGTTGTCCAAATTATGTTTGCTAGCGTGAGCCGCGGCTTCCCAAATTGAGCCCTCATTTAGTTCACCATCACCTACAAGAACAAACACTTGCAACTTCTGGTTCTTCATTTTTGCAGCTTTTGCCATTCCAACCGCGACAGGCAAGCCATGGCCTAAGGATCCGGTTGAAAATTCAATTACAGGAATTGTTGCACTCTCAGGATGGCCACCAAAGGGTGAATTGAACGAACAGAAAGTGTTGAGGTTTAATTCTTCAAGGAGTCCCAAGCTCTCAAGAACCACATATAAACCGAGGCAACCGTGCCCTTTACTCAACAAAAATCTGTCTCTGGTCTCCGCTCGGTCAAGAATCGCGCGTGTGTTCATTACTTCCCTGTAAAGAACATCAACAATCTCGATTACTGAAAAAGCTGGACCTAAGTGACCCCTTTTTGAAACCTCAAGGACTTCCAAAATTCTATTTCTGTAAGAAATCGCACGATTGTCTAGGGGAATCCTTAGAGCTTCCTCATGTAAATTTCGACTTTTCATCTAAACAATCATATACCACTTGTAGATGAACGTATTTCTTTGGAATTTGTCAATCCTAAAGCGGTGTTCATATAATGATGAAACAACTTCTTACCTGCTTTTATCTCATGTTTTGAATCTAGTCTACTCAGCTTCTTCAACACTATCTGACACCATTTGAGGGCGAAAAAGGGAATTGCCTGCTGCAGACAATCGTCATCAATTCCGAAAATCTTACTGGAGCGTTTAAGTATATGCCGGTTAACTGACTCTGAGAATTCATTTCGTGGATGTAAAATGAAATCACAAATCATTTTCACCGCAGAATCTTTCCCAAAATATTCAAAATCAATAAAAACAATATTCTTGTTTTCCTTAAGCATCATATTATGGGTACCAACATCTGACAGGCTGTATGTTAACGATTGACTCGGGAATCTAATTTCATTAAACGCTTTGAGATTTTTGAAACCCTTTTCTATGAGTTTTTTTTCCCTTGCATAAACATCTTTATCAGTTAATTCCGAAATTCGAATCTGATTTAGAATGTCTGTCGTTGAATTTGCAAAATCTACAGCACTTTCAAAATTTGGATTTAGACAATAAATATCTTTCAACTGAACAAAGCTCTCCCAAAGAGTCCTGGCAGAGCTCCTATTCGACTTTGCGTGAAGTCGTCCAATCTTTTCCATACACAAAACTTGTTCGCTCGAAAACTGTTCAATTAGAATTGGCGTTCGGATAAATCCATTTCTATTTAGAAAGCGTATTGATGCTTCTTCTCGAATTCGTGCGCTTTGATGTTTTTCAAAGTCACCTTTATAGATCTTTAAAACGTAATCCCTTCTGTGATGAGAGAATTCATAAATCTGACTATTGATTCCTTTTGCTTCTTTGACTCTTTTCAAGCTGAGTCTGTGTTTGGCTAAGTATTCTAACTCGATGGGTAAACTAGACATAATTCAGAAGTTCTTCTAACCTCTCCAGTTTTGTGATTGAAGGATGGCGAATTACTCCGCTTTCTTCTTTTATCCAAAATTTTCTAACATTACTTGGGAAGTTCGGTTCCAGAAGTACATCCTGCAAATCATCCACAAAGTGTGTAATTTTTTGATGCGAAATTCTCGCTATCTTTTTTTCCCGCGTCTCTTCAAAGAATACAATTTCCGATAACGGCTCAAAGTAATTCCCTAGGTTTTCAGCTATCCAATGACGAGCAGGGCCCCAAAGATCTAATCCATTGACTGATACTTTTGTCTTGTGGCTAATTATGTAAGTTGGATAGTCAAAAGTTTTCAACTGAGAAAGTAATTCCTTAAGCCCATTGTTTACCGTAGCAAACAGCAGTCCTTCTGTATAAATCCACTCTTGAACTCGAGACCAAGCTTTATCCTGATGATTTCTTTTGTAGAATTCTCTCAACTGACTGATATTCTCTATTCCGTGCATGTCATTTGAAAGTGCGAATTTTCTTGCTGAGAGTCCATAATTGATAACAGTGTTATCGAGATCAAGCCCAACAATTGGACAACTCCATTTCATTTTATTCATTAATCGGTTTGCGGCTTAACAACGTTCATCCAAGCAAACTACTAACGAATCTTTTCATATCAATCGTAGACAATCCTTTTACATGCCCTAAATGTGAAATTTCATGCGAGGCCACAACACTGCAAAGCAGGGCAATGATTTCTATTGGGGCGTTTTGAGAGGCTAGTAAAGCAGAAATTGCGAGAACACTATCACCTGCTCCTACTTTATCCACCACTTTGGTTGCAAGGGCAGGAATCGAACAGTGTTGACCACTCTTGCCAAAGACCATCATGCCCTTACCCCCAAGAGTGACAACAGCAAAAGATGCTCCCTTCGACTTCATTATTGAGGGAACAACTTCCTTGTAGTTTAAATTCTTGTCTCTAAATTCCAGTTCAAGTTCACTTCCATTTAGGCATAGTAAATCAAGTTGATTCCACTTACTAACAGTGTTGAAACCACGATTGCCTGCATTTGATTGAACGTTAACCGCTAAAAAGCACTTGAGTTTCTCGATACTAGTTATAACGTTCTTTGTCATCATTCCATGACCATAGTCAGCCGCAACAACGACTTTTGTGTCTTCGCAAGAGCTCACAATTTTTCTTATAAGTAACTCCTCGGTTTTCTCTTCAATTGGTGCCGCATCAAAGTCATAATACTCAAAAACACGAGCACCGGAAGAATTGTCTACAAAGCGATGTTTGTATATGGTGGGTCTATCGGGTACTTCAATGCAATTAAGCGAATAGGAATATTCTGCTTTGATATCTTTGGAATGCAAAGCATAATCTGCTCCATGAACTGAAATTACTTCTGTTGATTTTGCCCAATTTGAGCAAGAATCTGCAATTGCGAGAATTCCACCGAAGTACTTATTTGTTTCCAATATCTGAAAAGCAAGAATTGGATCTTTTGATGATTTTGCTAGAGCAGAACAATTCGTATAGCCGTCAATTATAGTTTCACCTATCACTGAGACATGTAAATCTTTCAGTTTATCAATCCAAAAACTAACTTCGATAGGTGTATAAAGTTTTTTAAAATTGTCAGTCCAAATTCGAATTGGACTATCTGTTGGTGTCAAAACACTATTGATAATAGACGTACTACTTGATGTGAATCCGCTAGTGAAACATAAATTGCCATCGTGCTTTTCGACAGCTATCTTTTCTTCATAAATTTTACCGGTTAAGTCACTATCAAGATTGCTGTAATCTGATCCCTTAAAATACATCCTCGGCTTTACTAAATTTATAGATTCCACAGCTGAAGGACTATCTGAGATAAAAACATAATCTACAACTTCCAGAGAAGCTAGAAAATTTGCTCTCTTCGCCTCATCAAAGAACGGTCTACTTGGACCCTTATTCACAAAACGATCACTAGTGATACTGACGACAAGCAGGTCACACTTGGATTTTGCTTCTTTAAAGTGTGCTAAGTGCCCTGGATGCACGACATCAAAAACCCCATGACATAAGCCAACTATCTGTTCATGGCCGGTCAAAAATCTTGCCCCACCCAGAATTTCAGATATTAAATTACTTTCTACTACTTTTTTATTTCCTAAAATGGATTCAACCTCTCAAACTCCATGAGACAAAGTGACAGATGCTCGAATGAATATCTTCAGCTACTGGGTAAGCTCCCGGCTCAGTCTTGACTAATATTGGCAAGTCCACGAGGTCTAATAGTAAACCACCTTCAAATCCCAATACACCAATTGATTGAACTCCGATTTCTTTTGCCACAGAAACAGTGCGCACTAGATTTGTGGAACTGCCTGAAGAAGATATCACTACTAACAAGTCACCTTTGGATCCTTGTCTCTGGATAATACTTGAGTACGATTCCACGAAACTAAAGTCATTCGAGATAGCAGAAATTGAAGACGCAGAGTCAGTTAAGGAAATAATTTTCGAATTCTTCCCGATTAGTCGGAAGCTACGCTCTAAGTCAACTGCAAAGTGAGATGCGATAGACGCACTTCCGCCATTACCGATTAAAAAGATTGATTTTTTGGCGCTTAAGTTTTTTAGTGATTCAATAAACTCGTTTACATTAGATGCTTCAACAGAATTCATTCCCAATTGGATGCTACTGAAGTAAGATTTTAGGTTTGAAGGTATGGCGTAATCAACAGGACTGGCTTTCGATAATTTTCGATTTGCCACTATAACCACCTTTGCGCTTTATTGTTGGGAAATACTTTCTTAGTGTATCTTATAGTTCAAACTTAATGTCGATAATTTTGGAAAGAAAGTGGCATATTCTGCGCCAAAGCATGCACGAGTTATCATTTCTTCAAAATATTCTTGCACTTCTCTACTTTGATGTGGAATCTTTCCTGATGCTTCAAAGTGATGCACTTCGCGCGCAAAGGCTCTTAATGTTGAAGGTGGAGCTTCGATTAGGTCTATGCCGTATTCCAAGTAACGCGAGGTCATTCTTATATTTCCTAAATCCAAATCGTTTATTTGGCTAAGACTCAATGGTTTCTTGCTGCTATGAAAAGCTAAGGATTTAGGAAGATAGAGTGGTCGAAGTCGCGAACATCTTGCATGTATGAAGGGTGCTAGATTGAACATGTAGCATCTCCTCCGAAAAGCAGTTGCTAACTCGTCGACTCCTGTTCCAGTTGAAACCACAAAAGCGCAGTTGTCAAAAAGCGATACATCAGTCTCATCACTTCGAAAAATGCTGTTAGCGTAATTCCAAAAGTTATTCTTTTCATACGACCACTCTTTTGCCTCACTACCCATTCGTACTACTGCGTAACCCAATTCAATTAGTTGGTCTATCATTTCTTCGCAGTTTGAAATGTCCGAGTTTCGATAGCTCGTCTCGTCAAAGACACTTTGTCTACTTCTATTTTTCGTATAAATCTCGTCTCTCACACACAACAGTACCAGAGGCTTCTGCGTATCAATATTGTTCGACTCTAGTAACCTCTTAGTATGCATCTTTTGTGCGGATCCTACCTTCAATATTGGAGGATATGAATCCAATAGACCAATTGCTACTTCTGTAGAAGGAAAGTTAGCGGTAGCTCGTCGATTTCCTCTGGTAGACGATAAGAGAATACGCGAAAATAGGCTCCCTGACTTACCTTTTCCTATCACACAAATCTCTTTTTTGTATTGATTCCAAACTGTTGAATTTGAAATTGTATCGTTAAGGAACCAAATATCTTTTTTCGGCGTATAAGAGTGAACTATTGAAAGTTCAAGCTCATCAATTAAGTGTCCGATAGAATTTGAGGCAATTACTCCAACTCTAATGCCAAGAAGTCTTAGAATCAATTGAATGGAACTCTTAAAAATCCGCACAAGCCAATGATTCCTTACTTTTCGAAAAAGAGTCAAGTAATTAGACATTGAGGAGTTCTAAGCATCAACATGAACGCATTTACTGTATGATTTTGAGCGATGCGACGACTTAATATACCGAGTAAGATTGGATGGTTCCCAAACTGTTACGGAAGACTCTGTGACTTTTTATGTGGAGCATATATTGCAAGTATTGGACTCGCTCCCCAAATTGAGAAAGAGTTAACTCGAACAGTTTGGTTCTCTCTGAATCGAGAAGATTTCCCTTATTTACATGCCTTGCTCTCAAAATATGTGAGGCTTACAACTTATTCACAATTCCTCTTTTTACTTTATAGAGTTTTATTTAAATTACGACTAAACCAGTTACTACTTTCTCCAGATACTCTTGAGAATTTAAGTTACATAGAGAAGCATATCGACACCACGAAGATTAAGAATCAAATTCATGAAATGGCGATTCGTGACATTGACCCTCGCACAGTTAAGTGTTTAGATGAATTGACGGCAGACAATAGACCTTTGGTCTTACTTTATGCTCGAAACAGTGACTGGGATACCATGAGGTATGGGAGCGCAGCCTCCCATACCGTTCAAGAATCATTCAGAAACGTCAATCCAAGTCTGTTTGAACCCGTGATTAAACACCTAATCAATAGAGGTTTTGCTGTTATCAGAATTGGTCGAGATAAAGTTCATCTAGATGAACACCCTTTTTTTTGGAATTACGCAAGTGATTCACGAGCATCAGATCTCGTGGACTTGTTGATTTGGAGTCAAGCTAAGTTTTTGATCACCACCATGGGTGGCGCAGATCAACTGAAGAGACTTTTCGAAGTTCCCACTCTCTATCTCAACTTACCTGAAAGTCCAGGGGCCACCCTTATTAGGAGAGATATTCCTCTCCAAGCAGTGCTGCCAATGGTGTATCAAGATGATCGCAAGGTTTTTTCGATAGCAACTCTGATTGCTTTTGGAATCTTTGAAAGAAAATTTTTTCCTAAAGATTTTAGTAAATTTAAAATTCAACAATGCCCAAACTCCACATCGGATATGCTCAAATGCGTTGACGATTTTATGGACCTGATAAATGGCAATTCAGGAGGTTTTAGAAAAATTGAAGGAGCTTATATACATAAAAGGTGGCCAAATCTGAGACCATAACCTCTCCTCTCCGGATGTTATTCATGCTAATCTTGCTACATAAATCGTAATAAGAAATTAAGAAATAATTGAATTAGAGAGAGGCAAGTCTTGATTGAGTCTTGTTGCAGGATTTGTGGTTCGCTGAACGGGCAGATTGCATATGATTTTGGTTGTCACGCCTATGGCGATCTATTTCAGACTTCTCGGGAAATCGCTGTCGGTATGCAAAAGTATCCCCTGGTCTTATGGAGATGTTCGGCTTGCAATTTGCTCCAACTTCAACATGAAACGGAAATAAGCACACAATATGATAACTATTTATATTTTAGTGGAGTTACTAATAATTTAATGAACTATTACGATGAACTTGCCAGGTATTTGATATGGCGGCTTAATCTCACCCAAGATTCAATCATTATCGATATTGGAAGTAATGATGGATCATTCTTGAAAAACTTTAAAGATTTAGGTTGTTCAACACTTGGTGTTGAGCCTTCTAAACCTGCATCAGATTTTGCCAACAATAATCAAATTGACACTTTAAACACTTATTTTACTCAAAATGCTGTCCCACAAATCTTGAGCAGAGTTGGAAGAGCTAAAGTTATTTCAATCAATTACACAATAGCAAATTTACCAAACCTTCAGTTATTTATGGAGAATCTAAATCAGATTTCTGACGATAGTTCATTTATTTCTATAGTTACTGGCTACCATCCTGACCAATTTCAAATTAACATGTTTGATTACGTAGGTCATGATCACCTTAGCTACCTTACGTTACAAGATATAGCTAAATTATTGAGCAGGTTTGGATGGGAAGTTATTGAGGCAGAAAGAATCGAGCATAAGGGAGGGAGTTTAAGAGTTCTTGCCGGAAAGGTATCAAACAAAAACAAAATCAGTCCATCTGTTTGGCAACTGATGCAACGAGAAGAGTGGATGAAAACCAAGAGCAACGAGCCTATTAATGACTTGATTCAAAGAGTAACATATGCTGCGGACAAATTGCGAATAACTCTAAACTCAATCGGGCAGCCAATCGTGGGCATTGGCGCATCTATCAGTACTTCGTACCTTACTTCATTTCTTTCATTGCATACTTCATTAAGAGAGCTTTACGATGATGATACCAGGAAAATAGGACTTTTTTCGCCTGGATTTGGTTTGAAAGTAAGCGCGCTGGAAAAACTTGGAAGGAGCGCAGAATCTTTCGCATTAATCTTAGCTTGGCAACACAAGCACAAGTTGATTAGCAGACTTAGGGAAGTCGGATTTAAAGGTCAAGTAATTGTTCCGTTGCCCTATCATGAAATTTTTGAACTTTCTTAATCTTATCGAAACAAACGCTCTATATTTGACGCTTCGCCGTTGTTTAACCCCGAATCCATAATCGAGTGGGTACCGTTTAATGAGGAAGGAGAATCTGAAAGTAGATATCGAACATGGCTTGAAATGTCGTCAATGGAAGTTAATTCACCTCCAGGAATTAGGGATTGGATTCGCTTTAGAATGTGAGGGTTGTCTCGGTAAAAAATCTTGGACCTGGCTTTCCGAACATACGATCCAGGTGCTAGAGAGTTGATAATCAGACCATCACTTGCATGTCTAAATGCAAAGTATCTAACTAAACTAAGCAAAGCAGCCTTGTTTGCATGATACTGAAAGTCTTGATCTCCAAGTACTTGCTGAGATGCAGGAGAAGTCATAACAATCACACGTTTTTTTTCTCCAGGATATAAGGTGATTAGTTCTTCAACATAGTGCTTAACTTTCAAAACTTCTACGATATAACGCTTAACTTCATCCCCTTCATTTGAACGAGTACGATGCGCAAAACAAACTTTAGTTAACTTTTTGCGAGCACACTTTTTGATCAAATCATTAAAACTATCGGCCTCAAGATTTCCTTGCACTAGTTCTACTTCTGCATTTAGGAGCTTCTTCGGAAAGTCCGATGTTTTTCGTGTTACTAAAAATGTTTTGCCTAACTTTGATAATTCATTCGCTATGCCCGTGGCAATTTCAGAGCGCCCTCCAAAAATTATCGTGGCTTCATCACTCATCTACTCGAACCCCGATTCGTAATAAGTCTTCTCATCATCCCGAGCCTACGATACTATTAAGAATCCCTGATGCAAAGGATTCCCTAAAATTAACTCTTGCAGATTACAACCCGGAATGTAGAGAGGCTTGAGATGGCACACGAATATTATACTTCAAGTGACTTGAGAAAATTAGGTATAAAATCTGTGGGAGAAAATGTTCGAATTTCAAAAAAAGCTGAAATAGTTGGATTAGAAAATATCAAAATTGGAAGAAATGTTAGGATTGATAGTTTTGTAGTGCTTTTGTGCGGTCGCGGAGAATTACAAATTGGCTCAAACGTTCATATTGAACCACTGGCCTCCATAGTATCGCACCATGGAATTTATATTGGGGATTTTTGCACAATTTCGCACGGTGTTCGACTATTTACTGCTTCAGCGAATTATGGAGGAGAATACTTTACAAATGGATTTCCTAATAATGAATTCCAAAAACCTATAATTGGATCAATTGTCCTTGGTAATCATGTAATTATCGGAGCTAATTCAGTTGTATTGCCAAATCTTAAGTTAGGTGATGGAGTTGGAGTTGGAGCACTTTCATTTGTACGACAATCGCTTGAGCCTTGGACAATATTTGCCGGTAATCCACTTAGAGAATTAGGAAAGAGAGCGAGAAATATAGAAAGGATTGGTGACTCTATAACTAATGTAGATGGCACATCTAAACATTTTGAGTAATTGATTTAAGTTGTTTCTTAATTCAACTAATCCTTACAACTTCAATCAATTTTCTCTCTTATCTTGATCCTATTCAATTTACTTTCTTGCGCCTATAAAGCAATAACTTTTTCTTCTTGAGGCTTTTACATTCTTTGCAAATTATTGAGAGGAAGGATGCCACTCGCTACAATATGATAAAACAAAGAGAAAATCATTAATGAATGTGAGTTTTCAGCCAAGAGTCAGTCCCATCGGATATACTAACTATGTGGACGTTACGAAAATCCTTCAAACTTGGCCAAAATGGCCCATTTATGACCAGAATTCTTTAGATGCGGTTACTCGGGTCATAAAATCCAATCAGCTCTTTGCGGCTACGGAAGTTATGGACTTTGAAAACAAGTTTGCACAGTACATAGGGACAAAATTTGCCGTCGGAGTTGGAAATGCCACACAAGGCCTTCATTTGGCTCTTGCCGCGCTAGAAGTTGGAATTGGTGATGAAGTAATAACCAGTCCATGTTCATGGATTTCTTCGGCTTCTTGCATTCTTATGCAAAATGCTGTACCTGTTTTTGTTGACATTGAAAAAGACAGTTTGGGATTAGATCCGGTTCTTGTGAAGAAGTCAATCAACAAATATACGAAAGCTATTATTCTGGTTCATATCCTCGGTTATCCATCGAGAGTTGAAGAAATCAGAGACTTGGCGAAAAAATTCAATATTTTCTTAATTGAAGACGCCTCTCATGCTCCAGGTGCGATTGTTTCTGAAAAAAAACTAGGGAGCTTTGGAGACATTAGCGTATTCTCTCTTCATCAGCGAAAAGCAATTAGCACAGGAGATGGAGGGGTTATTTGTACAGACAATTTTCAGATTGCTGAAAAATTAAGAAAGTTGCGCTCTTTTGGAAGCGAAGAATTGAGTTACAACTACCGAATGACAGAATTCTCAGCTGCCCTTGCAAAAGAGGGCTTAAAAGAATTGGACATCGACAATACCCACCGCGCCTGGGCCGCTAGCTACTTGAATGAGCTTCTGGAAGATGTGCCGTGGGCACGAGTTCGGACGGTGACACCGCCAAACAAAGGAGTCTATTACGCCATTGCTATTGAACTAAGCTTGCCTGATGAAGAAGCATTGAATTTGCTCAATCACTTTCTCTCTCTTGGAGTATCCATGAGAAAAATGTTTGACCCTCTAAATCGACATCCTCATTTCAATGATCAACCGATACCCGCCCGAGGGCAGCCGTGGAAGCATCCGGACTATTACGGCTTGATGAGGAGACATATATACGCTGAACAAGAGTTACCAGTCAGTTACGAGTTTTGCTATGGCAAAATTCTGGAACTCTATGCTCATCCAGGGACAACGTCTGATCACTTGAAAGCCTTCGCAGAAGAGATGAGAAATTACTTTGATCAACAAGAGCGTAAGGTTATTGAACACACATAGTCGGTTCTAAGATTTAGAACACGTCCTTGCATTCTAGATTGTTGTGACATACGTAGTCTGTCTGTGTTTTCTGAATAGTATTCTTCAAATATCTCTTCTGTATCTGCACTGATTTACTACTAATTAGTGCTTTTTAATAGTTGAAAGCAATCAAGATCTAAGTTAGAGTAATATTATGAGAAGTAAACGCGTGCTAATCACTGGCGGAGCCGGGTATTGCGGCAGCAGGCTTGTACCTCAGCTTCTTGATCTAAATTATGAAGTTATCGTCTATGACACTTTTTGGTTTGGTAGTGATTTCTTGCCAACTAGCCATCCAAATCTCAGTTTAATCGCCGGTGATATACGAGATAGCAAACTTCTTTCTAATTCACTTACTGAAGTTGATACCGTGATAAACCTCGCCTGCATTTCTAACGACGCGAGTTTTGAACTTGACGAAGCGCTATCTACATCGGTCAATCTTGATGCATTTGAGCCGATGGTTCTTGCTGCAAAACAATCGGGTGTTAAACGGTTTATATACGCCTCATCCAGTTCGGTGTACGGAGTTTCAAAAGAACCTAATGTTACAGAAGATCATCCCCTGGTGCCCCTTACTTTGTACAACAAGTATAAGGGCATGTGTGAACCAATACTTCAAAAGCACACATCGTCAGACTTCACAGGAGTGATTTTTCGGCCAGCAACTGTATGTGGATTTGCACCAAGGCAGCGAATGGATCTCTCTGTGAATATATTGACAAATTTAGCAATCACACAAAGAAAAATAACTGTTTTTGGGGGTTCTCAAATGAGGCCAAACCTTCACATTCAAGATTATTGTGATGTTATCAAGTTACTTATGGTGGTTGAAGCAAGTAAAGTAAATAATGAGATATTCAATGTAGGGTTTCAAAACTTAACAATTTTACAAATTGCTGAGTTAGTAAAGCGTGTGGTAGAACAAGAATTCCCTGGCCCACAAATTTCTATTCAAACGAGTCACTCTGATGACACCAGGTCCTACCACATTAATTCTGATAAAATTCGAGCATCCTTGGGATTTGAACCCAAATATAACATTGAACATGCTGTATGGGAAATTTGCGATGCGTTTCGCAATGATTTGTACACAGACACATTGAATGATGATCAATATTTCAATGTAAAGCGGTTAAAGAAAATTAAGGCAAAGTGAAGCCTCAAACTGCGATAGTAACGGGTGGTGCGGGCTTTATCGGAAGCCACCTTGTTGAACTACTTCTGGCTCAAGGTTTTAAAGTAAAGGTAATCGATAATCTTGTGGGCGGCCGGCTTTCGAACATTGAGAGTCTTGTTAACAATTCCTTAATTGAATTTTTGAATCAAGACATTTTGGACATTCCCCTAGATTCAATGTTTTTTCGTGAAGTAGATTTTGTGTTTCATCTTGCGGGAATTGCCGACATCGTGCCATCTATCGAGGATCCGATAGATTACATGGCAGTAAACGTTCTAGGTACTGTAAGAATGCTTGAATTATCACGCCGAAATAATGTCAAGCGGTTTGTGTACGCTGCATCCTCTTCATGCTATGGATTGGCTGATACACCAACCTCGGAGACGAATTTGATTAATCCCCGATACCCTTATGCGCTCTCCAAATTTCAAGGTGAGCAAGCGGCTTTTCATTGGAATCAAGTTTATTCGCTTCCAGTTAATTCTATTTGTATTTTCAATGCGTACGGACCAAGAGTTAGGACAAACGGTGTGTACGGAGCAGTATTTGGAGTATTCCTTAAACAAAAACTATCTGGTGCTCCTTTGACGATTGTAGGAGACGGGTCCCAAAAGAGAGATTTTGTGTTTGTTACAGACGTCGCATCTACTTTTCTCAAGGCAGCGCAATGTGAAGCTGTGGGTGAGCGATTCAACATTGGTACTGGGAATCCTCAAAGTATATTGAGATTGAGCGAATTGATTGGCGGGCCGGTAGTGTTTATCCCAAAACGCCCAGGCGAACCCGACATTACGCACGCCAATATTTCAAAATCTGTCACTACACTTGGCTGGACACCATCAGTTTCTTTTGAGTATGGTGTTCAATTGATGCTCGACAACATTTCAACTTGGAATGACGCACCGCTCTGGTCACCCGAACTTATATCCAAAAGTACTGAGTCGTGGTTCAAATATTTGGGACCTAAATGACAATTGAAGTTTCCGACAAAATAAAAAGTAAAATTGTGGATGTTGCCTACTTAAGAAATTTAATTGGTCCTCATCCGCGAGTTAAGAGAGTGGCTCTATGCCACGGTGTTTTTGATGTTGTTCACCCAGGCCATATCAGACACTTTCTTTATGTGAAGAGTAAGGCCCCTGTTCTCGTCGTGAGTCTTACATCCGATAGATTTATCAACAAAGGAAACTACAGACCACATGTTCCTCAAGATTTACGAGCCATCAATTTAGCAATTCTTGAAATTGTCGATTATGTAGTTACAGACGACCATGAAACCCCAATTAATGAAATTCAGATTTTGGAACCAGACTTTTTTGCCAAAGGTTATGAGTATGACGTAGGGAATCAAAAGAATCTGAGAACTGAAGAAGAAGTGTCAGTAGTGGAGTCTTATGGAGGATCTATGTTGTTCACTCCAGGAGACTTTGTTCTCAGCTCCAGCAAATTCATACAAGATACTCCGCCGAATTTGAAGCTTGAAAAACTGGATCTGCTGATGAGTCGCTCAAAGGTAACTTTTGACGATCTAAGAAAGACGCTTGCAAATATGAACAAATGTCGTGTGCATGTTGTAGGCGATTTGATTGTTGATTCTTATACGACTTGCTCGCTCCTCGGAGGGCAAACAAAGACTCCAACTTTAAGTGTACGTTATGAGGACAAAAAGGACTTAGTTGGAGGAGCGGGAATTGTCGCAGCCCACCTAAGTGCCGCTGGGGCAAAAACTCATTTTTCTTGTGTCACTGGGGAAGATGACTTAGGAGCAAGGGCAGTTTCTGAACTTCGGGAGCTTGACATACATGTTCAACACTTTATTGACCCAAACAGGCCAACCACCAATAAAAACGCAATCTTGGTGGGTGACTACAGACTCATTAAGATTGACACGGTAGATTCAAGTGCTATCCCAAGAAGAATTTTAGATTCGCTGATTGAGGATGTTAGAAATAGCAAAGCCTCCAGTATTTTGTTTAGTGATTTTAGACATGGTATTTTCAATAAAGGAAGTATTCCCAAACTCATAAAGGCAATACCGAAAACAGTACTTAAGGTCGCTGATAGTCAGGTTGCCAGCAGATGGGGAAATATTCTCGACTTCAAAAATTTTGATTTGATAACTCCAAATGAGAGAGAGGCAAGATTCAGCCTCGGAGATCAAGACTCTAGTATTCGTAGTCTAGCCTCTTCGCTATTCGAAAAGAGCGGCTGTCGCTTACTAATCCTTAAGCTGGGAGATCGTGGAATAATTACCAGTCGCAGTTCTGATGCTGCAACCCTGGAAGACTACTTTGTCATGGACAGCTTTGTTGATAAGTTGATTGATCCAGTTGGCGCAGGAGATGCTTTACTCGCCTACGCCACCTTAGGCTTAATGGTATCGAGCAATCAAACAATTGCAAGTATCCTCGGTAATCTGGCGGCAGCTGTTGAGTGCGAGGTGGACGGAAATGTACCTGTGACACCAACTAAATTGAATCAAAAAATTGATCAGATTGAAGACGCTTTAAACTTTCGATAACTAAATTATTCATCTTGCTGCACAGGATTTAAATTGAAATACAATCAGTAAATTCTAAAAGTCTGAAACTTGGCTCGCTAGAGACATGGCAGTAATTATTTGAGCTCAATTTTTTCTGAATTTCCCCTGATTTAGATGAGGGTTTGGCAACATCAGTAACTTTACCTGTACTCATTCACTACCAAATCGAGATTGATTAATGACTCGAATGTTCAAAAGAATAAGCTTAAGTGTATGCGATATTCTTGGCGAGTAGTGAATGGAGCTGAAAGACATGAAAGCATGGAAGAAACTGTGGCCTACAGCGATCAAATTCCGAGTTGTTGCAAATTTGCTTCGATTGTCTGGAATCATCTTAAATAGTAAGAGTCAGGATAAGATTAGCTCAGATCAAATTATCTATCTTAATCAGAGTGGCTTGCTTTGGAATAGCAAGAAAGATATCGGAAGGCTCATCCAAAGATTCAAACAAGCTTTTGAAAAATATAGAAGGGGCTTTTATTTTCAAGCAATGGATGAAGCTGCAGAGGTTTTACAAGAGATATATGCCATAAGTGAAGTGCGGGATTCTGATCACTTTCCGTCATTACTTAGTCCCACTTGGACCGTCAATATTGGTCAATCGATTCAGATTGCTTATTTACTTCGAGCAGCAAAGTTGGGACTTGTACCAGACGGTCCGCGATCTGCACTAATAGACTTTCGGCAAAGACCCAATAGCGGTGTAAGCCCAGATCGAAGTGGAAGAGTAATTGAGTATTTGGACTTGCCACTGCAATCAATTTATCTTGATTCTCAACTCAAATGGCATGACACAATTATGTTGGCTCCATTTATAGAGCAATATGAAATGGTCAGAGGTATTGGAAAATTCATGGGCCAATCTGAATTGGCACACGAGGTTCTAAGAATGTCTTACTTTAAAAACAACACTGATGGCTTCCTTCAGCTAAGAAACGAATACATAGAATGGGCACAAATCTTTCTGAAAAAAGAATTTGGAATTGATTTAGAAAGAGATTGGTTTTGTGCCTTGCATATAAGAAGAGTCAACAGCTCTGAGGATATGAAGTTATCTAATCCTTTAAACTACTGGCCAGCAATTGAGGAAATAACCAAAAGAGGTGGATACGTGGTGAATTTTGGGTCCCATCGCTGGAAAATGCTTGAACGCAACTCGCGCGTGATTGATTTGTCTCTCGAGTCTAATTTAGGTTTAGACTCCGCAAAGTTGCATGCTTTCTTGATTTACGCAAGCCGCTTTCTAATCACAACTCACTCTGGACCACGAAGTCTTGCCAATGCACTGGGTAAACCGACTATAAATGTCAACCTGGTTTCTCCCGCTTTAAACTTTTTTGCAACGCCATACTCTCTATCAATTCCAAAACACTTTGTTCATAAAGGAAGGAACCTTACATTTCGTGAAATTCTAAATTCTAGATTTGCGTTTTCTGAGGCAGGAATGTCAGACGCACTGATTGATGGTGTTGAAATAATCGAAAATTCTGCAGAAGAGATACGTCATGGAGTTTTGGATATGTTAGAGCAACTTGAGTTAGGGTGCGGTAACCTACACTTCAATCTAACTGTGGACAAAATTTACGCTGAATCCAAGAGTATATCTCGAGGCAATTTCGCTCCGAGTTTTATTGCGAAAATGCCTTCAGAATATTTAGATTAAGAGAACTGTGCACTTACACTCGTTTCAAACTAAATCAAATGGATGTCTGACTTCACGAAGCAAAAGTTACAAGATGATTTCAATCTTTTTTCTCTATTGTGGCTAATTCGTCCCGAGAAAACATTGAATCCTTCTAAACAATGAAGCCAACCTTACTGGGGTAACTTATCGGCACTTTGCATGAATCGCATTTTGCTGTCGGATAGCTACCCTTGTCTTTAAAACTGTGACAACACAAGTTGTAATAAGTAACTTGAGCTACGGAAGTAGAGTTGCAAACTTACTATTTGGAACTAAACCATTTTTTGCTTACATTTAAATATTCGAATTTAGTTGAAAGAATTTAACGAACATAGTCGTAATTATTGTTCTCTTTAATAGCACTTTTTTGACGAGCTCGACTTTCTGCCTTGAATCGAAGTGAAGGTTTAAGTTTTACCCTAATGGGGGAAAATGCCACCTACGTCATCGCAACTGTAGTAGATTAGTAACATGAGATTACTCGTAATTGGATCGGGAATCCAGGGAAACAAGCGTGCACAAGTTGCTCAAAGTGATTTTGTTGGCTTTGTTGATCCACTAAGCGAATCTGCCCACTATGGAAGTATCCATGACGTTAATCCTGATTTGTATGATGCCGTGGCGATTTGTACGCCGAATTCCGAAAAAGAGCTTTACATTAATCATGCTATCGAGCTAAGAAAACATGTTATGGTAGAAAAGCCTCTAATCGCAAGTTCCTCAAGGCAACTACTATGGCTAAAAGATAAGGCTAAGAACTTCGGTTGCGTACTTTACACTGCGTACAATCATAGATTTGAGCCATCCTTTATTTTAATGAAAGAATTTATTGCAAGCGCAGTGCTTGGTAATCTTTATCAAATACGGATGATATATGGTAACGGAACGGCTCAACTTGTAAAAAACTCGAGTTGGCGAGATAAAGGGCTTGGCGTGATTGAAGACCTAGTTCCTCATTTGATCGATACATTGAAGTTTTGGTTTCCAACAAACAAATTCAAGCTAAGCCTAGTTAATGCTTCAGCTTTCGAAAATTGCGCCCCCGATTATGCCGCCTTGATTAGCATAGGAGGTCAACCATTGATTTCGATTGAAGTTTCTCTGTGTGCATGGAAAAATACTTTTGTGTGTGACATTTATGGCGAAAAGGGGAGTGCACATATTAATGGATTATCTAAATGGGGAGAGTCCGAGGTTAAGTTTCACAATAGAATTTTTCCTAGTGGTAAACCAATTGAAGACGCTTCTATTTTCCCACAAGGTGACCCGACGTGGAGATTAGAATATGATCATTTTAAAGACCTTGTAAGGAAACGAGACTATTCCTACAGTCTCGTTGATTCAGAGATTCAAGATATCCTTGAAACTTTTAGGTTGTCGATCACCAAATGAAACCAAATACTCTTTCTTTTTTTGGGATGTCTCACCTAGGAATAGTTTATTCCATCTCAATCGCCAACAAAGGTTTTTATGTAAAGTGTTTTGATCATTCGAGTGACCTAATTTCTAAAATTAGTAAAAGGGGGTTCCCAATCAAAGAACCCCAGCTTGATATTTTAGCTGCAAGTAACGTTTCACGGCTTCACTATTCAGACAATCTTGAGGATGTAATTGATTGCGATTTGGCTTTTCTTTCACTTGATGTTAAGACAGACGAAAATGGACGTGTTGATCTTGGTGAAATTATTGAATATTTTGAGATTATCGACAGCAATCTCGATCTTAGTATACCTCTAGTTATTTTGAGCCAAATTCCAATAGGTTTTTGCAGAAGACTGAGTAACACAAGTAGGCGTAAAATCTTTTATCAAGTGGAGACATTAGTGTTTGGCGATGCCATTAGACGCGCTCTATCTCCCGAGCGAGTTATTGTTGGTCTTCCTGACCAAAACCAAGCGAGAATAACCCCGGTATATCTCTCTGTGCTCAAATCTTTTGATTGCCCATTAATTTTCATGACTTACGAATCTGCCGAAATCTGCAAAATGGCAATAAATTTCTTGCTTGCTTCCAGTATTACAGCAACTAATTATCTTGCCGAGATATGTGAACTTGTAGGCGCTAATTGGCAAGAAATCACTCCAGCGCTTCAATTAGATCCACGTATTGGTAAAAATGCTTACCTTAAACCGGGGCTTGGTATATCTGGTGGCAATATCGAAAGAGATATTGCTTCACTAAAAAGTGTAAATACTCTTCAGCATTCATCAGGTAACTCTTTTCCAGAAGCCATCCAGAAATTCAGTTGTTGGAGAAAGAAATGGCCTACGATACAACTCAGAAATTTCTTACTCCATCATGACTCTAACAGCATAAAGATTGGTCTTTGGGGTCTGAGCTATAAACAAGACACTGACTCCATCAAGAACTCACCCTCAGTTGAGTTCTTAGAGGAATTACATGAGTCTTTTGAGATTCTGGCATTCGATCCCGAGGTAAGAACACTAATGACTACTCACAGCCTCATAACTCTATGTGCTGATGAGATGGTTTTACTCGAAAGTATAGATGTACTTTTCATTCTAACTCCTTGGGATATTTTTAGAAAGAAACTCTCTGCTATTACTAATACATTCCGTGGATCATTAATCGTCGATCCTTATTCTTTAATAGAATTAGATATTGAAGTTCCTAGATCAATTTCTTATGTCGCTCTTGGCAAACCGAGAATTAATTAATGAAAGGAATAGGAACTTGCTACATAGTATTTGGATCGAATGGCTTTGTTGGTAATGCTATCGCAACCCATTTAGAAATCCAGGGAAAGAGGGTCCTAAGAGTTAGTCGTGATCAACACGACTTTAATTCACAAGTAAAATGGTGCCAAAGAGACAATGTTGAAGAAGATGACATTTTAGTTTTTGCTGCTGCGAAAGTACCGGTGAGAAGCTTTTCAGATTTTCGAGCAAACATGGACATTTTGACAAACTTCCTTTTCAATTTTGCAGAAAAAAAGCCAGGCCATTTAGTGAACATTAGCTCTGACGCCGTCTACGCAGATACTAAAGAGCTTATTTCGGAATACTCAACCCTTGGACCATCCTCACTTCATGGCAGTATGCACTTCACTCGAGAGAAAGCTTTAGATGAGGTGTTTGGAGGTTCAGTTTTGCACTTACGTCCTACCTCGATTTATGGATTTCGCGACCCGCATTCAGGTTATGGCCCAAATAAGTTCATTAAGGATGCTCTTGAAAACGGGGTGATAGAACTTTTTGGAAACGGAGAAGAAATGCGAGATCACATATATATAGATGATCTTGGCTACCTTGCATCGACAGCGATTGATAAACGCATACTTGGTTGCTTGAACCTGGTAACTGGAGAAACAAACAGCTTCTTTGAGATCGCAAAAGAAGTATCTCTAAATTTGAAAGAAACAGAAATAGTTTTTTCACCACGCATAGGGCCAATCCCTCATTTAGGTTTGAGGAGATTCTCCGCCGAAAGAGTAAAAGAATTAGCTCCAAACTTTAATTTTACAGATATATCAAATGGAATTAGGCAAGTATTAAGCAAAGTGAGTAAGGATAATTATGGGACGTGAGATTGATTTACTACAATCATTGCCAAAAGGTAATCGTAAATTGAAAGAGAGGAAGAGAGCGAGAACTCCTGACGTAATTGACCAAGCCCGTAAATTTGGCGAACTTTATTTTGATGGTCCTCGTGAATATGGGTACGGTGGCTATTATTATGACGGACGATGGCAATCAGTAGCACGTCAAATTGTGAAACAATACAATATCGCGAGTGGAATGAAGATTCTTGATATTGGATGCGCCAAAGGATTTCTTCTTAAAGATCTAAAGGATCAAATACCTGATTTGAATGTCTTCGGTATTGATATATCAAGTTACGCGATAAAGAATTGCCATCCTGAAGTGGTTGGAGATGTTTATGTCGGTGATGCTAAAACGCTTTTCTTCCCTGACAATTCTTTTGATCTTGTTATTTCCATTAATACGTTGCATAATCTTTATGAATCCGAAGTTCTAGTCGCTCTTCAGGAAATCGAACGGGTTTCTAAGAAGTTCAGTTACATTGTCGTTGACAGTTATCGTACAGAAGAAGAACGAGAGTTATTCGAGAATTGGGTGCTCACTGCAAATTTCCATGGTTATCCCCAGGAGTGGCAGCATGTTTTTGAAAAGGCGAGATATACAGGCGACTACAGTTGGACGATAATTAATTAATCTCTGTTTAGGAATAAGTTATGAAAACGAGTTAAGAGGAAATCTTCTTAATTCGTTGTGCAATACTGTTTGCATCAAGATTATTGAGAAAAAGTAACTCCTCATGCTTGCCATAAGAATGACTAAAGCTATTTGGTAAAGATATGAGATATATGTGCAATCCCGAGCTTAGTTGAGTGCCAAGTGCTTTTAATCTCATTCCAATTCCACCAAAGCCCACATGTTCTTCAACGATGAGTACATTTCGGTATCGAGAAAATATCTCGTCAATTGTCTGAAAATCCATGGGCTCGATTGTCGTTGCAAAATATAGTGATGGAAAAAGACCATGTTCTTGCACCATATGCACGGCCTTTACACACTGAGAAGCGATAGTTCCATAAGTGATGATAGCTAGATCAGAACCCGCTACAACTTGCCGCCATTTCCCAAAAGTCCAAGGCGTTTTTAGATGACTAGTTAAATCTGGTTCACCTGCCTTTCCTAGCCTTAAGTAAACAGGGCCGTCTTGCTGAACTGCACACCAGCGAGTTGCGGCTTCCGTCTCGGCAGGGTCAGAGGGAGCGATAATACGCAATCCGGGAATTGTTGATGCTACGGCGATGTCTTCTTGCGCGTGATGAGTTGCGCCCAAAGTTGAGTAGGTAATTCCACCTCCAATTCCAACTACTGTTACTGGTAAGTTTTGGTAAGCCAAGTCATTTCTAATGAATTCATAAGTGCGGTAAAGGGCAAAAGTTGCTATCGTGTATGCAAACGGACGAAGTCCACGCTGGGCTATCCCAGCGGACATGCCAATCATTATTTGCTCAGCTACCCCCGTATTAATAAAACGCGCAGGGTAATTCTTTCTAAATTTCTCAATTGAACCCGCAGGCGAAATATCAGCTACTAAGAGACATAGACGGTCATCACTTTGTGCAAGCTCGAAAAAGACTTCAGCAAATCTATTTCTCATGACTAATTATCAAGCTCCAATAATGCCGCCTGATATTCTGAAGGATTCGGTGATCGATAATGCCAGATAGGTGCTTCTTCCATGAACGAGATACCTTTTCCTTTTATGGTTCGGCAAATTAGTACCTTTGGCTGCGATGAACTTTTTCGTGACGCAACACTAAGGATTTCATCACTATTATGGCCATCAATCTCGAATGTACTCCAACCAAAAGATTCAAATTTCTTGTTTAAAGGATAGAAAGCAGGATGACCCTCACTCATTCTTTCTAGACCGCCAAAATCATTTAAGTCGACGAAAACGATCAGGTTATCAAGTTTAAGATTGGCTGCCATTAAGAGAGCTTCCCAGGAAGAACCTTCTTGTAGTTCTCCATCTGAAACTAAACAGTAGATTTTTACCTTAGAGCCCTTAAGCTTCTCAGCACATGCCTGACCAACAGCAATCCCTAATCCGTGGCCAAGCGAGCCAGTTGACGCGCTCACTCCAGGCACACCAAAGTCGGGGTGTGCGCCTAGTATTCCATTCGGTTGGCAGTAAGAATCAAGATCGTTATCGCTCAGAGTGCCAAATGAGTTAAGAATTACGTACTGCACCATACAACCATGTCCTTTAGACATGATGAAAATATCTACAAACTCGCTGCTACTTTTCTTCATCAATTCAAAGTAAATGCAATCAACTATTTCAACACATGAGTAGGCCGGCGCGATATGCAAAGCCGAAACTTTTTGAGAAATATCTAAAATCTTGCGACGCCATAACTTACATCGTTGTTGAGGAGGAAGAGAAACAGTTGTAAGCAATGCTTTATCCCCTCATGACATAAGTAGGAGATAAATCACGAATATCATTCAGATAATTTCTTCCCCACGCGACCATCTCGGTCAATCCTTCATCCCAAGCGATCTCAGGCTTCCAACCTAGGTGATCAAGAATCTTTGAAGAATCCAGCCAATACCGAGAATCTTGACCTAAACGATCGTCGGTAATCTCGCATAATTCGGTGAATCCGATATCAAGAGCGCGAGCGGTTCTTTCTACAACTTCTCTTATTGAGGTCGGCTGATCAGGTCCAGCATTGTAAATTTCCCCAATTGGCGCTTTTTCTGAAACCAAATGAATTGCTCTAGCAAGATCTCGAGCATGAATGTAGGACTTCTCAGCTCTACCTCCACCTTGGAGTGGTAATTTGCGTCCTGTTAACCCGCACCAAACTGCTCGTGGTATGACTCGATGAAGTAACTGCCCAGGACAATAAGCATTAGAAGGTCTTATCACATTCATCGGAAAACTAAGATGTTTGCTGACTGACAAGAGGTACAAATCAAAGGCTACCTTTGAAGCTGCGTATGGGCTAGATGGTTTTATTGGCTCATCTTCTTTTGTAGGATGGTCAACAGAACCATACATTTCAGAGGTTCCAATATGAATGAACCTTTCTAACCAGTCTCGTTTCATCAATTCTTCACATAGACGCGACAAAGCCATTGAGTTTGTCTCAAAATATCGCCAAGAATTTTCCCACGAGACAGCTCCTTCACCTTGAGCTGCAAAATTAATGATGATTTCAGGCTTTTCCTTATCTAACAGTTCAAGCAAAAGGTCTAATTCGTATGTCAAATGGCGCGCGTGGTACTCATAACCTTTTCGACGCTCAATGCCTAGAGAGAACGGCTCACTCCTAAGGTTATTTCTACCAATTCCAATAACTTTCTTTGGGTCTAGGTTATCTAGCAGATAAAGACTAGTGTGAATGCCAAAACTTCCTCCTGCACCTAGTACCGCATAAGTCTTACTCACATTTCCTTCTCTCTAATACATCATAAAATGATACTCCTAGAATAGTCTCACGGACATCTACTTTTCGGAAAGTACCAATCCAGACGTAATAATGTCGTGATATCGTGCAGTGAGAGCCAAATTCTAAAAAATACTTTCCTCCGTTGTCTCGATTATGCTTCACAAATCTTCATTGTATAATACAACTTCGCATCCCAGAATCAATTTGATAAAATAAGTCCGTGGAAAGGACCCCTCTGGTTGATAAGAAATCTTCAATTATTCCTTGATGGAGGATAGATTTTAGAGAAGATGTATGATCGCAAATAATTAGAGGAATTGACGCTAATTCATATTCGATGGGATCTGCGACCAAAGAAATGGAGGACGCTCTTGCTGAATTCCTAAACATTAAACATTGTGTAGCTGCTACAAACGGGACCAATGCGTTGTCGCTACTTTTTCATCCATGGAGATAAATTACAGCACGCTCTTTACTTAAAGCAATATGAATAGAAAGGTGTTAACTGTGTAAAACACTCTCCTCTCTGTCTATCAAAGTCTATATACTAACTTTAGTTGATTGACTGTATACTAAATGTTTATGTAAAAACTTTGCATAACATAGGTCAATTACGTCTTATTAATCCACTCTTGAAAAAGTATTTTAGGGCACCAACCTATACTACGAGCAACATTAATATCCATCAGAAAGCCATGGTCGTCATTTTCTCTTCCAGGAATAATCTTTACATCAGAGTTTGCCATGGTGCAGATTTCACTGAGGGTGAATATATTTTCCGAACCACCTCCAGCGTGAATAATTTTCCCGAAAAATGACTTCTCAAAAATTATTGAAATTAAACTAGCCAAGTCCGCAATATGTAGTGGATCTCGGAATGCACGTCCTCTATTGTCGAGCGTGACGACACCATCCACTCTAGATTTGCGAACCAGGCTACCAATCAAACCTTTACCACTCCTCCAATCATCTGTGTAACATGTGTTAAGTCTAATTACCGCAGAACTTGGTCTATCAGAAAGTAGCCACTCTGCGATCAACTTCGTTTTACCATAAGAGTTTTTAGGTAGGCAAGGTTCTTGTTCAGATACCTGATTCAGATTGGAATTTTTGTCACTTCTATTTTCCTGAAAATCACGAACCCCAATTACCTCTCGAGTCGAAATCTGTATGATCGGAACATTTGCCATTTCACAAACTTTTATTAGGTGAAAAAGGCCCAAAACATTAACCTTGAAGTCATCACTATTTGGATTTACTACAACAGATTTAGAATCAACACTTACAGAGAAATTAACAACGAGATTGAAGTCATTCTCAAAAAGAAAGGCTGCTGAGAGATTAAAAATATCTTCATTTATGTCCCAGCTGACTGCCTGAATATCTAGATTATTAAGTGCCTTGATACAACCTTTTCCAAGATTTCCTGCACCGCCGACAATAAGATACTTCAATTGGAGGCACCTCCATCTATCTCGATATTACATCCATGTAGGTAGTTGTTTTCCTCACCACATAAAAAAGTGGCAACTTTAGCCACTTCCTCGGGTGAGCCCAGTCTGCCTGCGCTAACTCTGTTAAGTTTCAGGAAAGCATCAAGGCCCTCCTTATCGGAAAGTAGAAGTTTGTTCAGATGTTTTCCAGCTACATTGATCGCGCCAGGTGAAATAGCCGCAGCTAACACATTCTCATTAATTTCAGCAAATGATTTTGCTATAATTTTCATATAACTAATCAATGCAGACTTAGCTGCCACATAAGGGGCCGACGCCGACTTTTGGTTGATAGCCAGTGTTCCTAAAAATAGAAAGCGGCCGAAACTCGCTGAAAAGGCAAACTCACTTAAATACTTGGTTAAATTCGCCGCTACAAAAAAATTCAAGTGCATAATTTCTTGATATTTCTCAATACTATCAAAATTCTGGCTTCCAAAGCCTCCTCCAAGCCCATGAACAAGAATAGTTGGGTGAAGGTTATTCGCTACAAGGTAGTTATTAATGTAAGTTAAGTAATTAGAATCAAGAAAATCAACAGCAATATAACTTGCCTGCTTTCCACTCTGCTTTAAATTAAAAACTTCTTGTTTGAGCTTCTCTTCATCACGAGCGATTAAAACCACATGTTTCCCTGCTTCAGCGAGTTCACGTGCGATTGCTAAGCCTATGCCACGTGAACCTCCTGTTATAATTGCAGTTCGCATTGGATGGTTTAAAGCACTACCCATATATATTCTCCAAATGTCAGCTTTTTTGGTATAATAGCCATTAGTATATGGTATGGCAGCCATTAATTACTTGAGCGGCTGGATCTATTGAGAGTCATTTATGCCAGAAGCTGATTTTTTTCGGATTCCAAATGTTTGGTGTCGATAACTTTAGCATTGGGTGTCTCGCCAACCTTTATCACGTAAAACGAGGAAACTTGAATTTATGAAAATGGATATAAGGGAAACTTCTTTGCCTCAAAATTCTATCCGTGCCTCCAATCTTGATTACATTTTCATTAGCCGCGTTGACAGAAATGGTTCCACCGATAAAAAACACCGACAAATATTTTTAATCAAATGTTGAGGGCACATTAAACATGCTGTAGTAGAAGGCTAGCGCCAACAAGCACCTTTGGGCAAATATCCTTAATCCGACTTTCGCTAATAATTCAGTGCTTTTTCAGGCTGATGATTGGAAGGGACCCTCATCCTTAAACCCGAGTGATTGCATCTATTCACCTTCACCACATTTAACGCTCTAATTCTGTGTCGACATTATGACTGGCCTTCTAAAGAATAGGTTAAGGTTGGAACGTTGAATCATCCTACCCATGCCCAAAGCACTCTTCATGTAAATATCTTTCTGCTTTTTGATATAATCAATATTTTCAACGGGGAGTGCATAAGTATACTCGAATTTTTCATTAACTTTTTCCTGTAGACTTGAAGCCCGTAACACTCCATGACTGATGTCGCTGATTAACCTCGGAAAGTCAGCCGAAAAAACGACTTTCATGTCTGAGGTTATGATACTTTTTTCACTAAAGACACTCCTAGAGGCATCTAAGTGTTTAATTAGATCTGGATAAAACTTGGGGTAAAAATTGTGCTCACTCTGTTTTTCTTTAAGAAAATAATCTAGCGTGCTAACAACTAGATTTATCATTGACCGCATTTGCGTCATTAAAATAGCTCTGAAATAAAGAATTTCATTTCTTCCCAATTCAAAATCTTGGTCTTTGTTGTTCATTGATTTTTGGAATTCTTCTAGTAAAATTTTCCGTGTCTTAAAAATTGAATTACTTGTCGCTTCCCTAAAGTCCGATATAGTGCCGCGAAGTTTAAAAAGATCATCCGTAAAAGCCACACTGCTAATATTATTTAAAGCTTCGTACAATTTATACAAAAAATCAAATTTTGAGAACTTCAAAAATGCTAAAATGCTAAATACTTCCTTAAAAATGCCGTTGTTATAGAAACTTTCCACAACAAGATTCATAACTCGACAATCTAAGTAGTCGGAATGTGAAATCAAATCTGAACCTACAATTATTTCCTCTGTTTCAGCAATGGCAACCTCTTTATCTCCAAATCTATAAATTCCTGACGCGCCTGGAATTACACGCCAAGCAGTCCTGTACTTGAAAGTCTTTCGTGATTCCGCAGTAGCCATATCGGTTCCCGGTAAGAGTATTGCTTGGAACATTCTAACCGTGTCAATCCCCGAGTCGACTACAAACCTAAGGCTTTCGAAGTGAGTGTCTTTCGTATCTCCAGGCAATCCAAGAATAATCTCCGAATGCGTCTTGGAATCTGCAGATAATTTTGCTCCTAAGTTGACGATGTCGAGGTATGCAGAACTAGAGATATTCTTTCGTTTTATATTTAACAATACGTTTGGGTCTGTTGTTTGAATAGAAGCCCCTGCTGACCATGTACCGTCAAGGACTTCCATATTCTTCATTATACGATCTGACTTATTTTTACCTGCAGACGCGGATATAGTCCTTGGCCAATTAAATTTTTTCTGCATCTGGGAAATTTTTTGGGAAGTAGCTTCATCCTCAGGGTACATACCATAGTTAAGATCAGTTATTATCAGCTCTGGCGATTTTGGGTTATGCAACGCTATATAATCCAGTTCCTGCTCCACTATCCTCGATGTATGTCTTGTAATTTTATTTTTTATTGCTAACCCATCTGCACAGAATGTACAAGAAAAAGGGCATCCTCGGGTCGTTTCAATCATAGGAATAAGAGGATCTTTAAAAAATTTATCAAACATTCCATTTAGATAAGGGCTAACAAGTTCCCCTATCTCAGACAACCGTCTAGTTGATGTTTCAACTAGGGCACCATCCATGAGATAAGCTAGATTAGGAGTCCCTTGGAGCTCAAAACGTAGTTTTGATAAATCATGACCTTTTAGTAGTCGCCTCACAATTTCTAATGCGGGAAGCTCCCCCTCGAGTTCGACGTAGAAGTCAATTGAAGCATGATCCTCTAACCACTGCTTTTTTTCAATCGATTCTGTAGGAAAATTTGGCCCCCCCATTACCGTAACTATTCCTGGTGATATTCCTTTTGCGATTGTGGCCAATACTGTTGCAATCTGCTCATTCCAAGAATAATTTGAAAGTAAAAGAGCTACACATCTTTCGTTTGATAAATCCTCATATGTCTCTTTTGGAAACTTGTGTATAACTATTTCGGCTTCAGACCCTAATTTTTCCGCTAGAAATGCCGCAACATACCCAGCGCCTAACGGAAACGTCGGGGCAGCAATTCCTGAGTACGTATGACTTAAGTCTGCTACAACCACCAGTGGAAGCACTCGAAAAGTCTACCTTAAGCGGGATACTTTATTAGGTTCTCCCGTCTCAAACCTTTAAAGTTGGGCGAGTTAACGATACCGTCGACGTAGAAAAATCTATATTGCGGAGAGAAACAACTGTAGTCAAAAGCTTACATCAATTAGATTGAGTGGCGTGGAGTGATTGGTGCATACTATTGGTTTATGAACCCCCTAGACTCACCACGTCACAATTAGTTTAATTGAAATTTCGTGAATTGCAATTGGCCATAAGTAATACCATTCAGGTTTTACGTGGTATATTCGTTATTTCCGTAGCTTTGTTTCATCTAGATAAAGGCGTATTTCCCAGTGGATTTTTGAGCGTAGATGCATTAAGGCGTCCTTCTCAGTCGCTTTAATTACGCTTAGCAATTCTGAAGAATATATTCCTACACCTCTTCCTATAAGTATTTGATAAATTACCCACATGGAAACAGGCAGCTCAGCCCAGAAAAGTTCGAAAAATATCCCTTGGTGGCAAATAGACTTTGGAGAAGATGCACGTTCGCATGTAATGAGAGCAATTGATGCTCATTCATATTCGATGGGATCTGCTACCAAAGAAATGGAGGAAGTTCTCGCTGAATTCCTAAACGTTAAGCATTGCGTAGCTGTTACAAACGGAACCTCCGCTCTCTTATTAGCACTTATTGCCCTCGGTATAGAGTCTGAAGACGAAGTAGTGATTCAGGACAGAACTTGGATTGCCGCCGCAAATGCAGCAAGAATTCTTGGGGCGACAATTAAGCTTGCTGATGTTGAATCCCCACCACTCTTTACTCCAAATTCAACACGACCCGCCCTGGCCTCGGTGGAGTGTATAGAGAAACTGATTACCTCTAAGACTAAAGCAATAATCGTTTCACACATGAATGGGAGAGTTTTCGCGGAGCCTGAACTTGATAAACTAAAAAACTTTGGAATTCCCGTTATTGAGGATGCGGCTCAAGCACTAGGGTCTCAGGAATCAGGGGGAAAGTACCTTGGAACTATTTTTGACATTGGGTGCTTCAGTCTTGCGATGACTAAGTTGGTGTCGGCCGGGCAAGGTGGTTTTGTTGTGACTAATGATGATTATCTAGCAAAGAATATGAGATTGGCCCGCATACAAGGAGTTGAACAAGTCTTTGATGCAACTTGGTCTGTGCGTGGACTCAATTTTAGGATGACCGACCTCCACGCATCCATTGCACTCTCACAAATAAACAAGAGGATTGATATTTTCAAAAAGCAAAGGGAGGTTTTAGCAACTTATAATGAAAATCTCAGGAACAATTCCGAAGTCTCGTTAGTAGGAAGAGGGAGTGGTCTTGTTGAAATTGGACCATATATTGAATGTATTGTTAAGAATCGGAAACTTTTTCTTGACTGGTTAATTAAGAATGGAGTGGAGGCGAGGCCCTTTTATCCCAATCTTGCAAGTGCCCCTCATATCAACTTGTTAGGACTCAACACACCCAATTCAGAAAAGTGGGGGCAGCATGGAGTGTATCTTCCTTCAGGCCCCGGAATCTCTAAGGGAGAAATCCAAACTGTCTGCCAACTGATAAATCAGTTCTCTTCAATGAGGCGGACTGAATCAATAACTACTTTGTAAACTTCATTTTCAGTTTTGATATAAAAGCCATTTTTCTTATTACACACAGCTCGACTCAGTCGCAATAAATATTCGCCCGAGTAGTCAAGGTCATGACTTATTGTACTTGCAGATACTATTTCCTTTTTTGAATGTCTTGTTATACGACCACTTTGTTCTACCATTCTCCATTCTCCTTGCATTATATGAATTATATTATTTTGCAATAATTTAATTGCTTCTTGATTCGAAGTTTGCTGCACATCTTGAGCAGTCATACTAGATTTGATCTCCATCGAAATTTGATCAATTATCGGACCTTCATCAAGACCTTCAGTAATCCAATGCAAGGTCGCTCCCATTTGTTCACCTTCCATTATTGCCCAAAACGAATGGTGACTTCCTCGGTTAACTGGCAAAGGGGCAGGATGTAAATTAATTATGCAACCATTCTTAAGAAAGTCTTTTGTTAATAAATACTCAATACCCCCATTAATTCCTAATAAAGCATTTGCTCTTATTACACTCATTACATTCGGCTTATCCCATGGCCGAGTTGAAGAATCGAATAATGTGTCTCGAATCTTACTAGAGTATTCACTCTTCTTAAGATATGATTCTATTGTTGGAGCAGTCGATCCCACAATTGCTACAATTTTTACACTAAGTGAAAGTAGTATTTCTACGCAGTCAGTTGCAAACTTTGCATCATCGCCTGTTAAGACATAGCACCCTTCAAAAGATGTGCCTAAACTTGGAATCATTTCAATCCTTGCGTGAGGTAGACATATTTGTCTCGAATTTAAAAAGTGATATTCTTTGGCTCAAGGACACAAAGTCCAACCCGTTCCATATAAAATCATAGTGAGATTAAGTAAGCTCATGACCTTATTGTATCTGTGGGCCCTGCCCCGATAACGCACACATAATGGCTCATCGGATGAAATCCTGTGTGAAGTACTTCGTCATTCATTGAAAAAACAAAAGTAAATTCAAAATACTTAGCAATTAGAGCTCTAAGATCCTCAGATTTCTTGCAATTGACATGACCTAATTTCGAAGCTTTTGAAGCATAGGCTTGAGATTCTAAGGTTGGCATACCTACGATTAGCTTACCTTTTCTTGAATCTAGAGAGGACAGTAGATTAATTAGAAATAGATCTTCCGACTCCGGCAAAATGTGCTCCAAGACATCAAGTGCAAACGCAGATTCAAATCTTGATTCATTACCCTGGCGAGAAACTGGAGCATCAAGCAAATCATGCGCAATAAATTTCGCATTTGAATGATTGATGTTCTGATTTGCATACTCTATATACGGTTTATAGAAATCAATCCCTACATACTCTGAAGTTTCGCCAATTATCAAATTAGCACCAAATCCCTCCTGGCAACCTACTTCAAGAATAGATGAGGAACCTTTGAGCATCTTCGTGACAAATTTGTATCGGCTTAACGTAAATAACAATAGCTTGGGGTCCTCGTTCAGGATTCTCGAGGTGTTCTTTCCCAAAACGAAATTTCCATAATCTTGCCCAAGGGATGACAAATAAATTTGATTTGCCTCGGTAAACGACTTGGAGCTAAACTTATTGCTTTCCATATATGTCATCCTTGCATCTTAGTTTACGTTTCCGTCCTGATGCACTCATTTTAGCAATTGAAATTATCTCTTTCAATTCGTCAGACAACTTTCAATTCAATCTATGTCTCCATGAGGGACTTTACTATACCTTTGAGGCTTAAGGTTAGGCTCGTACGCTCAAAAGACTCACTCTCAAGAATTCTTCTCTTGCCAAAGGTAGCAATACAAATCGAAACGATTCTATTGATGCAACAATGATTTTTATATTGTAATGAGTCCAAGGAAGTCAAACATTAGAGACACCACGCTTTTTTTCAAATTATCTTTTAGGTCTCAACTTAGGAGTTATGCCAAATGGTATTCAACCCCACGCAATCTATCCATAACCTGTGCTCGTCCCGACATATTCTAAATCAAAATTTTGACTGGTATTGCTGCCTTTTGTTATAATGATGTATTCTTTTAGAAGCGTGACTTATTTGTAAAGAAGGAAAATGATGAGATCTAAAGATGTAGAGAATCTTCGAATTGAGTTCATGAATCGTAAGCATGTGGAGCAAGTTTTAGTTCTACAACAATCCTTATCGGTGTTTATGCCAAGACATGATCACGACGAACTTTGGACCACATTTTCTACTCAAGACAATGTCTTTCCTGTAGTTGCCTTACTGAATGCGGAAGTTGTTGGGTCTGCTTCTTTAGTGATTGAGAGAAAATTACGTGGTGGGAAAGTAGGTTTCATCGAAGATGTGGTGGTTAAGGAATCTAACCGCCACAAAGGGATTGGCAAGGCTCTTGTTGAACGGCTATTTGAGTTAGCAACATCAAAGGGGTGTTATCGATTGAGTCTAGAGTGCCAACCTCATAATGTTGCTTTTTATCAGAATTCTCAATTTTGTGTATCCGGGTTTTCAATGAAAAGAATCATGGCGCTTGAACAGATTCAATCGTAACCGCACAATTCGACTTGTTGAGCCGCCCGCGGGAATCGAACCCGCGACCTTCGCTTTACGAGAGCGACGCTCTACCAACTGAGCTAGGCAGGCACTGGGTCGGAAATGTAAAAGTGGCAAGGAATTAGTCCAAGCATACAACGCTATTTGGCGTCGATAGAAGAGCTGCTTCTAATCCAGTTTGCCCGTTTTTCATTTCGGGACGTCGACAAACAGCGATAACACCGTCAATAGTCTTCGAAATAACTGAGCCATCCCGTAAAAACATTCGTAATTGACATTCACTCAATAGTTTAGGGCCCTTACCGAAGCAGCTAAAGAATCCCAGCCATCACTTAATCGAGAAAATACACTCTCGAATTCGGATCTCTTGTGGTAACAGCCGAGGCCATCCTGTTCCTTTAGTTTGCAAGTACCGATGGCCATTGATTCCCAATTCTCCTTGAGTAGTTCTAAAATCTTTGCTCGGCACTTAAAATGAAGACTTTTTAAAGAATCCTCGTCCGTAACCTCTATTTCTGATTGTGCAACAAGGAGACCTTTATCAAGTCCACTATTAACTTGATGAATAGATACACCAACTTTGGTGCCTTCCAAAGCGGAAAAGAAGATTGGCTGCCATCCTCTATGTAGAGGAAGTAAGGACGGGTGCGTGTTAAAGACACGACCTTCAACTTCCTTAATGATTTCCTGGGTAATTATGAATCCATTTCAATCACTCAGTATTGAGGTTATCGAATTCTTACGAAGAAATTCAACTGAAAACTCACCATGATGAGTTATTACCGTTGAATAAGATCCGAGTAAATCTCTAACAAGTTGTTGTTCCGTAGCACTTTTTGATGTTAGGAAGAGCACTGCCACTTTAAATTTCCTCTCGTGAATATCTATCTAACAATTTAAATTTTATTCTAAAATTACTGTTCCAGGAGGAATAAACACTCTTGGTTCAATATTGACATGGTCTTTTACAGTGGCGTTTGCTGAGATATGTGCATTGTTGCCTACTTTATTGCATCCCATCAATACTGAACCACTTCCCAAAAACACATTCTCTCCCACAATTGAATGGTGACCTATTTGTGCTGCAGTCCAAACAAATGAGTTATCTCGCAATATACAAGTCTTTTGGATGTTAACGCCTTCTAAAATAAGACAATTCCCACCTATTTCTACGTCTGACGCTAAATATGATTTAGCGCTCACATAGGATGAAAATTGATACCCTAACTTTGAGAAAAACTTAAAATAGCGCTCCCGCAAATCATTGTTTTCGTGATAGCTAATTGCAACGAAAACCTCAATATTATTTCTTGGACTATTCTTGCAGAATTCCTCAATTTGAAATACAGGACGCCCCAGAAACGAGCATGCTGAAATGGATGAATCATCAACTATGTATGCTTTGATTTTTCGTCCTATTCCACGGAAGTAGAATGAAACAATATCGGACATTTGTCCAATTCCAAAAATTGCTATCTCTGTTTTACTTGGATGATTCAACATTTTGACAAGATATCAAATTCACACAAATAGTCAAGGCTTCACTGAATAAAAGTCAATAGTCTGTTGGTTACAAAAGAAACCTATTTGAGTTGAATTAATTCTTTGCAAATTCAAAAACACGAATCTTGTTACTAAGGCTTTAATAAAGAGACAGTCTTCATATATTCTGGTTCGGAGCCGCCCGCGGGAATCGAACCCGCGACCTTCGCTTTACGAGAGCGACGCTCTACCGACTGAGCTAGGGCGGCGATGCTTTAAAGCTTCAAGCTTTGTAAGAATTAATCCAAGCGTACAA
>Ga0169931_10001583_pt1 | contig 37429 bp, 25 predicted proteins | sample Kivu_15m_20L_FD_129675 | JGI IMG/M metagenome (GOLD analysis project Ga0169931, IMG submission 129675) | Freshwater microbial communities from Lake Kivu, Western Province, Rwanda to study Microbial Dark Matter (Phase II) - Kivu_15m_20L... | ecosystem: Environmental > Aquatic > Freshwater > Lake...
AGATGTCGCAGGTGCCGCCACGGCCGGGGCCGTCGCAGGGGAAGGAGTAGCCGAAGTCCTTCTTGTCGGGCATCAGCTTGGAACCCCGGGCATCCAGGGCACCTTTCACCAGGATCAGGGTGGTGGTGTGCAGACCCAGCGCGATGGCGTGGTGCACGAGGAAATCGCCAGGACCGATCTGCAGGAACAGGGAATTGTTGCCCGCGTTCACGGCATCCACCCAACCGGGGATCCAGGCACCGCCGGGTCCGGGAGGGTTGCTCACCAGGCTGTCGGCATTGGCCAGCAGAACGTCCATGCCGTAGAGGGCTTTGCCGCTGGCGGCCTGAACGAACTGGGCGAAGACCGGCTCCACCAGAATCTGCTTCTCGGGGGTACCGAAGGCCACGACCACATCGTTGTGGACGTAAAGGCCGAGGGTGTGGAAGCCGAGGAACAGAGATACCCAGCTGAGGTGGCTGATGATCGCTTCCTTGTGCTCGAGCATCCGGGCCAACACGTTGTTTTTGTTGGCTTCGGGGTCGTAATCACGGATGAAGAAGATCGCACCGTGGGCGAAGGCACCGCACATCAGGAAGATGGCGATGTACTGGTGGTGGGTGTAAAGCGCTGCCTGGGTGGTGTAGTCCTTCGCGATGAAGGCATACGAGGGCAACGAATACATGTGCTGGGCCACCAGGCTGGTGATCACGCCCAGAGAGGCCAGGGCAAGACCGAGCTGGAAGTGCAGCGAGTTGTTGATCGTGTCGTAGAGACCCTTGTGGCCGGCACCGAGAGCGCCCCCGAAAGGAGTGCCCTTGGGAGGATTGTGAGCCTCGAGGATTTCGCGGATTGAGTGGCCGATCCCGAAGTTGGTCCGGTACATGTGGCCGGCGATCACGAACAGGCAACCGATCGCCAGATGGTGATGGGCGATGTCGGTGAGCCAGAGGGCCTCGCTCTGGGGGTGGAAACCGCCTAGGAAGGTGAGGATCGCCGTGCCGGCTCCTGTGGAGGTGCCGAAGATCTGATTCGCCGTGTCGGGGTTGGCCGCATAGACGCCCCAGTTGCCGGTGAAGAAGGGAGCAAGACCTGCCGGGTGGGGAGACACCGAGAGGAAGTTGTCCCAACCCACATGCACGCCACGGGATTCAGGAATGGCCACGTGAACCAGGTGACCGGTCCAGGCGATCGAACTGAAGCCGAACAGAACGGCGAGGTGGTGGTTGAGGCGGGATTCAGCGTTCTTGAACCAGGCCAGCGAAGGCAGGAACCGGGGCTGAAGGTGAAGCCAGCCGGCGAACAGAGCCCAGGCCGACAGGATCATCATGAAGATGGAACCCTGATACAGCTCGGCGTTGGTGCGCATGCCGATCGTGTACCACCAGTGGTACAGACCGGAATAGGCGATGTTCACCGGGGAAGAAGCGCCTGCCTGGGTGAAGGCGGTGATGGCGCCCTGGCCGAAGTGAGGATCCCAGATCGCATGCGCGATGGGACGGACATGCAGAGGATCGGCGACCCACTGCTCGAAGTTGCCCTGCCAGGCGATATGGAACAGGTTGCCCGAAACCCAGAGGCCGATGATCGCGAGATGACCGAAGTGGGTGGAGAACAGCTTCTGATAAAGCCGCTCCTCCGTCATTCCGTCATGGCTCTCGAAGTCGTGAGCCGTGGCGATGCCGTACCAGATACGGCGGGTTGTCGGGTCCTGTGCCAGACCCTGGCTGAACGAAGGAAATTTCGTTGCCATTGGGAAAGGTCAGGTGGAGGTCAGCCGACCGCAAGCATGCGGGCCAGGAAGAAGGACCAGGTCGTTGCGATACCGCCCAGCAGATAGTGGGCGACACCGACAGCTCGGCCCTGGGTGATGGAGAGCGCCCGCGGCTGGATGGCGGGAGCAACCTTCAGCTTGTTATGAGCCCAGACGATGGACTCGATCAGCTCCTGCCAGTAGCCGCGGCCGCTGAACAGGAACATCAGGCTGAAGGCCCAGACGAAGTGAGCCCCGAGGAACATCAGGCCATAGGCGCTGGAGCTGGAGCCGTAGCTGTTGATCACCTGGGCGGCCTGAGCCCACAGGAAATCGCGCAGCCAGCCATTGATGGTGATGGCGCTCTGGGCGAAGTTGCCGTTGGTGATGTGCTGAACGGTTCCGTCGGGATTGACGGTGCCCCACACGTCGCTCTGCATCTTCCAGCTGAAGTGGAAGATCACGATCGACAGGGAGTTGTACATCCAGAACAGGCCCAGGAACACATGGTCCCAGGCAGACACCTGGCAGGTACCGCCACGGCCGGGGCCGTCGCAGGGGAAGCGGAAGCCGAGATTCGCCTTGTCAGGAACCAGGCGGGAGCTGCGGGCATACAGCACACCCTTCAGCAGGATCAGCACGGTGACGTGGATCGTGAAGGCGTGGATGTGATGCACCATGAAATCGGCCGTTCCCAGAGGGATCGGCGCAGCGGCCACCTTGCCGCCAACGGCCACCACGGCACCGTTGAACACCTCGCTGACGCCGGCGAGGGCGTTGGGAGCGGTGGTGCCGGCGGCGGCGGCGTGCAGACCCTGAATCCATTGCGCAAACACCGGCTTGAGCTGGATCGCGCTGTCACTGAACATGTCCTGGGGACGCCCCAGGGCACGCATGGTGTCGTTGTGGATGTAGAGACCGAAGCTGTGGAAGCCGAGCCAGATCGACACCCAGTTGAGGTGGCTGATCAGGGCATCGCGGGCCTTGAGCACCCGATCAAGCACGTTGTCGATGTGCTGGGCGGGGTTGTAATCGCGGATCATCGCGATGGCCGCGTGGGCGCCGGCGCCCACGATCAGGAAGCCGCCGATCCACACGTGATGGGTGAAGAGCGACAACTGGGTGGCATAGCTGACACCGATGTAGGGATACGGAGGCATCGCATACATGTGGTGCGCCACGATGATCGAGAGCGAACCGAGCAGGGCCAGGTTCACCGCGAGATTGGCGTGCCAGGAGTTGATCATGAACTCAAAGAGGCCGTCGTGGCCCCTGCTGGCAGGGAAGAGCAGCGGATCGCCCTTCTGGCCCTCGAGGATCTCCTTGATGCTGTGGCCGATGCCCCAGTTGGTGCGGTACATGTGACCGGCCACGATGAACAGCACCGCGATCGCCAGGTGGTGATGCGCGATGTCGGTCATCCAGAGGCTGCCGGTGACCGGGTTCAGACCTCCCTTGAAGGTGAGGAAGTCGCTGTAGGCCGCCCAGTTGCCGCTGAAGAAGGCGGAGATGCCGGCACCGAATCCCGGGAACAGCTGGCTGATCAGGCCCTGGCTGAGGAATTCGTGCGGCAGGGGGATGTCTGCCACCGAAGCGATGGTCTTGCCGTTGAGCACCAGCGGCTTGCCGGCGTCGATGGCATCCATCAGCTGCGTGGTGGGCAGCGAGACATGCAGGAGGTGTCCGGTCCAGGAAAGGGAACCGAGACCGAGAAGGCCGGCCAGATGGTGGTTGAGCATCGACTCAACGTTCTGGAACCACTCGAGCTTCGGAGCTGCCTTGTGGTAGTGGAAGACACCGGCATTGAGCATGAGGCCAGCCATCACGAGAGCGCCGATGGCCGTGGCCAGCAGCTGGGTCTCGTTGGTGTAGCCCCAGGCCCTCCACATGTGGAAAAGACCGGAGGTGATCTGAATGCCGTGGAAGCCGGCACCCACATCGCCGTTGAGAATCTCCTGGCCGAAGATCGGCCAGACCACCTGGGCACTGGGTTTCACGTGCAGGGGGTCGGCCAGCCAGCCGGAGTAGTTGGAGAAACGGGCCCCGTGATAGAAGGCGCCGCTCAGCCAGATGAAGATGACGGCCAGGTGGCCGAAATGAGCGCTGAAGATCTTGCGTGAGACCTCTTCAAGATCGCTCGTGTGGCTGTCGAAGTCGTGAGCGTTGGCGTGGAGGTTCCAAATCCAGGTGGTGGTTTTGGGACCCTTGGCGAGGCTGCGGTCGAAATGGCCGGGCTTTTCGAAGAGCTCGAACGTTGCCGGAACGGGGTTCCGGTCGACCATGTCCTTCGCCGTTTTCCCACGCTCTGGTGGGCTGATGGTCATCGAGAGGTTCCTCGAGGGACGGAATCGAGGTGGTGGTCCACCCCTGGGGGGCTGCGGCATGACCCGCTGCCTCCGGTGGGACCCCGTCGCAGGGGGGCAGGGGGGGAATCCCGGCAGCCCTGCGACGGGCGCCAGACGGGCAGGGAAAACCCTTGCCACGACTGGAGCTTTGGGCCCCGAAAGGGGACCGCTGGCGGAAGTATAGGGGTCGAAATCAAGCAGATTCGCCCGCCAGTTACAAAGGTTCAATCCCGGCGCAAGCCAGGCGCAGACTGGAGTCTGGCCGGGGCAGATTCTCAACTAAAAAGCCAAATCCAAATGAATTCGCATCACTTTTCGGCCACGATTTCGCTCCTCTCTGGCAGGGCCTCTCCTCCCCTGCCCCTCGCGGGCTGTGGCAGCAGAATGCCGGAGCAGCTGAAGCGGAGACGCGGGAGAGGCCTGTGAGCGCTGGGCGCGGCCAGTCGGCACCACGGCCACGGAGGGCTGCCTGGATGATCCCTTGCCGCGCTGACCGGGCGACGGCTGCTCCGCTGGCCAGGCTGCTGACGTGGGCTCTCACCCTGCTGCTGGGGATCAGCGTGCTGCTGACCCCGGCGATGCCAGCGGAGCACGCCGCTGCCTTCGCCTGGGGTCTTCCCGGCCGGGATGGCCGCGCTCAGGCCCCGGCCCGGCCGTCCGGCCCTGCTGATGCAGCCCGTTCCGGATCTCCTCAGGGGGCGCTGCAGGAGGTGGCCGCCCCGGCGGCGGTGCAGCAGCTGCAGCAGGCGCTGGCTGGGCGACAGCCGCGTCTGGCGATCCTGGAGCCGGCCGATGGCAGCCTGCTGCCCGCCGGTCCCTGGGTTCTGCGCCTGCAGGTGGACGACTGGCCACTGGTGGATGCCGGACCGCTCGGCCTCGGACCGCACCTGCTCGTGCAGATCGACGCAGGGCCGGCGATCCCCCTGGTGCAGAGCCGCCTGGAGCTGCCGGAGCTCTCGCCGGGCAGCCACCGGATCACGGTGATGGCAGCCCGCCCGTGGGGGGAAGTGGTCAAACACCCCGGGGCCTATGCCCAGATCCGTGTGCACCGCGTCGCCCCCAATCCCCTGAGCCTGCCCGCACCGGGCACCCCGCAGCTGCTCTCCACCGCACCCCTGGACACCAGCCCCGCCGAGCCGGTGCTGCTCGACTGGCTGCTGCTCGATGCACCGCTGCAGCACCTGCGCGCCGATGACGCCCGCTGGCGGCTGCGGGTGAGCGTGAATGGCGACAGCTTTCTGGTGGATCAGGCCACACCGCTCTGGCTCCGGGGCTGGAGGCGCGGCTCGAATGCCCTGCTGCTGGAGCTGGTGGACGGTCGCGGCGAACCGCTCAATCCGCCTTTCAACAGCCTCGTGCACGAGGTAAGGGTGGAGGCCGGAGCAGCGCGGCCGGCCTGGCGACAGACCAGGCTTTCCGAAGAGGAGCTGGCTCAGCTTCTCGGTGCCGCGCAAACCGTGCCCACACCGGACGCGTCGGCTGCGCCTGCCGTGCCGGCAGTGCCGACCCCACAGACCCCACAGACCGGGCCGCCCTCACCGACTGCTCCGGCCGGCCCGGAGGCCGCTTCCCCTGCGGCCCAGACGCCGGCCATTGCAGCCGAGTCGCCACCCGCAGCCTCGCAGGAGCCGGCGCAGCCAGCGGACCCCGATCCACTCCCCCCGCAGACCCTCCCGCCGGACAGCAGCGCCATGCCCACCAGCCCGGAATCCTCTGACTCTCCGCAGCAGCCACGGGCGGAGGAGCCCGCCGCCACCGGCCAGAACCAGACCTCCCCGGCTCCTTCGGAATCAGGGGGGCCGGACCTCTCACCGGAGCCAGCCTCGCCCTCGCTGTCCTCCCCTGCCCTGGCAGCCGAGGGCACCGATGGGGCTGAGGGAGACCCAGCCCCTCCCGCTGGAGCGGTGGAGCCGCGGCCGGCGGCGCGCGATGGGGTGAATCCGGATGGAACGCTGGTGCGACCGGATCGTGGCGGCCCGCTGGCGGCGCTGCGGGCGCGGCTGCAGCGATGACGATCGGCCCGGATCGGATCGTGGCTCTGGGCTTCAGTCCGGAAGCCAACCCCCTGCTGGAGCGGCTGCAGGCCGCCGGAGCCGTGGGTTCGGTGCGGCTGGCAGGCTCTGCCGACGAACCGCTGGATTGGCTGCGGCAGCACTGGCCCTCCTCCGAGGCGGTGGTGGCCGTGGGGGCCTGCGGTCTGGTGGTGCGGCTGATCGCACCACTGCTCGCCGGCAAGGCGGTGGATCCCGCTGTGGTGGTGCTGGACCCCCGGGGGCGCTTCGCGGTTCCCCTGCTCGGCGGCCATGGGGCCGGCGCTGAGGCCCTCGCCCTGCGCCTGGCAGCGCTGCTCGGCGGTGAGGCCGCGATCACCGGCAATGCCGCGGCTACGGGGCGGCTGGCACTCGATGCCTTCGGTACGGCCTGGGGCTGGATCCGCGGCGGCGGCGACTGGTCTGCGCTGGTGAAGGCGGCCAGCCGGCCGGGGACTGGCCCGGCCATGGAGGTGTGCAGCGGCCTGGCTCTCTGGAGAGACCTGGAGGCGCTGCGCCATATCCAGGCCAGCCCTCAGTCTGCGGCTCCGGAGCCATCGCCGCTTCTGCGGCTCGACCATCGGCTCGGAGCGGGATGCCGCTGGCATCCAGCCGTGCTCTGGCTCGGAATGGGCTGCGAACGGGGCAGCAGCGAGAGCCTGCTGGAGAGGCTGGTGGAGGAAACGCTGGCCGAGGCCGGGCTCGCCGCAGCCGCGGTGGCAGGGCTCGCCAGTGTGGGGATCAAGGGGGATGAGGCCGCTCTGCTGGCCCTGGCGGAGCGCCGCGGCTGGCCGCTGCGCCTGTTCAGCGCCGCCGAGCTGGCGAGCGTGCCGGTGCCGAATCCCTCGCAGGTGGTGGCCCGTGAGCTGGGCACCGGGAGCGTGGCGGAGGCCAGCGCCCTGCTGGCGGCCCAGGCGGCTTCTGCGGTGGATTCGCTCCATCCGGCAGGCGATCCAGGAACCATTCAAGGAGCGCGGCTGCTGGTGGAGAAGCGGATCGGCCGCGCCGGCCCCGGCGAGCAGGGGGCCGCCACCCTGGCCATCGCCATGGCCGGGCGGCAGTGGGCACCGCAGCGGGGCGAGCTGCATCTGGTGGGCAGTGGGCCTGGCCGGCCCGATCTGCTCAGCGGCGATGCACGCCAGGCCCTGGCCCGCTGCGCGGTGTGGGTGGGCTACGGCCCCTATCTGGATCTGCTGGAACCGCTGCGGCATCCAGACCAGCTGCGCCGCGACGGCCGGCTCACGGCCGAGCGCGACCGCTGCCTCGAGGCACTCGACCTCGCCGGCCAGGGCGTGCGGGTGGCGCTGGTCTCCTCCGGCGACAGCGGCATCTATGGAATGGCGGGTCTGGCGCTGGAGCTCTGGCTGGCGCGCCAGCCGATCGACCGCCCTGCCTTCAGCGTGCATCCCGGCATCTCAGCTCTGCAGCTGGCCGCCGCCCGGGCGGGCGCGCCCCTGATGCACGACTTCTGCACGATCAGCCTGAGCGATCGGCTCACCCCCTGGGAGGTGATCGAGCGGCGGCTGCGCGCCGCAGCCGCGGGCGACTTCGTGGTGGCCCTCTACAACCCCCGTTCCCTCGGACGCGACTGGCAGCTGGAGCGTGCGCGGACGCTGCTGCTGGAGGGCAGGCCCGCCGGCACCCCGGTGGCCGTGGCACGGCAGCTGGGCCGCAGGGACGAGAGCGTGCGGCTGTTCACCCTCGGCACCCTGCCGGTGGAGGTGGTTGACATGCTCACCCTGGTGCTGATCGGCAACAGCACCACCCGCATGGCCGATGGCCGGATGGTCACCCCGCGGGGCTATCCCGGAGCCAGCCTGGCCTGATCGCTGCGGCAGGGGCGGCGGATTGCGGATGGGGCTGTTGCGGCAAGCGCACCGGCACAGAAAAGGCCGGCTCACGCCGGCCCAACCTGCATCGGGATGACAGGATTCGAACCTGCGGCCCCTTCGTCCCGAACGAAGTGCGCTACCAAGCTGCGCTACATCCCGGTGACGTGACTCTAAGGGATCGTCTGCGGCTGGCTGAGTCCGTCCGCGTCTGTGCCACAGGATCGCCGGCAGCGGGTGAGCCGGGCGCCGGTTCCTAGAGTCGGCTGGAATGATCCCCGCCGCCGCGCCAGCGTCGGCCCCTTCCCACCGCTGCCGTGGCCCTTCGCGATCTCCAGCACGGCGAGCCGGCCGCCCCACAGGCGGGGATCGAGGCCAGCAGGCCCCTTCCAGGCAGCCTGAAGTCCGCTGCTGCCGGGGGTGAGAGCCCGGCTCCCGGGGCTGATGGATCCCCCGGTCGTGCAGGGGGCGATGGGGCTTCCCGCAAGCCCGACTGGCTGCGGGTGAAAGCCCCCCAGCGTGAGCGCATCGGCGCGGTGGCCGACCTGCTGCTCGATCTGAAGCTGAACACGGTCTGCCAGGAGGCCAGCTGCCCGAACATCGGCGAGTGCTTCGCCGGCGGCACCGCCACCTTTCTGATCATGGGGCCGGGCTGCACCCGCGCCTGCCCCTACTGCGACATCGACTTCGACAAGAGCGTGCGGGCGCTCGATCCCAGCGAGCCCGAGCGGCTGGGAGAGGCGGTGGCGCGGCTGGGCCTCAGCCATGTGGTGATCACCTCGGTGAACCGCGACGACCTCGCCGACGGCGGTGCCAGTCAGTTTGTGGCCTGCATCGAGCAGGTGCGGCGGCGATCGCCGCTCACCACGATCGAGCTGCTGATCCCCGATTTCTGCGGCGACTGGAGCGCCCTGGCGGCGGTGATGGGCGCCGCTCCGGATGTGCTCAACCACAACATCGAGACCGTTCCCAGGCTTTACCGCAAGGCCCGGCCCCAGGCGATCTACAGCCGTTCCCTGGAGCTGCTGCAGCGGGTGCGGCAGGGCTGGCCGCGCTGCTACAGCAAATCCGGCCTGATGGTGGGGCTGGGCGAGAGCGATGCCGAGGTGCTGGAGGTGCTGGCCGATCTACGCCGCCATGCCGTGGACATCGTGACGATCGGCCAGTACCTCTCCCCAGGGCCGAAGCACCTGCCGGTCGATCGCTTCGTCACCCCGGAGCAGTTCGAGGCTTACCGCAGCCACGGCGAAGAGGAACTCGGTTTCCTGCAGGTGGTCAGCAGCCCCCTGACGCGCAGCAGCTACCACGCCGGCGAGGTGCAACGGCTGATGGGCGAACATCCGCGCTGAAACGCAGCTTGATACGGCCCATGGAAGCAGCGCCGAGAGGGAGCTGCGCCGGAACATCAGACCGCCACGGCCTGACGTTCGGCCAGGCCCAGGTTGGCCTTCTCACTGGGGGGCACCAGCAGCCGGAAGCGCGCCTTCCAGGCAGGCCAGTCGGCCAGGATCTGTGCGGCCCTGGCGCTGCCGGTGGCCGCGTGGTGGGCATCCAGCAGCGGCCGGAGCAGATCCTCCTGCTCGGGTGTGGTGAGCGGCACGAGGGCCACGGTTTCCGGATTCACACGGCGTTCCAGATCTCCCTCCTCATCGAGCAGGAAGGCCACCCCCCCGGTCATGCCGGCACCCACGTTGCGGCCGGTGCTGCCCAGCACCACCACCACGCCGCCGGTCATGTATTCGCAGCAGTGATCGCCGGCGCCCTCCACCACCGTGCGGGCGCCGCTGTTGCGCACAGCGAAACGCTCACCGGCCCGGCCGAGGGCGAAGAGCTCACCGCCGGTGGCCCCATACAGACAGGTGTTGCCGAGGATCACCTTGGTTCCGGGATCCTGGCCGCCGGCGGGCGGCACCACGCTGATGCGTCCGCCGTTGATGCCCTTGCCCACGTAGTCGTTGGCTTCGCCCACCAGGCGCACCTGCATGCCCTGCAGCAGGAAGGCTCCGAAACTCTGGCCGGCCGCCCCTTCGAAGCACAGATCCAGGCGGCCGTTGAAGCCCCGGTTGCCGTGCCGTGCGGCGATCTCGCCGGCGAGCCGTGCGCCGACGCTGCGGTCGGTGTTCACGATCGCCAGGCTGCGCTCGAGCTGGCCATGGCCCTCGATCGCCGCCAGCACGGCGGGATCGGCGAGCAGCTGATCTTCGAGGATCGGGCCGTTGCCGTGGGCCTCGGTGTCGTGACGCAGCCAGGAGCGATCCGCCGCCTGCTCGATCGGATCGAGCAGGCAGGAGAGGTCGAGGTGGCTCGTCTTGGTGAGGGCCACGCTGCGCGGCTCCAGCAGCTCGGTGCGACCGATCAGAGCCTCCAGGCTCGGCACGCCCAGCACGCTGAGCAGCTGGCGCACCTCCTCGGCCACGTAGAGGAAGAAATTCACCACGTGCTCCGGCAGGCCGGTGAAGCGTCTGCGCAGCGCCTCCTTCTGGGTGGCCACGCCCACGGGGCAGTTGTTGGTGTGGCAGACGCGGGCCATGATGCAGCCCTCGGCGATCATCGCCACCGAGCCGAAGCCGAATTCCTCGGCGCCGAGCAGGGCCGCGATCACCACATCCCAGCCGGTCTTGAGGCCGCCGTCGGCCCTGAGCAGCACCCGGTCGCGCAGGCCGTTCACCAGCAGGCTGCGGTGCACCTCGGTGAGGCCCAGCTCCCAGGGACTGCCGGCGTGCTTGATCGAGCTCAGAGGTGAAGCGCCGGTGCCGCCGTCGTGGCCGGAGATCTGAATCACATCGGCGTTGGCCTTGGCTACGCCGGCGGCGATCGTGCCGATGCCGATCTCGGCCACCAGCTTCACGCTCACCTTGGCGGCGGGATGCACCTGATGGAGATCGTGGATCAACTGGGCGAGATCCTCGATCGAATAGATGTCGTGATGCGGCGGCGGCGAGATCAGCGCCACGCCGGGCTTGCTGTTGCGCAGCCAGGCGATGTAGGCATCCACCTTCGGGCCGGGCAGCTGGCCGCCCTCCCCGGGCTTGGCCCCCTGGGCCACCTTGATCTCGAGCTGGCGGCCGCTGCGCAGGTATTCGGGGGTGACCCCGAAGCGGCCCGAGGCGACCTGCTTGATCGCCGAACAGGCGGAGTCGCCGTTGCGCAGGCCGCGGATGGTGGGGAGCGTGGCGGAATGGCCGTCGCCATCCACATCGTGGAGAGCGTGATAGCGGGCTGGATCCTCACCCCCTTCGCCGCTGTTGCTCTTGCCACCGATGCGGTTCATCGCCACCGCCAGCACCTCATGGGCCTCGCGCGAGAGGGCCCCGAGGCTCATGCCGCCCGTGCAGAAGCGGCTGCAGATGCTCTCCACGCTCTCCACCTGATCGAGCGGCAGGGGAGTGGCCGCCTGGCGCAGCTGCAGCAGGTCGCGCAGGGCCGTGACCGGCCGGTTCTCCAGCAGGGTCTGGTAGGTGGCGAAGTGGTCGTAGCCGGGGCCTGCCGCCACGGCGGCGTGCAGGGCCTTGGCCATCTCGGGGCTGTTGAGGTGGAATTCACCGCCGGTGCGGTACTGCACGAAGCCCATGAACTCGAGCTTGCTGCGGTTGAGCTCGGGATAGGCCTTGGCGTGGAAGGCGAGGGTCTCGCTGGCGAGGTCGGTGAGGCTGAGCCCGGCCACACGGCTGGTGGTGCCGGCGAAGGCCAGCTGGATGAGATCGGCACCGATGCCGATCGCCTCGAAGATCTGGGCGCCGTGGTAGCTGGCCAGCAGTGAGATGCCGATCTTGGAGAGGATCTTGCGCAGCCCGTCTTCGAGGGCCTTGCGCACGTTGGCCTGGGCGGCCGCCGGGGTGAGGGCGGGCAGCTTGCCGGTCTCGATCAGCTTCCGGGTGCGGGGATGGGCGAGCCAGTGGCGGCTCGTCTCCCAGGTGAGCCAGGGGCAGACGGCACTGGCTCCGAAGCCGATCAGGCAGGCCAGGTGGTGGGTGCTCCAGCACTGGGCGGTCTCGACCACGATCGAACACTGCAGCCGCAGGCCCAGCCGCAGCAGGTGGTGGTGCACCGCTCCCACGGCCAGCAGGGGGGGGATATAAGTGGTGCCGGCGCTGATGCCCCCGGCCTGACGGTCGGAGAGCACCAGGATGCGGCTGCCATCCCGCACCGCCGCCTCGGCCTCGCTGCGCAACCGCAGCACCGCCTGCTCCAGCGCCGCGGGCCCATCGGCGACGGGCATCAGCGTGGAGAGGGTGGCCAGCGCAAGGCCATGGCTGCCGAGATCGGCGAGCTCGGCCTCATTCAGCACCGGCGATTCGAGGTGCAGCACAGCTGCCGCCGAGGGCACGGGACGCAGGGCCGATCCCCGCTGGCCCAGATGCATCTCCAGGCTCATCACCAGCTTCTCGCGCAGGGGATCGATCGGCGGGTTGGTGACCTGGGCAAAGCGCTGTTTGAAGTAGTCGTAGAGGAGGTGCGGCTTGCTGGAAAGCACCGCCAGGGGGATGTCGTCGCCCATGCAGTAGGTGGGCTCCTTGCCCGCACCGGCCATCTCCTCGATCACCAGGTCCATGTCTTCGGCGGTGAAGCCGAAGGCTGTCTGCTGGCGGAGGAGGTCGAGATCGCCCAGCGCGGTGTCATCGCGCCAGGGTCCGGCGTTGAGCTGGCGCCGATGCTCAGCCAGCCAGTCGGCATAGGGCAGCCGTGCGGCGGTCTCCTCCTTCACCTCCCAGTTGCGCAGCACCCGCCCCTTCTCGAGATCCACCGCGAGCATCTGACCGGGACCCAGCCGTCCCTTCTCCACGATGCGGCTCTCATCCAGCTCCACCACTCCCGTTTCCGAGCCCATCACCACGGTGCCGTCGTCGGTGATGCAGTAGCGGGCCGGCCGCAGGCCGTTGCGGTCGAGGGTGGCCCCCACCATGCGGCCATCACTGAACACGAGCAGGGCAGGGCCGTCCCAGGGTTCCTGGAGGCAGGCGTTGTACTCATAGAAGGCCTTGATCGCCGGCCGACCGTCGAGTTCGGGCTGGTCGCGGAAGGCCTCGGGCACCAGCGTCAGCAGGCTGTCGGTGATGGGGCGGCCGCTGCGCACCATCAGCTCGAGCGTGGCATCGAGATTCGCCGAATCGCTGAAGGCGGCATTCACCAGCGGCCTCAGATCGGCGGCGGCATCCCCCCAGACCGATTCGAGATTGGCCTCGGCGGCGGCGGCCCAGTTGATGTTGCCGAGCAGCGTGTTGATCTCGCCGTTGTGCCCGAGCAGACGCATCGGCTGGGCCAGCGGCCAGCGGGGCAGGGTGTTGGTGCTGAAGCGACGGTGGTAGACCGCGAAGCCCACCGCGAAGCGGGGATCGCGGAGATCGGCATAGAAGCGATCCAGCACCGCCGAGCGCACCATGCCCTTGTAGACCACGGTGCGGGCACTGATCGAGGCGAAGTAGAGGCCCTCGGTGTCGCGGCCCCAGGCTTCTCGGCTGCGGTCCACCGCCCTGCGACGCAGGCGGAAGAGCCGTGCCTCGAGCGCATCCACGGCGGTGGGGTCGGCGGCGGCGGCATCGGGTGCGAGCAGAAGCCACTGCTCGATCACCGGAGCGGTCTGGCGGGCAAGGGGGCCGAGCACCGCCTGGTCCACCGGCACCGGGCGCCAGCCGAGGCTTGCGAGGCCCAGCCGGGAGGCTTCCTCCTCGCAGAAGCGGCGGGCTTCCAGCCGGCGCCCCTCATCGGCGGGCAGAAACACCATCGCAAGCCCGCGCACCCCGGCGCCGGGGGCCGCCGCGGGCCAGACGGCCTCCAGAAACGACCAGGGAATGCCGCAGAGAATGCCGGCTCCATCGCCGGAGTCGCCATCACCGCCGCAACCGCCGCGGTGCTCCATGCAGGTGAGGCCGCGCAGGGCCTGCTGCAGGATCCAGTGCGTGGCCTCGCCATCGAGACGGGCCAGGAAACCCACCCCACAGGCATCCTTCTCGCCCGCCACAGCCGCAGGGGCGGGGCTGTCGCGATGGGGCCAGAGGGGAGCGGTAGGACGAGGCATAACCCGGGGGGAGGCGGCTGAAGCGGATCGATGGACTCGTTGCGTGTCCTGCCTGCTAGGGCCGGATGGCAGAGCTCGGGTGGTCGGAGGACCGCGCCGGATGCTGGGAAGCGGAGAGAAGGGCGTGGGCGACGCGCTCAGCGCGGCCGTGGGCCCATGGCCGTGGATCCAGCGGGTGACAGCATCACCCTCCTCAAGGATGTTCCCTGAAGGCTGGAATGCAGATCAACGCGTGGGAAGTCACGCGTGGAAGCGACGGTTGCCAAGGGCTGGCGAAGGGCTGAGGGAAGGCTGTGCAGGAGAAGCGGAGACCCGGGTCGCCCCAGTTCGCTTGTCTGCACTCTGAAGCATCGATCCTAGGGATTGGCCCACGCCTTCCGGTTCATCACGGACACCCCTGCGGACCTAATGTCTGGCGGCTGCTGAGGAAGCTGATGGCGCCCTTCCCGGCGTGGGCCTGCCGCTGGCTTCCGGGCACGCTTTTCCTGGCGATCTCACCGGCCCTGGCCCTTCCGCCGCCGCCGCCGCTGCCGCCCCCTGAGCCTGCCCTCCTCTCCGCGCCTCAGCCCACAGGGGTGACGCCGGGGGCCGATGCAGCGGCGTCGCGCCAGGGCGACCGGCTCCTGATCCATGGCGTTGCCCAGCGCGCCCGCTGGCTCTGGCTGGGCCCGGTGGATGCCCCTCCCCGCCAGCTCTGGCTGCCGCTTGAGGTGCTGCAGGAGCGGATCGGGGTGAGCAGCCGCAGCCTGGCCGACGGCAGCCTCGAGCTGGAGTGGTTTGGAAGCCGGCTGCTGGTGCCACGGGCCGCTCAGCAGACGCTCGGCGACGAGGTGGGTCTGGATGTGGCACCGCTGCTGCAGGGCCGGGATCTGCGGATCCGCGAACAGCAGGGGGGAACGCTGAGCCTCTCCCTGCCGGAGCCACGGCTCACCGGCATCCGCTCCGCTGCCGCTGGAGGGGGGCTGCGGCGGGTGGTGCTCGATCTCAGCGGCCCGGCTCTGCTGCGACGTGAGGACCGCGCCCTGGACCTGGCCCTGCTCAGCGAGACGAGCCAGCTGGCGGAGCTGGAACGGCTGGGGCTGCAGGCGCGCCGGCTGACCGGCCGGCTCAGGCTCAGCACCACCGGCAACCGGGAGCCGGAGCGGGTGTTCACCCTCGGCGAACCGGACCGTGTGGTGATCGACCTGCCGCTGGCAGCCACCACCACAGCGGCGGCAGGCCAGGCCTCCGCACCGGCGCCCTCGCTGGATCCGAGGCTGCAGGCCAGGCTGGGCCGCGGGCTCCGCTGGGACCGACTGGTTCGGGAGATCGGCGGGCGGGCGGTGCGGATCAATGCGGTGCGGATCGATCCGCGCAGCAGCGACCTCGAGCTGCGGACGCTGAGGCGGCGCGATGGTATGGAGGGTCTCAGCTCCCTGCTGGGCCTGGCCCGGCGCGAGGACGCTCTGGTGGCGATCAACGGCGGCTTCTTCAACCGCATCCGCCGCCTGCCTCTGGGGGCCCTGCGCGAGCGGGGGGCCTGGCTTTCAGGCCCGATTCTCAACCGGGGCGCCATCGGCTGGCAGCGGGGCAGCCTGCCGCAGTTCGGCAGGCTGCGGCTGCAGGAGTGGATGCGCGATGGCCAAGGCAACCGCTGGGCTCTCACGGTGCTCAACAGCGGCTTTGTGCAGCGCGGGCTGAGCCGCTACACGGCCGACTGGGGACCCGCCTACCGCAGCCTCAGCGATGGCGAGAGCGCCGTGCTGGTTCAGCAGGGACAGGTGCGGGCCCGGTTCGGGAGCGACGAACTCTCGGCCGGGATCCCGCTGCGCCCCGGCGACTGGCTGCTGGTGGGGCGGGGCGGCATGGCGCCGCCCTGGCAGGAGGGGGAGCCGCTGTCGCTCGTGAGCCAGGTGAGCGAGCCCCTGGGCGAGGCCCCCTTCGTGCTCGGCGGAGGCCCGCTTCTGCTGCAGGCGGGCAGGCCGGTGCTCAATGGCGTGGAGGAGGGCTTCTCTGCCGCCTTCCTCAGCCAGGGTGCCCCCCGCACGGTGATCGGCAGCGACGGCCGAGAGCTGTGGCTGCTCACGCTCGAGGGCAGCGGCCACGAGGGCCCCACGCTCGCGGAAACCACCCTGCTGCTGCGGCAGCTCGGCCTGAGAGATGCCCTCAATCTCGATGGCGGCAGTTCCACCGGGCTGGTGATGGGGGGGCTGCACACCGTGATGGGGCGTGGCGTGGCCGGGGCTGTTCACAACGGTCTCGGTCTCGTGCCGGCCAGGGAGATACCGCTGGCCGGGCCTGCGGACACGGTCGGAGCCGGGCGCTGAGGGCTCCCTGCCAGGATGGCTGGATGCGCGCCATGCCTGGATCCGTGCCCCGGGGCCACAGCCTTCGACTCACCGCGGCGGCCGCCGCCGAGCTCAGCCGCCAGGCGGCGGTGGCCGGCACTCCCGGGCTGATGCACCTCGATCTTCTCCCCGGCGGCTGCGAACCCTGGACGATCCGCCTGCGGCCTGGCCATCTGGCCGGCACGCCGATCGCCCGCGCCGATGGGATCACCCTGCATGCGCCGGCCGGGCAGCTGGAGCTTCTCACCGGCCTCCAGCTCGATTACCGCGGGGATCTCAGCGGCGGTGCCTTTCTCGTGCGGCCGGCGGCAGGGGTGAGCACCTGCGCCTGTGGGGCCGCCTTCCGCCGTGAACAGGGTGCCGGGACGGCAGGGCAGTAAGGTGGCGGATTGTGGCATCGGGTCGGAGTTCCGGCCCGAGAGGTCGCCGCGTCTACGCGACGCCCAAGGCACCAGCGGCGCGTCCCTCGGGACGCCTGCCACGATGCCGGTCGACCCTGCAGGCCTGAACGGCCTCTGCGGCGATCGCGCCCTTCTCCATCCCGACCCACCGACCAGCGCCCCGGCCCTCGATGCCCACCATTCAGCAGCTGATCCGCACCGAGCGTCAGCGCCTCACCCGCAAGACCAAGTCACCCGCTCTGCGGGCCTGTCCCGAGCGGCGCGGCGTGTGCACCCGTGTGTACACATCCACCCCGAAGAAGCCGAATTCGGCGCTGCGCAAGGTGGCCCGGGTGCGGCTCACCTCTGGATTCGAGGTCACGGCCTACATCCCCGGCATCGGCCACAACCTGCAGGAGCACTCCGTGGTGCTGATCCGCGGGGGCCGGGTGAAGGATCTGCCGGGTGTGCGATACCACATCATCCGCGGCACGCTCGACACCGCCGGCGTCAAGGACCGTCGCCAGTCGCGCTCGAAATACGGCGCCAAGACGCCCAAGGCCTGAAGCCGCTCCCGCCTGAAGCCTTCCCTCACCTCGTCGATCTCCCCCCTCCTCCATGTCCCGCCGCAACGCCGCCGAGAAGCGTCCCGTCCTGCCGGACCCTCAGTTCAACAGCCGCCTTGCCTCGATGATCGTGGCCCGGCTGATGAAGCACGGCAAGAAGTCCACGGCGCAGCGGATTCTCTCCGATGCCTTCAGCCTCATCGGCGAGCGCACCGGCGCCGACCCGCTCGAGCTGTTTGAAACGGCCGTGCGCAACGCCACCCCCCTTGTGGAGGTGCGTGCCCGCCGAGTGGGCGGCGCCACCTATCAGGTGCCGATGGAGGTGCGCCAGGAGCGGGGCACGGCCATGGCGCTGCGCTGGCTGGTGAACTTCTCCCGGGCCCGCAACGGCCGCAGCATGGCTCAGAAGCTGGCCGGCGAACTGATGGATGCCGCCAACGAAGCCGGCAGCGCCGTGCGCAAGCGCGAGGAGACCCACAAGATGGCCGAGGCCAACAAGGCCTTCGCCCACTACCGCTACTGAGCCCAAGCGGAGCCGGAGATCAGGGCTGATCCGGCTCCCACCGCCCCGCCCGCAGGCCGGCCGGTAGAGTGACGCCCGTTTTTTGTCGACCCTCTTCGGAGCTCCTCCCCGTGGCCCGCGCCTTTCCACTCGAACGCGTCAGAAATATCGGTATCGCCGCTCACATCGATGCTGGCAAGACCACCACAACCGAACGGATCCTCTTTTATTCGGGTGTGGTGCACAAGATGGGTGAGGTGCACGATGGTGCCGCCGTCACCGACTGGATGGAGCAGGAGCGGGAGCGGGGCATCACGATCACGGCGGCTGCCATCTCCACCAGCTGGAAGGATCACCGCATCAACATCATCGACACCCCCGGTCACGTCGACTTCACGATCGAGGTGGAGCGCTCGATGCGGGTGCTCGATGGCGTGATCGCCGTGTTCTGTGCCGTGGGTGGCGTGCAGCCGCAGTCTGAAACGGTGTGGCGCCAGGCGGATCGCTACAGGGTGCCGCGCATGGTGTTCGTCAACAAGATGGACCGCACCGGCGCTGATTTCCTCAAGGTGTACGGCCAGATCAAGGATCGCCTCAAGGCCAACGCAGTGCCGATCCAGCTTCCGATCGGGGCGGAAGGCGAACTGAGCGGTATCGTGGATCTGGTGAAGAACAGGGCCTTCATCTACAAGGACGACCTCGGCCAGGACATCGAGGAGACCGAGATCCCTGCCTCCATGGCCGATCTGGCCGAGGAGTGGCGCATGGTGCTGATGGAGGCCGTGGCCGAAACCGACGAGGAGCTGCTCGAAACCTTCCTTGAGAGTGGTGAGCTCAGCGAGGAGCAGCTGCGCAGCGGCATCCGCAGGGCCGTGCTCCAGGAGGGCCTCGTGCCGATGCTCTGCGGCTCCGCCTTCAAGAACAAGGGCGTGCAGCTGCTGCTCGACGCGGTGGTGGATTACCTGCCGGCACCGGTGGATGTGCCCCCGATCCAGGGTGTGCTGCCCGACGGCAGCGAAGCGGTTCGCCCCGCCGACGACAGCGCTCCCTTCAGTGCGCTGGCCTTCAAGGTGATGGCGGATCCCTTCGGCAAGCTCACCTTCGTGCGCATCTACTCCGGTGTGCTGCAGAAGGGCAGCTACGTGCTCAATTCCACCAAGGACAAGAAGGAGCGAATCTCGCGCCTGATCGTGCTCAAGGCCGATGAGCGCGAAGAAGTGGATCAGCTGCGCGCCGGCGACCTCGGTGCCGTGCTCGGTCTGAAGGACACCACCACCGGCGACACGCTCTGCGTGGACACGGCACCGGTCATCCTGGAATCACTGTTCATCCCCGAGCCTGTGATCTCGGTGGCCGTGGAGCCCAAGACCAAGGGCGATATGGAGAAGCTGTCGAAGGCGCTTCAGTCGCTTTCGGAGGAAGATCCCACCTTCCGGGTCCGCACCGATCCGGAAACCAACCAGACCGTGATCGCCGGCATGGGCGAACTCCACCTGGAAATCCTGGTGGATCGCATGCTGAGGGAGTTCAAGGTGGAGGCCAACATCGGTGCTCCCCAGGTCTCCTATCGCGAAACCATCCGCGGCAGCGCCAAAGGTGAGGGCAAATTTGCCCGCCAGACCGGTGGCAAGGGCCAGTACGGCCATGTGGTGATCGAGATGGAGCCCGGCGAGCCGGGTTCCGGCTTTGAGTTCGTCAACAAGATCGTTGGCGGCATCGTGCCGAAGGAGTACATCGGTCCGGCGGAAGCCGGCATGAAGGAAACCTGTCAGTCCGGGGTGATTGCGGGTTTCCCGATGATCGATGTCAAGGTCACCATGGTGGACGGCTCCTACCACGACGTCGACTCTTCGGAGATGGCGTTCAAGATCGCCGGCTCCATGGCCTTCAAGGACGGCGTCAAGAAGTGCAATCCTGTGCTGCTTGAACCGATGATGAAGGTGGAGGTCGAGATTCCTGAGGATTTCCTCGGCTCGATCATCGGCGACCTCTCCTCACGCCGCGGCCAGGTTGAAGGGCAGTCCGTCGATAGCGGACAGTCCAAGGTCCAGGCCAAAGTGCCTCTGGCCGAGATGTTCGGCTACGCCACCCAGCTCCGATCCATGACCCAGGGTCGGGGTATCTTCTCGATGGAGTTCAGCCATTACGAGGAAGTTCCTCGCAACGTCGCTGAAGCCATCATCTCCAAGAATCAGGGCAACTCCTGATCTTTCCACCCCACTCCAACCCACCAACCCCGATTCTTTTTCATCATGGCTCGCGAGAAGTTCGAGAGGAACAAACCCCACGTCAACATCGGCACCATCGGCCACGTTGACCACGGCAAGACCACCCTCACGGCTGCCATCACCAACGTGCTGGCCTCCCAGGGCAAGGCGAAAGCCCAGGCCTACGACGATATCGACGGTGCCCCCGAAGAGAAGGAGCGTGGCATCACGATCAACACCGCTCATGTTGAATACGAGACCGACAAGCGCCACTACGCCCATGTGGATTGTCCGGGTCACGCCGACTACGTGAAGAACATGATCACCGGTGCCGCCCAGATGGATGGCGCCATTCTCGTGGTCGCCGCCACCGATGGTCCGATGGCCCAGACCAAGGAGCACATCCTGCTGGCCAAGCAGGTGGGCGTGCCCGCGCTGGTGGTGTTCCTCAACAAGAAGGACATGGTCGACGACGAGGAAATCCTCGAGCTCGTCGAACTGGAGATGCGCGAACTGCTCAGCAGCTACGACTTCCCCGGCGACGACATCCCTGTGGTGGCCGGCTCGGCGCTGAAGGCACTGGAGTACATCCAGGCTGGCAACAAGGCCGTGCGTGGTGAAGACGAGTGGGTCGATAAGATCCTCGACCTGATGGATGCCGTCGATGAGGCCATCCCCGAGCCCGAGCGCGAGATCGACAAGCCCTTCCTGATGGCTGTGGAGGATGTCTTCTCGATCACCGGTCGCGGCACCGTGGCCACAGGCCGCATCGAACGCGGCAAGGTGAAGGTTGGTGAGACCGTGCAGATCGTGGGCATCAAGGATACCCGCGAAACCACCGTCACCGGTGTTGAGATGTTCCGCAAACTGCTCGACGAGGGTATGGCCGGCGACAACGTGGGCCTGCTGCTGCGCGGCGTGCAGAAGGAAGACATCGAGCGCGGCATGGTGCTGGTGAAGCCAAATTCGATCAAGCCCCACACCAAGTTTGAGGGTGAGGTTTATGTGCTCAAGAAGGAAGAGGGCGGCCGCCACACCCCCTTCTTCGCCAACTACCGTCCGCAGTTCTACATTCGTACCACCGATGTGACCGGCCAGATCACCGCCTTCACCGCCGACGACGGCTCTGCCGTGGAGATGGTGATGCCTGGCGACCGCATCAAGATGAGTGTGGAGCTGATCTGCCCGGTGGCCATCGAGCAGGGCATGCGCTTCGCCATCCGCGAAGGTGGCCGCACCATCGGTGCCGGCGTGGTGTCGAAGATCGTCGCCTGATCCCTGATCGGTTGACGACCTGCAGGCCCGTCGCCTTGGCCATCGCCGGGGACGGGCCATCGGATAAGGTTGAAGGTTGGAATGTCCCATGGTTTCCAGCCTTCACATCCATTCCCCCTCTGTCTGCCAGCCGGGTTGGGTTTCATTTTCATCCTGTCCTCGGTTGCCAGGACAACGGGCCGATGCCGTGAAGGCATGAAGCCTTCAGTAGCCCCCCCAGCGAACCTCGACAACCCATCCCCGGATCTGCACAGATCCCTGATCCCTTCCCCCCTGCCACCGCTCCCGCCATGGCTTCCGCCCTCGCTCAGCAGAAGATCCGCATCCGCCTGAAGGCGTTTGACCGCCGCATGCTGGATCTCTCCTGCGAAAAGATCATCGAAACGGCCGACCACACCGCCGCCACCGCGATCGGTCCGATCCCTCTGCCCACGAAGCGCAAGATCTACTGCGTGCTGCGTTCACCCCATGTCGACAAAGACTCGCGCGAGCACTTCGAGACCCGCACCCATCGCCGCATCATCGACATCTACAGCCCCAGCTCCAAGACGATCGACGCCCTGATGAAGCTCGATCTGCCCAGCGGCGTGGACATTGAGGTGAAGCTCTGAACCCGGAGCTGCCCCTCCGCCATCCTGAAGCCACGCGGCAGTCGCCCGGCCGGAGTGTGAGTGCGCCTGTCACCACGCTGTCGGCACCGCTGCTCACCAGCAAAGGGTGGATTGTTTCTAGGATCCAGTCAGCTGATCTGGCGCTGTTGTCGTCTCTCCTGCCGCGATCCGGAGTTCGCGGACGCTCCCTCTCCGACGGGTCGATCACGTGACTGACCTGGCTGTGAGGGAGCTGCCGCTCTTTCCCCTCCCCGACGTGGTGCTGTTTCCCCAGGAAGTGCTGCCGCTGCACATCTTCGAGCCGCGCTACCGCATGATGCTGCGCACGGTGATGGCCGAAGACCGCCGCTTCGGGGTGGTGCGCTGGGATCCGCAGGAGCAGCGCATGGCAGAGGTAGGCTGCTGCGCCGAGATCCTTCACTGCCAGAGCCAGGAAGACGATCGCAGCAACATCGTGACCCTCGGGCAGCAGCGCTTCCGGGTGCTCGACATCGTGCGTGAGGCGCCCTTCCGGGTGGGCATGGTGAGCTGGATCGAGGACACGGTGAGCGACGGCCACGACGAGCTTGAAACCCTTGCCGCCGAGGTCACCGAGGCCCTGCGCGACGTGGTGGAGCTGACCGGCAAGCTGATCGGCAAGCCCTCCCCGCTGCCCTCGGATCTTCCCGATCTGCCGCGGGAGCTCTCCTTCTGGATCGGCTCCCACCTCGGCGGTCCGGTGGCGGATCACCAGCAGGCGCTGCTCGAGATCACCGACACCGGCGAGCGGCTGCGCCAGGAGTTCACCCTGCTCGATCAGACCCGCCGCCAGCTGGCGGCACGCACCGTGCTCAAGGACACCTTCGACACCTTCGACGAGAACGCCGGCGGTGGCCTCGGAGCCCGGGATTCCTGAGGCCATGGGCAGCTTCACGTCGATCGCCGGCCTGGCGCTGCTCGCCGGAGGCTCGGCTCTCGCCCTGCGCCTCTGGCAGCGGAACAGCCGCAGCTATCACGACGCCGCCAGCGTGGCTGAGGCCTATGACCGCTGGACCGAGGACGCCCTGCTGGAGCGGCTGTGGGGCGAGCACGTGCACCTCGGCCACTACGGGGATCCGCCGCGACCCCGCGATTTCCGGCTGGCCAAGGAAGACTTCGTGCACGCCCTGGCCCGCTGGAGTGGGCTCGATCAGCTGCCGCCGGGCAGCCGCCTGCTGGATGTGGGCTGCGGCATCGGGGGCAGCGCCAGGATCCTGGCGCGCGACTACGGCTTCGACGTTCTCGGGATCAGCATCAGTCCGGCTCAGATCGCACGGGCCTCGGCGCTCACCCCTCCGGATCTGCAGGGGCGCTGCCGCTTCGCGGTGATGGATGCCCTGGCGCTGGAGCTTCCGGATGAACAATTCGATGCCGTCTGGAGTGTGGAGGCCGGCCCCCACATGCCCGACAAGCAGCGCTATGCCGACGAGCTGCTGCGGATGCTGCGGCCCGGTGGCCTGCTGGCCGTGGCCGACTGGAACCGCCGCGACCGGCTCGATGGCGAGCTCACGGCCCTGGAGCGCTGGGTGCTGCGCCAGCTGCTGGATCAGTGGGCCCATCCGGAGTTCGCCAGCATCCGCTCGCTGTGCGCCAATTTCGAAACCAGCCCCCACTCTTTCGGTCTCCGGATCAGCTCCGCCGACTGGAGCGCGGCCACGATTCCCTCCTGGCGCGCCTCGATTCTGGAGGGCGTTCGCCGCCCTGGAGCGGTGCTCGGCCTCGGCCCGGCGGCGCTGCTCCAGGGGCTGCGCGAAATTCCGACCCTGCTGCTGATGGACTGGGCCTTCCGCACCGGCTTGATGCAGTTCGGTGTGTTCCGCGGCCGGCGCCCGGCGGAGGCTCAGCCCTCCACGCCCTCAGCAAGCGCCAGATTGGTGAGCGGATAGGCGCCGAACAGCGCCAGGTGCTGACACAGCGGCCGGAGTTCCGCCAGCGCCAGCTCAAGCGGCGGGGTAGCCGCTCCGGCGAGTTCGAGATCCACGAAGAAGATGTATTCCCCCATCTCCCGCTTCGAGGGACGCGACTCGATGCGGGTCATGTTCAGCCCCTGCCGCGAGAAGCAGGCCAGCGCCTCCAGCAGGGCGCCCGGACGGTTGGCCTGCAGGGAGAAGGCCAGGCTGGCCAGAGGGCCCGGCTGCTCCGGTGCCTCACGGCGGAGCAGCAGGAAGCGTGTGCAGTTTCCGGGCAGGTCGTTGATCGGATAGGCCAGCACCTCGAGACCATGCTCGGCAGCGGCCTCCAGCGAAGCGACCGCCCCGCGGAAGCGACTGCCGCGCACCAGGCGGGCGGCCTCGGCGGTGGAATTGGTGGGCAGCTGCAGGGCGCCGGGCAGGTTGGCGGCCAGCCACTGGCCGCACTGGGCCAGGGCCTGGGGGTGGGAGAGCACCTCGCTGATGCCCCCGATCGGCCCGGTGCCGAGCAGGGCATGGCGGATCGGCAGCACTAGAGCATGGATCACCTTCAGCTCCGGATGCTCCCAGAGCGCGTCGAGGCAGGCGGTCACGCCGCCCTCCACCGCGTTCTCCACCGGCACCACAGCGGCCTCGCAATCGCCCCCTGCCACGGCCTCGATCACCGCTCGGATCAGGGGGCAGGGCACCAGCTCGGCCTCGATTCCCTCAAGAGCCGCGAGCCGCTGAGCCGCCTGCTCGCCATAGGTGCCGACAGGGCCGAGGAAGGCAAGACGCATGGTGCATGGAGGGCTGCCGATAGGATCATGCCCTGCCGGCCTGCAGGCCATGTCTCTGGCCTTCAGCGCCAGTCAGCAGCTGAGTCTGCCGCTGATCGAGCCGGCGGGGCTGCTTCCCGCCTACCTCGATGATGAGGGGCGTGTGGTGCGCGCGCTGCTGGATGAGCGCCAGCTCGAACCGCTCGGCCCAGGCCTCTACCGCTACAGCGTGACCCGGGTGCAGGTGTTTCAGCTGCAGATCCAGCCGGTGGTGGAGCTGCGGGCTGTGCACCGACAGGGACGGCTGGAGCTGGAGGCGCTCGACTGTCAGCTGGAGGGGCTGGGGCTGGTCGACGACTTCCAGCTGACGCTGGAATCCTGGCTGCAGGCCAGTGGCAGCGGTCTGGAAGGAGAGGCGAGCCTGGCCGTGCAGGTGAGCCGGCCGTCGCTGCTGAGGCTGATCCCTCAGGCGGTGCTGGAGGCCACGGGCCGATCGGTGCTCAGCGCGATCCTGCTGGGCATCCGCAAGCGGGTGGGGTTGCAGCTGATCAGCGACTTCCACGCCTGGTGCGCCAGCCGCGCGAGCGAACCGGTCTGAGCGCCAGGCCCGACGAGCCCGGACCCAGGCAGGCGAGGAGGCCGAGGCTTCCCGATCAGCGGCCTGCCACCGCTGCGGCGGCGAACCGGCCCAGAAAGCTGCGGCGATGGAGCGGGGTGGGTCCCGCCTGGGCCAGGGCGCGGCGATGCTGCGGCGTGCCGTAGCCGGCATGGCGCTCGAATCCGTAGCCAGGAAAGCGGAGGGCCAGACGGCGGATCAGGGCATCACGCTCTTCCTTGGCCAGCACGCTGGCGGCGGCGATGGCCAGGCAGCGGCTGTCGCCACGCACCAGTGTGCGCTGTGGTCCGCTCCAGCCACGCAGCGGCAGAATGCCGTCCACCAGCAGCAGCTCCGGCGTTGTCGGCAGCCGCTGCAGGGCGCGCAGCATCGCCCGCTCCGTGGCAGGGCGGATGCCGAGGCGGTCGATCTCGGCGGCACTCGCCTGCCCGAGCGCCCAGTGCCGTGCCCAGGCCCTGATCAGGGGCACGAGGGCGGCCCTGCGGCGCGGGCTGAGCTTCTTGCTGTCGGTGAGACCAGCCGCGGCCAGCGGGGTGAGAGCCTCGGCCGGCAGCACCACGGCCCCGGCCAGTACCGGCCCGAACAGGCAGCCCCGGCCCACTTCGTCGACCCCGGCACAGGCGCCCGGATCGGCGCCTCCCCAGATGTCGGCCTGGGGATCAGACCAGGGCGGAGGAGCGTCGGCGGCGACGGCGCGGTTCTCCGCTGGCATCGGCATCCTCGGGAGCGGCGGCGGTTGGGCCAGGGGCGGGGGTGGTCTGGGTGTCGAACCCCTCGGGCAGCCCGCCACCGGAGCGGGACACCGCCACGGTGACCAGCTCGATCGGCGCAAGGGGCGCCGTCGGGTCGGGCAGGGGGGTGATCTGTACGCGGGGCAGCGGCGCTGGTGCTTCGCTCTCGCGGGGCTCCATGGCGGCGCTCTCACCAGACGCCGTCTCACCCGGCAGGGCATCCGCGCCGAGACGACCCTCGGCACCCCCGCGTCCACGCCGGCGGCGGCGTGAGCCGCTGGCCGCCACCTGCAGACGGGCCTCCTCGATCACGGTCTCCGGATCCACCCCTGGCCGCACGACCCGCACCAGCAGGTTGTCGCCGCTGGGCGGAGAATCCAGCAGCAGCGCCGGGCTGAGCCCCATCCAGCCGAACAGCCGCTCCTGCTCGTCGGTCATCGGAACGGCCAGCACCTCGGGCTCCTGACGGCGGCCCCCGGCCTCGGCCATCGCCTCGCCGCCGACGGCAAGCTCCTCGCCGGACAGAGAGGACGACATGGACAGCACATCGCTCGCTTCGGCGCCGCGACCGCCGCGACCGCCGCGCCGGCGCCTTCCGCCGGCGCTGACGGCGCCGGTTTCGGCCGGAGCGGCCGCCACGGTTTCCGAACGTCCCGGAGCGACCGCGGTTCGCACCAGACCCGACACAGTGGCCAGAGGCTGCAGCGTGTCGCGGCCGGGAAGCACGGCCACATGGCCGAGGCCGCCGCAGCTGGGACAGGGACGGCCGAAGAGCTCGTAGATGTTCTGACCCTGGCGCTTGCGGGTGAGCTCCACCAGGCCCAGCTCGGTGAGCTGGGCGATCTGGGGACGGGCGCCGTCGTGACGGACCGCCTGGGTGAAGTGCTCGAGCAGCTGCAGCTGGTCGCGGCGGGAATCCATGTCGATGAAATCGACGATCACCACGCCGCCGATGTTGCGGAGCCGCAGCTGCCGGGCAATTTCAACCGCCGCCTCACAGTTGGTCCAGAGCACCGTTTCGCGCGCATTGGCCGAGCGGGTGAAGGAGCCGGAGTTGACATCGATCACCGTGAGGGCCTCGGTGGGCTCGATGATCACGTAGCCACCGGAGGGAAGATCCACCCGGGGCCGCAGGGCATCACGGATCGCGGCATTGACGCGGAAGTGCTCAAGGATCTCGGTGGGTTCGCTGTGGCAGTCGACCTGGAGGTTGGCCTGATCGGCTCCGAGGAAGGCCTGCACGCGGCTCACGGCCTCCTGGGTGTCGACGACGACGCGCAGCACCTCGGGGCTGTAGAAGTCGCGCAGAACACGATGGATGAAGTCTTCATCGCGGTTCAGCAGCACCGGCGGGCTGGCCGTCTCGGCCGCCTGCTGGATCGCCTCCCATTGCCGCAGCAGTGATTCGAGGTCATCGATCAGGAGCTCCTCGGCCACCGCTTCCGCTTCGGTGCGCACCAGCAGGCCGGCGCCGGGCGGCTTGATCAGCACACCGAGGGCCCGCAGGCGGTTGCGCTCGTTCTCGCTGTTGATGCGCCGCGAGATGCTCACCCCCTGTCCATGGGGCTGGAGCACCAGGAAGCGGCCTGGCAGCGACAGATTGCCGGTGAGACGTGGCCCCTTGCTGCCGGTGGGCTCCTTCATCACCTGCACCAGCACTTTCTGGCGGGGCTCAAGAAGCTCGGTGATGCCGGCGGCGCCCTTGCGAAGCCGCAGGGGCCCGAGATCGGTGATGTGGATGAAGCCGTTCTTCTCGCTCTCGCCGATGTTCACGAAAGCGGCATCGATGCCTGGCAGCACGTTTTCGACCGTGCCGAGATAGACATCACCGATCTGATAACGACCCTGGGCGACGATCAGTTCATCGACCCGTTCGTCGCTGAGCACCGCGGCGATCCGCAGGTGCTCAGCGATCACGATCTGCTGGGGCATGTGGGGAGTGTTCTGGGCTCAGGGGAGCCCTGCCGGTGAGGGCAGGTAGGGGGAAAAAGAGTGCACGAGCCGCAGGCCGCTCTGCGGCAGTCGCTGCGAAATCAGGTCACAGTCGCGAAGGGTTGCACCGCAGGGCACAACCGGCCGGAACAGGCCCATCATTGGTGCCGAATGCACCCCGACGGATGGCGTGGGGCGGAGACGAGACGTGGGCTGTGGCAGTGGCGGGAAGGGTTTCACCCGGCCCGGGGAAGCTGCGGGGACCGAACGCTCGGGGGTGTGGTAGCGGTAGCGCTTCCCGCGGAAGGCTCGTGTGGGCGACCGGGAAGAAGCGTCTGGAGGGGGGAAGCGCCAGCTGGATGGCCCGCTGCTTCACCTCTCTGGGATTGAAATTAGCACGTGCGCAGGCGCAGAGCCCTGCGCACCACAGCCCTGGTCTGCAGCGGCCGCGCCAGGGCCGCCCCCAGCCAGTCAGCCAGCTGAGCAGGGCGCAGACTGCGGCCCAGCTCATCGATGGCGGCCTCAAGCCAGAGCGCCGCGGAGCCCGGCGGACTCTGGGGCATCAGCCCGGCAGGCTCGTCTGCGGCGCGCGGCAGCAGCCGGAGTGCCAGGAGATCGGGCCGGCAGTCCCGCTCGCGGGGCCGGCCTTTCTTGTCGGTATCGAGCCAGAGCAGAACCTCGGCGGCGAGCAGGTCATCGATGGCCCTCTGCCAGTCGTGAGGTTCGGGAGCCGCACCCGCCACACCCGGCACCGGCTCCAGGCGGAACTGCCAGATCGCCGCCTCAAGCTCCTGCGAGAGGCTGGGCGCCGCCACGGGCACCGCGGCCACCGACAGCAGTCTGAACTCCTCCGGCAGCACGGCGCTGAGCGCGCGCAGGGCTTCCTCCGGATCCGGAGACGCCGTGAACTCCAGATCCAGCCACTCCCCCAGCCCTGCCACACCGAGCGGCAGCGGCAGGGCCAGCTGCAGCCGGGGCAGCGGATGGAAGCCTCCCGTGAAGCTCACCGGCAGGCCGCTGCGGCGCAGGGCGCGCTCCAGCATCCGCAGGCTGTCGAGGTGGCTGATCTGCGCGAGAGATCCTGTCTTGGCGAAGCCGAAGCGCAGCCGGGCCACCCGCTCGCTGGCCGGTGCCGCGCGAGGCAGCGCGGGCGGCACCGGGGGCGGCGGGATCACCACGTTGTGCCCCAGCTCCGGGCCGCACACGCCGCAGCTGCTGCAACCCTCGAAGGAGCAGTCGGGCACCACGGCGGCGGCCAGGGCCCGCTGCAGATCCTCGGCCAGCCAGCCCTTGTCGACACCGCTGTCGATGTGGTCCCAGGGCAGGGGCTGGGCGCAGAAGGCGGCCAGATCCGCCGGATCCATGCCCTCGGCGGCAGTCCAGCCGCCCAGCTCCAGGGCCCGGTAGCGCCCCCCGAGCCCGGCGGCCTCGATCGCGGAGGTCCAGGCCTGGTGGGTGCGCTCAGCCGACTCAAACCAGGCGTCGAGGCCGGCCCCCGCTCGCCAGGCGGCCTCGATCACCGGTGCCAGGCGCCGGTCGCCGCGACCGACGAAATCCTCCACCGCCGCAAGGCGCACGTCGGTCATGTTGGCCTTCACCCCCCGCAGACCGCGCAGGGCCTCGCGCAGCAGCTGCTGACGGCGGCGGAACTCAGCCGTGCTGACGCTGTGCCACTGGAACGGCGTGTGGGGCTTGGGCGTGAAGGTGCTGATCGTGAGGTTCAGCTCCAGTCGGCCGAGATCGCGGCAGCGCTCCTGGAGCAGGCGGCAGGTGTCGGCGATGCCGATCACATCGCCATCGGTTTCCCCTGGCAGGCCGATCATGAAGTAGAGCTTCACCTTGCGGTAGCCGTTCTCCATGGCGGTGCGGATGCCGCGCAGCAGCTCCGCATCGGTAAGGCCCTTGTTCACGATGTCGCGCAGGCGCTGACTGCCCGCCTCCGGAGCGAAGGTGAGACCGGCCTGGCGCGCTCCGCCGAGGATGTGGGCGATGGCGGAATCGAAGCGGTCGACCCGCTGGCTGGGCAGGCTGAGGCTCACGTTCTGGCCTGCCAGGCGGTTGCGCAGCTCCACCCCCACGGCCGGAAGAGCCAGGTAATCCGAGCAGCTGAGCGAGAGCAGCGAGAAATCGGCATAGCCGGTGCGGCGCATGCCCTCCTGCACCGCTTCCACCACCGCCTCCGGCTCCACATCCCGGGCGGGACGGGTGAGCATGCCGGGCTGGCAGAAGCGGCAGCCGCGGGTGCAGCCGCGGCGGATCTCCACCGTGAGCCGGTCGTGCACCGTTTCGATGTGGGGCACCAGCCCCATGGCGTAGTGGGGCATCGGGGTGGCGGTGCGCCGCAGGATGCGGGCCGGCAGGCCTGGCTCCAGAGGCTCGATCGACACCCCATCGGCGCCGGGGCCGTAGAGCGAGGGCACGTAGACGCCCGGAACCTGGGCCAGATCGCGCAGCAGCTCGCGGCGCCTGAGGCCGGCGGCACGGCCCTCCGCCACCACCAGGCCGATCTCCGGCAGCAGCTCCTCGCCGTCGCCGAGGGCGATGAAGTCGAAGAAGGCGACGAAGGGCTCCGGGTTGCTGGTGGCGGTGGGGCCGCCGGCGAAGATCAGCGGCGGCGCCTCGGGATGGGCCAGGGGCAGATCACCCCGGTCTGCGGCGCGCAGGGGGATGGCGGCCAGCTCCAGCATCTCGAGGATGTTGGTGCCGCCCAGCTCGTAGCTGAGCGAGAACCCGAGGATGTCGAAGGCGGCCAGGGGCCGGCGGCTCTCCACGGCAAACAGGGGGACGCCCCGCTCGCGCAGGCGGGCCCCCAGATCCGGCGCCGGCAGGTAGCTGCGATCGCAGAGCTGGCCGGGAAGGCTGTTGAGGATCGAATAGAGAATGATGTGGCCGCTGTTGCTGGCCCCCACCTCGTAGACCTCCGGGTAGGTGAGCGCCCAGCGCACGCCGGTGGCCTGCCAGTCAGCGTTCCAGTCGCGCGGCTGCACTCCCAGCTCGTTGCCGAGGTAGCGGGCGGGCTTGCTGATGCCCAGGTCCACCAGGGCGTCGAAGTCGACCGGCGCTGAGATGGGGGCTGAGCCGACGGGCGTTGTGGCGGCAACGGTCACAGGCGGCGGCCGGGTGCCGGCGGCGGAGTGCTGCCTGGATCGTATGCAGGGCGGGCAGAGGCGACATGAACCGTGCTGCTCGATCTGCAGGACCGGAGCGATCGCGCCCGGCTGCAGGAGCCGGAGCTGTTCTTCGAGGCCCAGTGGCAGCAGCTGGTGTGCCTCGATGCGATCCAGCTGCTGCCGCAGTTCTTCAGCCTTCTGCGCGCATCTGATCGCCGCCCGTCCGCGCTGGCGGCCCCATGTCCTGCGCCCCGGCCACGGCGCCGAACTCGACCTGGCGCTGGAGCGGGGCCAGCGGCGCCGGGTCTACGAGATCAAGCGCTCCAAGGCCCCGAAGCTCTCCCGCGGCTTCCATGAGCTGGTGGAGCAACTCGCGCCGGAGCGAGCCGAGCTGATCGCACCCGTGGACGTGAGCTTCCAGATCCGCCCAGGCGTCTGGTTGCGTCCGCCGCTGGAGGCCGGCCTGCCCGCCACTGCGGCATAGGACAATCACGCCCAGTGTCATCGGGCCCGGCGGCGGCCCACCCGCGGCAATGGTGCAGGTCAACGGCAACTACCTCCGGCTCAAGGCCGGCTACCTGTTCCCCGAGATCGCCCGGCGGGTGAAGGCCTTCAGCGAGGCCAACCCCGGCGCCCCGATCATCCGCCTGGGCATCGGCGATGTGACCGAGCCGCTGCCACAGGCCTGCCGCGAGGCCATGAAGGCCGCCGTCGACGAGATGGGCACGCACGAGGGCTTCCGCGGCTACGGCCCTGAGCAGGGTTACCTGTGGCTGCGCGAAGCCATCGCCCAGCACGACTTCCAGGCGCGAGGCTGCAATGTGAGCGCTGAGGAGATCTTCGTTTCCGACGGCTCGAAGTGCGACAGCGCCAACATCCTCGACATCCTCGGGCCAGATAACCGCATCGCCGTGACCGATCCGGTGTACCCGGTGTATGTGGACACCAATGTGATGGCCGGCCGCACGGGCGACGCCGATGAGACAGGCCGCTATGGAGGTCTCACCTATCTGCCGATCAGCGCCGCCAACGCCTTCACCGCCCAGATCCCCAGCGAGAAGGTGGACCTGATCTACCTTTGCTTCCCCAACAATCCCACCGGTGCCGTCGCCACGAAGGAGCAGCTCCAGGCCTGGGTCGACTACGCCCGCGCCAACGGCGCCCTGATCCTCTTCGACGCCGCCTACGAGGCCTTCATCCAGGATCCGAGCCTGCCGCACTCGATCTACGAGATCGAAGGGGCGCGCGCGTGCGCGATCGAGTTCCGCTCCTTCTCCAAGAATGCCGGCTTCACCGGCACCCGCTGCGCCCTCACCGTGGTGCCCCGCGGCCTGATGGGCACGGCCGCCGGTGGCGAACAGGTGGAGCTGTGGGCGTTGTGGAACCGGCGCCAGAGCACCAAGTTCAACGGTGTGAGCTACATCGTGCAGCGCGGCGCCGAGGCGGTGTACTCGCCCGAGGGCCAGGCCCAGGTGAAGGCCCTGATCGCCTTCTACATGGAGAACGCCGCGATCATCCGCAGGGAACTGCGTGGCGCCGGCCTGCAGGTGTTCGGCGGTGAGCAGGCTCCCTATGTGTGGGTGAAGACGCCGGCTGGCCTGGATTCCTGGGGCTTCTTCGACCGGCTGCTCAGCCAGGCCCACGTGGTGGGCACCCCGGGGAGCGGTTTCGGCGCCGCCGGTGAAGGCTATTTCCGCCTGTCAGCCTTCAACAGCCGCGCCAACGTGGAGGAGGCGATGCGCCGGATCCGGGCTCTGCCGGGTATGGGCGACTGAACCCCGAGCGCCGCAACGGGCCTCTGCGGCGCTGCAGAAGGTGGCGCAGGCTGGAATGCCCCGGCGGCCACCGGCAGGCGGGTGTTGCCTACAGTTTGATTTGCCAATCACTGCCGGGCCCCCGGGCCGCTGCCATCTCCACCACCGCCAGCACCGCCACCGCCACCGCCACCGCCACCATGGTTGCGTCTGCCAGCCTCACCCTGATCCACGCCACCGCCAGCCCAGGCGCAACGCCGGGCGGCGCCACCGTTCTCGAGAAGTCGCCGGAGCGGGTGCGCAAGCCCTCGCCCCGCTACAAGGTGCTGCTGCACAACGACCCCGTGAACTCAATGGAGTACGTGGTTGTCACCCTGCGCCAGGTGGTTCCCTCACTGAGCGAGCAGGATGCGATCGCCGTGATGCTGGAGGCCCACAACACCGGCGTGGGCCTGGTGATCGTGTGCGACATCGAACCGGCGGAGTTCTACTGCGAGACGCTCAAGGCCAAGGGACTCACCAGCACGATCGAGCCGGAAAGCTGATGCGATCGACCGAGGCTGGGGCGTTGCCAGTGAGCCGACCCAACAGGATTCACTGGTGGGGAACCCTCCTGTACGTGCCCCTGCTCTACGGCACTGGCTGGCTGCTCAGCCGGCCGCTTCATCTGATCGCGCCCGGTTGGCGGCCTGATCAGGTGGATCTGGCGGGTGCGGCCATCGCGCTGCTGCTGCTGCTGTTCACGCTGCCGATCAGGTTGCGCCAGGTCTGGGGCGAATCCCGTCCCTGGCAGCGCCTGGGCCTGCTGCCGGCGGACGGCGGACGGACGACGCCGGCGCAGACCACGGCGAGGATCCTGCTGGCCCTGGCCCGCGGGCTGGTGATGGCCGTGGTGCTGCTGATGGCGCTGAGCATCCCCCTGCTGCTGCTCGGCCACGCCCACTGGCGCGGTGATCTCAGCCCTGGTGAGCTCTGGAATGCCCTGGCCCTGGTGCTGGGAGTGGGCTTCGCCGAGGAAGTGCTGTTTCGGGGCTGGCTGCTGGGTGAGCTGGAGCTGCTGACCGGCCCGCGCCGCGCCCTGTCTCTGCAGGCGCGGATCTTCGCCCTGGTGCATCCCTGGTATCGCTTCTTTGATCAGGCGGATCTGCCCCATGGGCTTGCCGTGCTCGCCCTGGTGATCGGCATGATCCTGCTGGGGACGGTGCTTGGACTGCAGCGCAAGGTCGACGGAGGCCTGCTCTGGGGGGCCATCGGCCTGCATGGGGGCCTGGTGGGGGGTTGGTTCGCGCTCCAATCCGGCCTGCTGGAGATCTCGCCAGATGCCCCCGCCTGGTTGGTGGGGCCAGGCGCAGGTTCGGCCAACCCCATCGGCGGCGTGGTTGGACTCTCCAGCCTGGTTCTGCTGCTGGCCCTGCGCAAACGGCAGCTGGCCCGGAACCCAGCCGCAGAGGCCTCCTCCCCATCCCGCTGAACCCGCCGCACTGAAAGAGAGGGCCCCGAGGCCCTGCCTCAGCGGCTGGCGGTGGCCAGGGCCCGCCGACCCTCCACCGGGGCATGCAGAGCCTGATCGAGCGGCGCCAGGCCGTAATCACGCTCGAGCAGGGCCATCACCGTGCGTCCGAAATCAGCAGGGTTGCGCTCGAAGGCCTCCAGGCAGATGCGGCCGAAGGTGCTGCCCATCGGCTCGGGATTCCAGAGCATGCGTCGTGCATCCCAGGGAAGCATGCTCATCGGGTTATAGCCCGGCTTGATCAATCCCTGCTCGAAGCCATACTGCTCCAGGTGGGTGTGGGGCTGGAGGCCGATGAAGAAGATTGCCGGTTCCACCTTATCGGCCCCGAAGATGCGCTCCAGTTCACGGTGGTAGGCGACGGTCTGGCGGATGGTTTCAGGGCGCTCATCGACCACATTGAAGGAGTAGTTCACCGAGACATGCTCCCGGAAGCCAGCGCGGGCGAGCAGGCGGCAGTTTTCGAGAACGGTGCGCAGGTTGTAGCCCATGCGCATCTTGCGAACCAGCTCCTGGGAACCGGAGGTGATGCCGATCTCGAAGTAATCCATGCCCGTGGCCACCATCAGCTCGGCCAGCTCGGCATCGAGATTGTCGGCACGGATGTAGGCAGCCCAGCGGATATCGTGCCAGCCCTCGGCCTGGATGGCCCGCAGCAGCTGCTTGGCATCCTCGATGTAGCGCCGGGCCGGAATGAACTGGGCATCGGTGAACCAGAAGCCGCGCACGCCCCGCGCGTAGAGCTGACGCATTTCCGCCATCACCTCAGCCACGGGATTGACGCGCACCCCCTTGCCCTCCACCACGGTGTAGACGCAGTAGCAGCAGTTGTGGGGGCAGCCGCGTTTGGTCTGCACGCCCACGTAGAAGTCACCGGCTTCGAGATACCAGTTCAGCTGGGGCCAGATCGTTTCGATGTAGGCATAATCGCAGGCGCTCTTCTCCAGCCCCGCTGGCTGTTCGTGGATCAGCCCGGCGCGCGGCTCCTCACCGGCGATGAAGCAGCGTTCAGCCGCCAGGGATTCGCCGCGGATCAGCTTCTCCAGCAGCGGCTCGCCCTCACCCACCGACACCACCGTGCCGGGCGGAAGCCGGCGCCCAAGCTGCTCATAGAACACACTCACCGCGCCACCGCCGAGCACCGCCCGCGCTTCCGGTTGAAAGCGCCGCGCCCGCCGCAGCCCACGCCGCACCAGCCGCAGATTGCGCCAGAGCTCGCCATAGAAGGAACCCATCAGCCTCAGGCCACCGAGAGCTCCGCGAAGGCGGCGCAGTGGGTTGCGGGCGTAGAACACCTCGAAGGAGTTCTGCAGCGGGTTGCCGCCGCGGCCATCCACCGGCGCGTAGATCTGGATGTCGCGCCAGGAGAACACCAGCAGCGTGGGCCGGAAGGCAGCCACGGTGGCCAGCAGCACCCGCTCCACATCCAGCTGCGGCACAGCAGCCAGATCCAGGATCCGCTGCGGCAGCAACGGGAAACATTTGTGCAGATGATCGGCCAGATAGATCGGGCCGATCGGGAAGATCGGGTTGCAGGGCAGCCGTACCAGCAACACCCGGTGGTCGCCCATGGCCGGCGCGGCAGGTGGTGGGCGGACCCTAACAAGCGTGGCCGCCGGCCTGGTGGGCGCTGCCCGGCCAGGCCGGCGGCGGTGGGTGGAGCCAGCCTGGCCAGCGGCAGGCTCCGGGGCACGCCCTCAGCGCACCAGCAGCGGCAGGCTCGCCTCCGGAACCGCTCGAAGGCGCTGCAATTCCTTCTGGATCTCGGGGTTGTCGCGGAAGGCGCGCCACTCGGGGCTGGCGATCACCTGGGCGGCGGCGGCGGCGCCGAGCCGCTGCCCAGCCTCCACATCCGAGGGGAAGTGCACGCCGCACATCACCCGGCTGACCCCGGCATGGAAGCCCACCGCCAGCAGGCGCTGGCGGCGCTCAGGCAGCAGATCGGCCAGCAGTTCGGAGGCGGCCCGATACCAGGTGGAATGACCGGATGGGAAGGAGGCGGAATCCTCGCGGGGCAGACAGGGCCTGATCTCGGCGTACTGCTGGTAGGGCCGCAGGCGGTTGGTGGACCTCTTGATGCCTCCCATCACCTGATCCACCGTTTCGAGAAAGGAGCGCAGACCGGCACTCAGCCGCGGCGTGAGCTTCACCATGTCGATCCCCAGGGCGCGGCTGAAGAAGATCGGGTCACGCTCCAGCGTGAGCCAGCTGTTGGTCTCCATCTCGGGCGTGCGGGCGCTCTGGAGCCAGAGCAGGATGGCTCGGTCGTTGCTGGCCTCCACGCTGCCGGGCCGGGGCGGCAGGCCGGTGGCCGCGACCAGCGGAGCGGCATTGAGCCGCAGGGAGCCGGCGGCATGCTCCAGACCTCTGGTCGGTTCGGCCCTCATGGCGGGGGGCAGGCTCAGCGCGGCGAGCAGGGCAGGCAACAACGCGAGGCGGAGCCGCTGGCGATGGGTGCTGCTCATGGGGAGGGGGCACGGGGTGCTGGGTTGATCGGGAGCGAGGGCAGGGCCGGGCAGAGGCGCGGGTTCGCCAGCAGCTGGGCCTGGCTGAAGCGCCGCACGACCGGGTCTTCGACACCGGCGGGGTAGCGCAGCTGATCCAGCGTGTCGAAGTCGTCGTCCGCCATGGCGGGCATCGTGGCCCAGCCGAGCCCGGCCGCCAGCAGCGGCAGGCGCCTGTGTTCCCAGAACACCACCACCAGTCCTCCGGCATCGGCAGGATCGCCGAGAATCCGGCGGCCTGCCTCGCGCGAGTCGCTCTCCGAGCCGTTGTCCATCCGGATGTTCACGCCGCTGGCCACCGCGAGCGCCACGGCGCTCTGGTAGCTGCGGGCGTTCTTGCCCGTCTCCGGGTTGAACGCGTAGGTGACGATCCGGCTGACCTTGCCGAAGCAGGCAGGGATCAGCCCGGCCAGGGACTGGGATCGCTCCAGCCCCCTGCGCGAGAGGTTGTAGTTGCCGGCGTTGCCATCCTTATGGCCATGGCGGATCAGCAGCACCTGGGCCGGCCTGGTCTGTGCCGCAAGGGGCCAGGCGGCGCCGAGGCAGCAGGCAGCAAGGACGCTGGCCAGGACCGCGATGGGCGGGAGCCGCAGCAACACGGGGTGACCTCGACCGCAGGGAAGACCTGAACGCTAATCAGGACATCTGCGGCGCCTCCCAGCCGCCCCGGCCCGGCATCGCGCGACACCTGAAGGCGCGGCCACAGCCCGCGGGGCGCTGCCCTGCCGCCGCTCCCGCGAACCTCTTCACAAAACCGCAATGTTCC
>Ga0169931_10001584_pt1 | contig 37425 bp, 26 predicted proteins | sample Kivu_15m_20L_FD_129675 | JGI IMG/M metagenome (GOLD analysis project Ga0169931, IMG submission 129675) | Freshwater microbial communities from Lake Kivu, Western Province, Rwanda to study Microbial Dark Matter (Phase II) - Kivu_15m_20L... | ecosystem: Environmental > Aquatic > Freshwater > Lake...
ACGTGAACAGAATTCGACCCACAGCTCTCATTTACTCCACGTTTCACGTGAACAGAATTCGACCCACAGCTCTCATTTACTCCACGTTTCACGTGAACAGAATTCGACCCACAGCTCTCATTTTCAAAGATTGCATGCATGCTATTCTTACTATTATTGCGCCCTTTAGAATCGCATGACATATCATGGACGCCAAAATCAAATCCTTCACCAGTAATTATCATAATTCATCCCCCTGTATACAAAAACTTTTTATATACGAAGGTATGTTATCATTTCAAAAATGCAAGTCAAGCAATTTTGCTTATAACCCTCTTCAATGAGGCTAAATAATAATTAAAACAAATGTTTTATAGCCGATAAATAAAGGCAAGCATCGTCACCAGGATATGTCTCAATACAAAAACCTGGTTTATCAGCCGCTCTCCAGAATGCTTCAAAATCTGCACGCATTAACAAAAGATGATCAAGCTGATTGCAATAAGTTGGATGATCTACACGAAATGCTGATTCATTCAATGGACCGAAATAATGGCTCTTAACAGGCCGATTATCACTCAATAATTCATTGATAAATGCTGGCGCGTCAAATGCACGGACATGTAAATTAGCCAAGATTGTTAAAAATGCATGTTGTGTCAAACCATTCATCAACATTCTCTGCAAGCCACAATCTTCAAACGTTCTCTCAGACATTGCTTGAATCGTGTTTTTCAAGCTTATATAATCTTCAATTTCCATTGTTTGTTCTGCTACTTTTCGTGCAACTGCGTTATTTGCACCTAATTGCTCCTTTAAAAATTTTCCCCAACATAATTCAATTGCATTATAAGTTACATCAATCTTTGGATATTTCGAATGGTTTATCAATGATTTAAAATGCTCGGCATCGCAAATTAAATGACCATTTTCATGCATATGATGATAATACGCCTGGGAAACATGACCACAAAGCAGAGTCATTGCTTCCATATCCATCTCGTCACACAATTCTTTACCTTCACAGCCAGCTTGAATCAATGCGCCAACAATCGCATCACGATATTCACTTGGACATCTTGATTTATAAGCACGCATCATAAGCAACTTTGCATAAGCATAGTGGGCTAAATCAAAATAATTAAGCGCATTTCCAACATAGATATAATATGCCAAAATTGATTCGTGCAATGCAGCATCAATGTGTAACACGCAACGCTCTATATAATCTACATTCCCTTTAGATTGATCACTTCTCATGTCTGCCAACAACGATTTTTCAAGCGAATATGAATCATCTAAAATAACGCCAGAATTATTAAAGCTAACTGCAAGATATCTAGCTTTTAAGCCACAGGACGGAATTTGCAAAAATGTTATTTCATACGCCAATGGCGCTGGCTTGATAGGCTTCTTGAAAGACCAGAAATGCACAGAGTTTGCTTGCTCTGCTAAAGGCTCTGCTAAAGGCGAATAACATGTAACAGGCAAGTTATCGCGTTCTAATAATGGACCTCTAAGCAAAAGACCATAACCAATAGAAACAAGACCAGATTCTGGACTATTACGACCAGAAACAACACTGCCACTTGATCTATGTGCGCTATAATCGATTGGTAAAGAAGTATTTAGATTTGTTATAGAGTCTCCTAATTCATTTTCTCGCTCAATCGCGCTAACGTTTAATTCATCTTCTTGCAAAACTGCACTCATGTCTAATGGACCATCTGGCAGAACTGCGCTAACGTTTAATTCAGGTTCTAATTCAACATTCATGTTACGTATGCATTCCAAACCATTTTGCCTAAAAAATTCTGGCCCGCGCTGCGCATGCGGCCCTTCATGCATAAGAAAACCGCTTGTATCGCCTGCATTTTCATTGTTAGGAAACGTAACAACTGTCATGTTTGCCCCACGACTTGTATCGGTCGCTCCATTTGTTCTAGATGAAGGGCAATGAGAAAATGGACTCGTTAACAACTTATTTGTTTTATCAGACAATGGACTGGACTTAACAGAAGGTGTTGATTGTACTTCGGCATTAACATTCTGTCGTTCAGTTAACATCCCGTTTGCAGGAAGCGCTGAACAAAAAATAGCGTACAATAGACTCGTTGAAATATTGGTAGGCAACATAACTTTTTTCAAGATACCTTTTGGCAATAAATCTTTCATATTTGTCATTGTATCATCTTTTCCAATCAGTGTAAAGTTGCCGTTTGTGGCCAATGCGATAATTATTAACTGACCTAAATCCTATTTACCAATAAGATAAACTAATATAAGATAGAAAGCATGGGTGCTTAGCTCAGTCGGTAGAGCATCTGGCTTTTAACCAGAGGGTGGTAGGTTCGATCCCTACAGCACCTAGTTTTCAATCACGCAAACCTATTAATACTAGCGCGCAGAAGCTTTAAACTATCAGTTGAAAGAGATGGTTTTTATATGTTTTATATATTTTATATGTTTTAGAAATAATAATTCACGAGTATCTTTTGATAAAATTACTATTGCATATACGCGCAACTTCTCTATGATATAATCTTCCCATATTGCTTAAGCATCAAAAAATATCTAAAACATCCATCGACTCTAAATGTTAGACAATAATGCGGTTAACGCGTCGCATTCCTCGATCATATAACTGCCAGTAGTCTGCATCACGGGCTCTTTCGGGAAAAACTTATTGTGAAGAGCACTTATATAATCATTCAATCTTGGATAAAAGCCTTTTTCTGTTTTGCTAAATAGTGAAAATAATTCGTTGAAGGCGGGATCTAGTTCGCGGCACTCTTGATCATTTATAAGTAGTGCTTCGCCTAGTGAATAATCACGAACGAAGTGATTATAGTTTAATACAGTGCCTTTCCATTTTGTCTCCCAATCATCGCTCCATTTATCAGATTTAGGCAAACTCGAAAAAATACGATTAGCATATATTATGGTATAAACAAATATATGACATAGCCTATTATAATTTTTGTCGGAAGCTTTGTCGGAAGCTTGATCGTAAGCATTTTCTAATGCTGATAAACCATCTTTTGCAAATTTGCCGCTATCAATAGAAGCTGGAGTCATGCTTGTCAATGAGCTTGATATTGCATTTTCTGTAATAACAAAACGCCCTTGCGGAGCCGAAGATGCTGCTTGTAGAATCATTGGTACTCATGTAGTCTCAACATGTTTCTCAAGCAATGAATCCTTAGGAATGCTCTCAAATGCTTCCCGGCACGCAGGAAAAAATAAGTTATAAAATTCATACACAGGTTTTAACTCATCCCACTGAGCATGCTTGCCACGCACCTCACCTGAATAAGTATAAGCAGCAAAGTCTATCACTTTATTCAACATATCATAACGGCCTTCACCGCGTGGATTCAGACAAAATAGTATATGTAATTGGTTAAAGAGCTTTGCTTTGCTTTTATCTGGTTGGGGTGCTCCTCCTTGGCGCGTGACTATCGGAATTGGTTTTGTTTCAAGACGCAATCCAAAAATACCAATGAAGCAATTATATGAGAATGTAACGGCTCGAGCTTGCTCATAAAGAGGCTGCTCATAAACAGGCGGCTCATCACCCGATATAATATCACCAGCACGTAGCATGATAGCAGCAAATACCGCATGTATCCTTCGATAACAACATTCTCCAGCACGTGAACTATTTAACGTGCCTGCCAACGTTTCCAAACCATTTTTTCGCAAAAAGTCCTCAACTCCAAGCCAATTAGTTGTGAATTTAGCCATCTCTAGTATTCTATCTGCCGTAATACCGTGATCGCCCCCACTCAACGCTGCAGCTGGTGCTGCCTTAGGAATCGAGTAGGAAAGACCAAAATGATCCAATGCTTCCCTTAAGGACTGATAATGAGGTGCATAAGATATGCCCTCATCGTCATGTAACAGTAAATCTAATGGAAGACAAACACGTAAGCAATCATTTCTAATATTGTTCAACAAACGACATATAAGAGAATTCAAATTTGCATAATGACCTTTTGTATCCGTAGCCAACATTTGAGATAACCAAATATATTCTCGACCTAGTGTGTGATCAGATACTTCAAGCTTTATCGAACTAATTACTTCAAGCTTTATCGAACTAATCTCAATCAACTCATTGTATCCAGTTATAGTAGATGAGACACCTTTATCCGGCAAAAGCTTTATAGAAGAATCCAGAACAGAACGAGCATATAACATGATAGTCACAAATGCCAATTTAGCCCGCCGCGTATTTTTTTCGTCAGATGTATTTGCTAATATTGATAAACCATGCCGCTCAAATGCTCGACTAAACTCTTCAGTTGATCCTATGGATCCAGCTAAATGTAGTATTTGGCCTTTTATAGTCGCAAATGTCAAAAATACCGTTTCAATTGGTTCTATGGATCGAGCTAAACCTACTATTTCGGGTGATGTAATAGGCCTGAGCGAACCCACTGCTGATACCTGAGCCCCATGACCAAATTTATCTGAAGGGCCTACTGTCGGTGCTCCAGAGTGTCCAATGTGTAATCGAGTAGGTATGGGTGGAGTCACTGCTGATACCTGAGCCCCATGACCAAATTCATCTGAAGGGACTACTGTAGGTGCTCCAGAGTGTCTAGTGGTGGAAGAGAATACATGACCAACATTGGATCCTGACGTTTCAGCACTACTATCTTGGCGACAAGTTGCATTATACAGTGCCTGCATTGGTGTAAGCGCAGGGTTGACCTTTAATGAACCCGAAACATTCTTGATCGAATCAGGCCAATCACATTTTTGATCAACAAAGTATTCGATTATATCTTTCTGGTTCATTTGAGCAACACTTTTCATATAAAGCCTATCAAAGCCAGGTTTCTTGGATAAATCACTTCTAAGCTGGCCTTCTGCTTTTGATTGCTCTCCTTGTAGTAGTCTACCTGCAACCATAATACGCACGACATGACTAAAGCCATCAAGGGTTAATACACTGCGCAACCAAAAAGGAATTGGTTTGTGATTACCCTGTCGGCGAACCCCCACTTCCAAATAATCCCACTTTTTATCTAGCATATAGTTATAGCAAAAAACTATATAATTTAACTCCTCTACTTGCTCTGGTTTTAATAAGCCAACATCTCTCTTAATTTCTTGAAAAAGATTATAAGATAATTCAATTAAAGAGCTCCTCATATTCAAATCATGATCATCTGCCGCATTAAGAAACACGCCGCAGCCACCAAACGCCGCTCTTAAATGCCAATGCAACGGAGGAGAAAACTTTCGATTACCAGAATCGTCTTGGTGCATCGAGCGCGCTTCAAATGCACTAAACGCATATAAAAATAATAATAAATATCTCATATTTATATCATATCAAAGGCTCGACAATTTGTAAACTTTCGCCAGATAATCATGTTAATGACTGGAGCAAAAAATCAAGAAAAATATATTATACAAATAGCAACCCATCAGATTTTAGAAAATTGCGGTTGTTATATCACGATATTTTTGGCGCTAGCTCTATTCTTGAAGCATGTTATTTAAGCTATAAGAATTCGCTTAGAGCATGCTAAATTATCTCAATATCAATTTTTCAGAAGCAAAATCAATTATAAAAGGATGAAAAGGAAGAACCCTTGACTCAGATAATAATTGCCAAACACCCTTTCAGCAAGGCCTGTAAAAGAATCTTGGCGGTATCTTCTAAACGATGGCAAGATGCAAAGAATATCTTGGCTTAAGCAAAAAGAATGATTTGGCATAGCAAAAAAAGTTTGATTGCCAATGCTAAAGATAGATTTTAAATCTATGATGATTGGAACAAGCTGCCGATATTAATGGCATCCTGATTACCAAGACTTTGATGTTGACATACTAAAAATGTTTTATACAGCAAATCATACTGTTTCACTCTATGCTTTATAAACATTTTATCCACAATATTGTCTTGGATCGTGTTTTATGCGAAAATGGCCCGGTGGCAAATATGCCGATAGCAAGCGTTTTTTCTGTTTTAAGATAAACGGCTCTAGACAACAGAGCAAACGTTGAGGCAATCGCGCATTTACAATGCCTTTTTGATGTTTAGGCGCAAATTAGCTTGCATCATCATACGCGCTCTTAGCTCAGTGGAAGAGCAACAGCCTTCTAAGCTGTGGGTCGCAGGTTCGAATCCTTCAGGGCGCGCGCTTTTTTCAGCAGATTTTTTTATGAGCAATTAATTATGAATTTCTTTGTTAACCAACAGCTATAGCTTGACGCAGAATCACTGCACCAAAATAGCAACTGCTGGCAATTGATTTGAATTAGGAGCAACACCTCTATTTGTAGCATACTCAGCTCTTCCATAAGGATGATCGTGCAGCATGCCAGGCGGAACTGTAACAGAAAGCTTTTCTAAAGGCTTCAATTCAGCTAGCATTTTATGCACAGTTTCTAAAAATTGACTTGAATGTTTAACCAAACTAAGATGCTTAGCATCTAATTGTTGTATGTCTAAAATAGATTCATCAAGCAATGCATAATCTGAAGTTTCAGGACAAACCACAACACCAGATTTAATATCTGAATTAAGTTTTTTCACACTGTTATAACTTTTTTTCACACTGTTATAACTAACAAGCAAATCTTTACGTAATTGATGATGTCCAATTAAGAACGCGCTAAGATTTGCATTTTCAGAAAACACATGCACTGTTTCGAAAAATTTGCACATATTCTTCATGTTAGCAGCTTTTTTTTCCTCTTCTTTTGTTAAATCCGGAGTTAAGCTGTTAAGCAATTTCATTTCACGCACTTTCTCATAATTTAGCTGAGTTCTCAACAAATACGTGCAACATCCTTCCAACACCTTCTCATACTTTTTAGCTATCATAAAATTGTTATATAGATTTTCTTGAGCTTTGAGCAATTCATGCATTGCTTTAGCCGTCTTAACCATAGCTTGATCCCTATCTTCTCCAACGGTTCTGCACATAACCATTCGATGATGCTGATATTTTTCATAAGCAATGTTATAATCACGCTGTGCATGCAAAGTCTGTTTTATGAGAGATTTAATTTCCATGTAAACACTATTGATATATTCATCATCTACATGACATACAACAGGTGATTTTAATTGATCAATTTCTATATGAAAATCCATAGCATGAATTTCCTGCATCTCACCAGCATGTTCTGTATGAGGAACACTCTCCTCAAACTCGTCAAATCGACTCAACAACAGCTGGGCTCTAAAGTAATACAAGAATTTATGAAAGCTAGAAAATTTTTGCTGTAACTTTATATATGCCTCTGTGCCTGGCTTATCCATTTCAGCCATTTCAAATTCATGCACCCAACCATATAATTCTGGCAAGTAATGACTAAGATATTTTCCAACAATATACTCATATGCAGCATCTTGGGTATAAGCAACATAACCATATGCATTAAGACGCATCGTACAATCATTCAATAAATTACGCGCAAATTTATATTGATCCATTTTGCCAATTTCATCTGGCATCAAGTTCAATGTTTTTTCCAAGCACATAAGAGCTCCAATTGGTCCTCCATATGTTTTTGCATCAACTTCAACATTACCTAAACGTGGGGCAATTATATCACATACGGTAGTTTGATTTTTGCCTGAACTTACCAAATCAGCAAATTTGCTTGGGTTGCCCCTGTGTGATGATAATGAATGTAGCAACATCATTGCTTGTTTAGATTGCACTATTCCGTGATAATACATCTTGCCATCTTCAAAATGCACTCCATGAACATGATCAGGCGCTTGCCTTGCACTAGCAGTGACTGCAAACAACAAAAGATACAATTTTATCATCTAGATTTATACTAACAGTCAAAAGTTTGCAAAATGTTAACAATATCAATAAGTCGATAAGCAGTTCAAAAAGTTTTTTTTATACGCATTAAAAAATAATGAGCAACGTTTACCACATAATAGAATGCCGCCCAACGTAATAAGCTCGTTTTATCAAATGCAAGCTGCGCAAGCCCTAAGTTAAATTGCCACCATTGATTAGAATATAATTTCGAACACATTGCAATTTCAGCCCAATTGCGCGAGTATGGAAGGGTTATGATAGATTTCAAGCAGATAAACACCAGCAATGATATATTCATGAAAGCTAATGCACTGGGCAATGATTTTATTTTAATAAAAACCTCAATTCCAGCTATAAAGCAGCATGAGCATGATAATTTCAGCCAAAAAAGAATCATTGAAACAGCAGAACGCAGGCTTGGGCTAGGCGCAGATCAGATTTTATCTATTGATAATGATTATACAGTAAACATCTGGAACGCAGATGGCAGCATTGCAAAGATGTGCGGCAATGGCCTAAGATGCTTGGGCAAATGGATTTTTTGCGATGAATATCACTTTATTAGCCCTCCACATGGCATGGAATCTCAACAAAAAGATGGATCGATTAAACTGAAAACAATTTCAGGCGATGTGTATCTTGCCCCGCATGGTGACGATGTGAAACTGCACATGCCATTTAAGGCAAAAATTGAAGAAGATAATGGTGTGTATTATGTTGATATCGGTAATCCACATAAAATTCATATAGTGAGCGCTAGCCCCAAAGATTTATCACATTATGCAGATGATAATTACAATGTTTCTTGTATATGGCAGGCCAATGGAGTATGCAACGTGCGCACTTGGGAACTTGGAACAGGCGAAACATTGGCATGTGGATCTGCCGCATTCTCGATTGCATCAGTTCTTGATAGCTTAGGCGAAAGTGATTTAGATATTCATTTCAAACATGGAACAATTAAACATATTAAGGAGGCTGACAAAAGCGCTATCGGTTCTGATGTAATTGTCCAAATTGGCCCTGCAACATTGTTTGGCGTTGGAGTATTTGCAAGATAATACACAACTACTATAGAAATCCCGCGCTTCCACAAATAATCTAAAATATATGTTATTGGCAGACTCCACATTTCATGCCATCAAGGCCCATTTCATCGAAGCGCAATAAAATATTATTTGCATGCATATAGCCCTTCACGTGTAAGCTTATTATAAGCGCATATATTTAGGGAGATACATGCAAAATATAGACGAGATTATTTCCGCGTTACGCACAGAACAGCGTCGCAGAACATATAGAAAAAATGAAATAGATTGGGATATACTTTCACGACCTGAACAAAAAATGCCTGAAGGCAATTGGTTTGGATGGTTTATCATGGCCGGTCGTGGCTTTGGCAAAACTCGCACGGGGGCAGAAACAGTTAAGAAGCTCGTGCTAAGCGGCCAGTATAAACGCATTTGCTTGCTTGGCGAAACATATGATCAAGTTAGATCAATTATGATCGAAGGTGAAAGCGGATTGCTAAATATTCACACGCGCGAACAAATGCCAAAGTTCAAACCAGGACGCCGTGAATTAGTTTGGCCAAATGGAGCGATTGCAACATGTTATAGTTCAGAGAATTATCAAGCGCTACGTGGTCCGCAATTTGATCTTGCATGGGTTGATGAACTGGCGAAATTTGAAAATGATCAAGCTGTATGGGATCAGCTTATGTTTTGTCTGCGTTTAGGAACTCAGCCGCGCGTGATTATCACAACAACGCCACGTCCAAAAAAATTGATTTTTGATCTGGCAAATAGAAAAGATATTCATCTAACACGTGGTACAACTTTTGATAACGCGCAAAATTTGCCTAAGCAATATCTTGATATAGTAACTACTCAATACGCAAACACGCCACTTGGAAGGCAAGAAATTGAAGGTGAATTAGTTTCGCTTGAAGCAGGCGCATTGTGGGCACTTGAAGATTTGCAATATACCAACATTACGCATATTGAAAGCTGGTTAGATAAAGGTAAGAAAAATCCATTATCAAACGATGATCATGCAACGGAATATTTTACAAATCATCATGTTGTGATTGCAATTGACCCTGCCGTTACTGCGCACGAAGAAAGCGATGAAACTGGAATAATTGTCGCAAGCAAACACAAGGAAAAATATTATGTTCTAGAAGATGCAAGCGGCATTATGAAGCCAGAAATTTGGGCACAGAAAGCAACAGAACTCTATAAAAAATATAATGCAAAAGAAGTTGTGGTTGAAATTAATCAAGGCGGAGATGTGCTTATGGCAATGTTGAAATCTTGCGCAAGTGATGTAGCGTGGAAAGCCGTTAGAGCAAAAGAAAATAAATATAAAAGAGCTTTACCGATTGCAAGTTTATATAAGAAAAAAATGGTATGGCATTATCAGCGATTTCAAGCTTTGGAAGAACAGCTACTAAAGGCGCATTTGAATTATAAAGACGATAGATTAGATGCACTTGTCTGGGCTTTGTATAGTTTAATGCAATCACAAGAAAAACCCAATGATAAAGCTATTTTTTCTTGTTGGACAATATAGTAAAAATCTTGATAAAAACGAAAAATATTTTATAAAAACTCAAAAATAAAATTTCAAAACAAGCTAGAAATAGCTAACGATTTTCTTTGCATATTCCCGGAAATTAACCATCTCATCACCTTTTAGTTTTTGATGTGTTTCCTGCGCAAATTTTAATGGATTCACCTTCTTGCCGTGCACCCAAATTTCATAATGCAAATGCGGACCACTTGCAAGACCGGTCCGCCCAACCCTGCCAATTGTTTCTTTTGCATTTACATGCTTTCCGACATAAATCGTGCTTGGAATATTACTCAAATGAGCATATAAAGTCGTGATGTGTCCGTGCTGAATTTTTATACAGTTGCCATATCCGCCAAGTCTGCCTGCAAATATAACTTTGCCTGATGCTGCAGCAGCAATTGGTGTGCCAGAAGCTGCTGCAATATCAATACCATAATGAAAGCGATATATCTTCAATACTGGATGCATTCTGTATCCAAAAAATCCACTCAACCTTCCATGCACTGGAATATGAAAGACCAATTTCTCTCCAACCAATGCTATGCCTTCATGCGAAAACAATTTCTTGCCTGATTTGCTATGAAACAAAATGGCTGTCTTTTTTCCAGATTCATTGCCAATGTTCATGGCAAGAATGCTATAATCTTGCGGATCATATAAACAACAGAATTTATCTCCTTTATTACCATTAATACGAGCGTCACGCGCAAATCGCAATACATTTCTACGCAATGCATGAGGAACGCCATCGCTGTTCAAAACCATGCGCTCAAGGGTTGTGTTTACAAAACCTTTCATAACAACAAGCTGCTTGCGCTTACTGCTTCCATTTGTATCAAGCTGACTTTCAACGCTATTGCTTTTATCGCTATTTTGACCAAATTTCTCAAGAGGATCTTTATAGTTAACATTAATAACTTTGCCCATACCCATGAACTCAACTCTAGTTGCATATTTACGTCCATTATGAATTTCAAATTGAACTTGTATGCGAGCTTTCTGATCATACCATTCCCAACCAATTACTTGGGCAATATTTTGCACTAATTTAGCGATATTTTGATCATCAAACCCTTCATGCAACAAATGCTTCTTCAAATTCATAAAATTCGATGCTGTCTTTGTAATAATATGCGATTCGTTTTTTATCAGCAATTTTGTCTCTGACGGAGCATCGCTATCACACGTTGTAACACAAGATAATGATAAAATCACGAGCAACAGCTTGCCAAAATGTTCCAAATCTCGCTTGTGAACATTATTCCAGAGCCATGCACAGATTTTTGTTGCCATGTCGAGGAAAAACATCTTAAATTGGCGCAAAAGTGTCATTAACTGATTATAGTTTAAAAACCGTTAAAAAGCAAGATTGCAGCACATTGCAGCCAAAAACAACACGTGCAATGGGATTATTTATGAACGAAACATATTCGCAAACAAAGCAGAATAAATATGCAACATCAACTTAATATCATCAATTTTTACACGCTCATCAACCTTATGGGCCATTTCTTCTTCGAATCCTATTTCAATTGTAGGCGCCAAGCTTGAAAGAAACCGACCATCGCTTGTTGCTCCCTTTGCGTCAAAAGTCGTGTTCATATTATGCTCACGCTGCATAATAGGGTTAACAATGCCTGCAACCGCATCAAGCAAAGCTTGATCTTTACAAATAAATGGATATCCATTAACGCGCCATTCAATTTCCCACATGCAGCCATATTCTGCGCATTTTTCTTCAAATATTTTTGTTATTTTTGCCTTAATTGTTTCAGGCGTTTGTTGTGTATTAAATCGGGTGCCAAAACGCAATTCAACCATGCCCGGAATTACATTCATAGCCATATTCTGCGAATCGATATTCGTCAGCTGCAAACGTGTTTTTCCAAAATATTGATCATCATCTTGAAAATCTAGCTCATCAAGCGCGCTAGCAATTTTTGCAGCAAGTGGCAGTGGATTTTTTGCAAGCTCTGGATAAGCAATATGCCCTTGAACACCAAATATTTTTGCAACTGCTGTTAGACTACCTCTTCTTCCAATTTTAATCGTATCACCAGTTTGTTTTTTAGCAGTTGGCTCGCCTAACATAAACATTTTTATTGGCTCGTTACGCTCTTTTAAAATAGGCGTCACCTTCTTGAGCCCGTGTTCAGCAATTGCCTCTTCATCGCTTGTGAGAAGAATCGCCAACGATTGATTTGGCCCGACCTCATGAGGCGTTTGCTGAAGAATATATTTGAATGCAACCAACGCACATGCAATCGTTGTTTTCATATCGTTCGTACCACGACCATAGAGATAGCCATCTTCAACAATTCCAGAATAAGGAGAGCCATGTTTCCAACCTGTTCCTGGCGGGACAACATCAGTATGCCCTGCAAAACATAAATATGGGCCAGAACCAATTTTTGCATAGAGATTTTTTGTATCAGCAATATCGATATTTTCAATTGAAAAGTTTAAAGTAGAAAGATATTCCCCAATCATTGCATGCGTCCCTCCATCGCTTGGGCTAACCGATTCTGCGCGCACTAGTTTTTGAGCAAGCTCAACCGTTTCTGCTAGCATTTTTGATAATATTTCTTTAGATAATTCCATCAGCGCTACTCCTTTTCTTATTGACGCACTTGCCAATTCATTAGCTCACATATGTTGGCTCAAAACCCGCAAGCAACGCTGACAGTGATCTAGCTCAAGATTATGATAAACAAAACGACAGCGCTGACATTTGCGCCCCTCAACTTTTCTAATTTGTAATTGTTCGCCTTCAGCAATGCTTGAAATAATTGCAATTTCTTTTAATTCATCAAGCATGTTATCTGGCACCATTTCTTTTGTAACAATCACATGCGCTTCACTTGTTGTGTTCAACATTTTCTGCTCGCGCATTGTTTCAATTTTTTCTGTAATCTGCTTTCTTGAATTGCGCAAATGTTCCAATTTTTCAGCCGCTGCATCATTTTTGTAATATGCAGGAATTTCTGGCCGAGCGCATAAATGAACTGATTCAGGCGCCGCATCTTCACATTCATTTCTATAGCACTGCCATGCTTCTTCTGCAAAAAACGGAGCTATATTCGCAAGCCATTTCAACAACGTTGGAGCCAGTTCTCGCATACACATAATAGATGCTTTTCTTTTACTATTTTCAAGCTCATCGCAATACAAAGTTTCTTTGCGCACATCAAAATAAAACGCTGATAAATCTTGCGCGCAAAATTCATAAATGGCATTCATGAATGAAGGCAATTGAAGCGAAGTTAACATGCTTGAATATATCTCATCAAGCTCATGCAAACGATGCAGCATCCATTTTTCAAGCACTGGCAACGAAGCATAATTTTGTTCTGAAATTATATCGTTATTTGATGCGTTAACTTCTTTCTCAACTGCTAACATGCCAAGAATGAATTTCATTGTATTTCTGAATCTAAACAGCATTTCCTGGCTGCTTTTTACGCTGTTCTCACTCATGCTCACATCATGGCACATATTCACACTTGCAAAGAAAATGCGTAATTGATCAGCAGACCACTCAGCAGGATTAATTACATTGCCCAATGATTTTGACATCTTCTGTTTCAAACCATCCAAGCAAAATCCGTGAGTAACAAGATGCTTCCAAGGTGCGCGCTCATTCAAAAATGCAGAGATCAAAATCGATGATTGAAACCAACCTCTATGCTGATCTGAGCCTTCAAGATAAACATCTGCAGGAAACATATTAAGTTTGCTTAAAACAAAGTGATGTGTTGATCCAGATTCAAACCAAATTTCTATAATATCATCAAGGCGCTTCCATTCACTTGAGTTGTATTTTGAATCAATATCATTCACTTGCAAATTCCACCAATTTTTCACTCCAACCTCTTCTAGTTTTTTGCGAGTTTTTTTAAGAAATTGAGTCTCATTCAATACTTCGCCAGTCGATTCATTAAAGAAAATTCCAATCGGCACGCCCCAAACACGTTGACGCGAAACGCACCAATCTTCGCGCGCTTCAATCATAGCTTTCAAACGATTTTTTCCTTCTAAAGGCACCCATGTTTCAACCGATTCAAGAGCTTTCAATGCCTTTTCTTTGATCGGACCCATCTTCAAAAACCACTGATTGGTTAAACGGAAAATCAACGGAGCTTTCGAACGCCACGAATGCGGATAAGAGTGCGTAATTTGTTCTTTTTTAATGCATACATTTTGCGCTTCAAGAGCAGCTAACACTGCATTCTCGGCCTCTTTCACGCTCATGCCAGCAACAAGTGGCATGTGTGACTTGAACAGCCCATTTGCATCAAGCAAATCTTCAATTTGAACACCATTTGCTTTGCATAAGGCAAAATCGTCTTCGCCATGTGCAGGCGCCATGTGCACAAAACCTGTACCCTTTTCATCTTCAACAAAATCTGCGTGTAATAATTTGCGCTTTTTGCCAGCTGCATTAAACTCAGCAAGCGGATGCTCAACATATGTATTTATAAACTTACTTCCGCTCACTTTTGCCACATTGCAAGCGCTAGAAAATTGATCAGCAACATTACTAAACAATTTTTCAAGAATGCAATATCGAGCACCATTATGCTCAAATACCGTGTATTCAAAATCTTTATGAAATGCGACCGTTTCATTTGCTGGCAGAGTCCACGGAGTTGTTGTCCACACTATCAATTTAGCGCCCTTAAGCTCGGCACAATCAGTTTCGACAATTGGAAACACAACATAAACGCTATTTGATGTTTTATCCTTATATTCGACTTCCGCATATGCAAGAGCTGTTTTTTCAGCATAAGACCATAACACAGGGCGCAACCTGCGTTCCAAAAGCCCAGCTTCCACAAACTTGTGCGCGCATTCTATCACGCCAATTGATTCTGGCTCAAAAAATGTTGCATACGCATTCTCATAATCTGCAAACACGCCAAGCTCTTTAAACTGCTGCATTTGATGCTGCATCCATTTATTCGAAAATTCGTAGCACTTATCCCAAAACTCCTGTCTGCTTAAAGAATTTTTATCAACACCCTGCTCTTTAAACAACTTCTCAACAGCTGTTTCAATCGGCAAACCATGCGAATCCCACCCTGGAATATATGGCGTATCATAACCCGATTGCCAAAATATCTTATTCAATGCATCTTTCCAAAATTTGTTTTCTGCATGCCCGATATGAATTGGCCCATTGGCATACGGTGGCCCATCATGCAACACAAATTTCTTAGCATTAATTCGCAGCGCCTTGCGCTTCTTTTCAAGTTGAATGCCTTCCCAAAAAACCAACAACTCTTTTTCTTTTGCCTTTGCATCTATATTCAGCGCAAAACTTGTTTTTGGTAAAAATACACTCATAATGCTTGAATTTTAATATATCGCTATTCTATGCGCAATGCTGAACAATCGCTACTAAGCAGTTATATCAAGCACCCGCTTCCCTCACATATAATAAAAATTGTGCTAACATATGCTTATGACACCGATAATGCAGCAATATCTGCTTGTAAAGCAACAACATCAAGATTGCATAGTATTCTTTCGCCTAGGTGATTTTTATGAAATGTTTTATGAAGATGCCCAAATTGCAGCTGATATTCTTGGCATTACATTAACAAAACGAGTGCAAAAAGATGAAACGATTCCAATGGCGGGAGTGCCATATCACACATCAGACCACTATATTGCAAAACTTGTACGGGCTGGGAAAAAGATTGCCCTCTGCGAGCAAATAGAAACGCCGGATAATAAATCGGCCAAGATTATTGATAGGCAAGTTGTGCGCATAATCACCCCAGGTACGCTGACAGATGATAATTTGCTGACAGCCAAGCGTAATAATTTTTTGCTAGCTATACATGAACATGGAATCATGATTTCATGCGCAGTGTTCGATCTTTCAACGAATCAATTTTTTATCGAAAGTTTTGAATCAGCTTTATTAAAAGATTTTCTTGAAAAAATTGAACCAAGTGAAATATTGCTATTTCAAGATTTTCTGCCGCAATTTCATGAATACGAAACATGGAAAAATATCATCACATTAATACCAGAAATTACGAACAAAACAGCTCAACAAAAAACACAGCAATTCTATCATCTTCATTCAACTGAAAGCCTTGCGTATCAAGCAAATGAAATGATTGCAATTGCAATGATTCTTGAATATATACAAATGACGCAAAAAGCTTCGATAGCAACAATAAGCATGCCAACACGCAAACCAAATACGCAAGAATTGCAAATGGATAAATTTACGCGCCGTAATCTAGAAATTACAAAAACACTCCAAAACACGCACTATGGATCTCTCCTTTGGTTGTTAGACGAAACGAAAACAGCTCAAGGCGGAAGAGCTTTGTTTCAATGTCTCAATTGCCCTACGCGCGATATCAATATTTTGAATGCAAGATATGAACAAATTGCATATTTTCTAAAAGATCGCAACAGACTTCAAAAAATAAGAGAAATTTTGAAAGAAGTGCCTGATTTTGAACGCATGCTTTCAAAGCTTGCTTTCAAGCGATCAAGCCCTATGGAATTGCGTAATTTAGCAATTGGTATTAACAATTTCTTATATTTAGCACAACTTGTTGATCAATCCATCAAAAGCAAGCATGCAATCATAGATAAAATTTTGAATGCAATTAATGAAGATGCTACAAAAGAAAAAGATTATATAAAACATGGCTATGATACTGAGCTAGATTCGTGGAAAGCTTTTGAAAAAGAAGTTGATAATCAAATTCTGGCATTGCAAGAAGAATATAAAACGAGCATGAAAATCCCGAATTTGCGCATTAAATTCAATGGAATATTTGGCTATGTAATTGAAATTAATAGTGCGCATAAAGATAAGTTGAGTTATGCGTTTTTGTTCCGTCAAGATTTAAAAAATGTTGCAAGATACACAACGCAAGCGCTTGAAAATATCAACTTAAAACTTGCTGAATCAACTGAGTTTATTATCTTGCGTGAAGAAGAAATTTTCAATCAACTTGTGCAAGAAATTTTAGCAATTGCTGATGATATAAATATTTATGCACAACAATCTGCCCAAATTGATTTATATGCAAACTTCGCAATTATTGCATCTGAAAATGGATACGTTCGCCCTGAAATCACGAATGACAAGGCATTTGAAATAACTGAAGGCAGACATCCAGTTTTAGATAAAATCATGCGGAACAAAGGAGAAGTTTTTGTAACCAATAATTGCAATTTAAACAAATGCGTGATGTTCATGACAGGCCCAAACATGGCCGGAAAAAGCACTTATCTAAGGCAACAAGCTTTAATTGTGTTACTTGCACATGTTGGAATGTATGTACCAGCACAACATGCGAAAATCGGAATCGTTGATCATATTTTTTCACGTATCGGAGCTGGAGATAATTTAGTAGAAGGAAATTCAACATTCATGATGGAAATGATTGAAATTGCACTAACGCTAAATCAAGCAACTAGCAAAAGCTTTATTGTGTTTGACGAAGTTGGAAGAGGCACATCAGTTGAAGAAGGTATGGCAATTGCGCAAGCAATTTTAGAACATCTAACAACTACGCTTGCTGCTCGTGCATTATTTGCAACACATTATTTGGCTCTTGCAAAAATTGAACACATAAATTTGCAAAAAAAGATGATGGAAATTATGCAAGACCCAATTTATTTTACGCATAAACTTCTTGATGGCGTAGCAAAAAAATCTTATGCAATTCAGGTCGCGCAACTAGCTGGCATGCCAAACCAAATTGTTAAACGAGCAGAAGAAATTTTGCAAGAAGATAAATAATATTATCTATTTAAATATACCAGCTCATAATAAAAACACTCATTTAAAAAAGCAAATATTAAGACTAACCTTTTTGAAAATACGAACTATATAAAATAAAAAAGCTTTATCGTTAAAACGACTGGACCACTGAAATTAAGGCTAACCCTTTATAAAAATACGAGTCATATAAAATAAAAAGCTCTATAGGTAAACGAATCCGCTATGAAAATTGATATTAAATATGATCTGTAATAAACTCTGATGCGTAAAGATGCAACTCATCTAATTTGTTGGTAAAATAATGATCAGCATCAAAACTGTTATAACGAACTTCACAGCCCTTCTGACGAATCAATTGATTTGAAAACTCTTCAACGGCACCTGCAGAAACAACATGATCATCTGTACCTTGCACAATCAATCCATTAGGACAAGGTGTTAACATATTGAAATGATATGTTTCAACTGGAGGACTAACAGCAATAAAACCAGTAATTTCAGGGCGACGCATGGCAGCCTGCAAAGCAATCCATCCACCAAAAGAAAAACCCGCAACCCAAATTGGAATCATATCACGATTACGCATCTCACATCTTTTGATAAACCAATCTAATGCAGTTAGCGCATCTTTCAGCTCCTCATCTCCACCTACAGGCGTGCCTTGCGAAGCTCCTACGCCACGGAAATTTATACGCAATGTATGAAAACGCTTATCTTGAAATGTCCTGCATAACGTATGAACAATCTTATTGTTCATAGTTCCGCCGTGCATAGGATGAGGATGAAAAACCAACGCAATTGGCGCGGCAGAATTTTCCGCCAAATGCATCTTCCCTTCTAAAAGACCGTCTGGCCCTGGAATACTAACTTTTGTTTCTAATCCGCGATGATGATGTGTGCCTGGAATGTTTGTATGAGTAGAACGTATCAATTTATTTCCTTTTTTCTATTTTATTACTTTTTCGTTAACATTGGAAGCGATTTCTTGCCAATTGCACAATTTTAGCGGGAAAAATTGTAAAATACTTAAAAAATTATTAAAAATATTGTAGTATATAATTAACAAATGAAAGAAGCCGCATTATGAGCCAAAATACGTGGATTTGGGGTACGCATGCAACCACTGCCACCCTAGCTAAGCGCATGACATATATACAAAAAATTATGCTGACTGAGCAAGCCAGGCAAAAATTTCACCAAATTTTGGCAAATTGCAATCTCAGCGCCCATCCACATATAAAAAACATCGATTTTGAATTCGTGCATGGTTCAAAAATGGATCAAATGTTTGGACGCAATCACCAAGGCATTGCACTTTTTGTTCGCCAGATAAAATTCTGGTCTTTAAACGAATGGATTGACACACAAGGGTCAAAAAGCACCATAATTGCATGCGATTTAATTGAAGATCCGCACAATCTTGGAGCCATAATTCGCAGCGCTGCAGCATTTAAAATTAATGGCATATTAGTTACCAAAGATAAACAAGCACCGTTTGAAGGAACGCTAGCAAAAAGCGCAGCAGGCGGATTAGAGCATATTCCAATTATTCAAGTTGTAAATCTTGCAACCGCAATTAAACAACTGCAAAAACATTTTTATATGGCTTTTGGCCTTGATGAACGAGGCGGCACAAATTGGCATATTTGCGATAGAAACATTATTGTGCTTGGCCAAGAAGGAAAAGGATTGCGCGAATTAACCCGCAAATGTTGCGATGAACTGATTTCAATTGAAACGAACAAAGAATTTCCAACGCTCAATGTTTCTGTAGCGGCTGGAATTGCCATAGCAAAATTCATGCAAAAATGAATTATTGTCATATAAAATATGAATAAAATATTAATATAATTAGGGTGTCTAAGGCATTACTAGCTCTTGAGCTAATTATAATTAGCGTTACTTCTAGCTAAAAAATTAATAAGAATTGCTGAAAATGAGAATATATGAGAAAATTATAACGATGTATATGATTCTGCAACGCTTGGTATTATTACTATTTAGCTTGATGCCATCAGCCTATGGCATAGAATTTCATCTTTTGCCCGGCGTTTCAGGAGATTTAAGAGAATTCTGGGGCATAAAACAAATGGGCACAGGTCAACTTTTGCTAGCACATATTTATGGCGCAAGCACTCAAGAGCAAGCGATGATTATAATTCTAGGACTTATTAGCAGAATGCATGATCTAATCAAAACAGAACAATTGCCATCAACTTTAGAAGCAGCCCTAGCACAACTACCTGCAAACACAGAAGCTCTGGAAGTTAAACTAAAAAACGCAAAAATTGCACAAAATAAATTAATTCATCATCTTTCATCCATAAATACAGAATCAGATAAACAACTCATAAATAATAAACAACTCATAAGTAATTTAATAATAACACTCATAAACTATGTAAATTTTTATGAATGGCAAATGGCATGTTTAAAATATGAACCAACAAAGACACATTATTCAAAATTAGCAAAAGCAAAAATTAAGACAAAGCATGGAAATGGAATATCAAGTAGCAACCTCTTATCCATCATGAGTAATTATAGTTATTATAAACGGTATACGAATTCGGCGAGAACGAGAAATATAATATTCTCACAAACAAAATCTTTAACAGAAACGTGTTATGGCCAACCATACGCAAAACATATTGCAGTGGCGCTTCAAAATATTGTACTAGCAATGCAGCCATCAGGTAGTAGACCTGATTATCATAAGCCAATTCAAACTATTAAACTCAAACAGCATGATCCATTGCTCTGGGTTGGAGACACAAACACAGATGATGACTATGAAGATTACGGTCTATGGGCTTTCGTAATTGGCTCATATTTAAAATTACTAGACCCTGCTAATACATGGTGCTCGCAATCGGCAATTGCAATTGATCAAGCTGTTACTTTCTGGGAACTATATCCAATACATAAGCGTTTGGAATGGCAAATAGAAACACCTAATCTTCCTACAATTGACGACTCTCTCAAAACAACGATTTTAGAAAATCCATTTAAGTATTTGCTCAAATGTTTGGCGGAAACATTAAAGGGATACGATTGCACTAAAGAACTTGCTATAGAGATTTATAAAATGCTTGAGAACGTTAATTTGCTTGACGCGCAACCTAAAGGACAACATGATGTTGATACTATATTAAGCAATAACTTAAGGCAAGTATAATTGTTTGACATACAACCTAAAACCTGCTAAAATTGCGACATATTAGTATTACAACGCCCCGATTTATGCCCAGGAATCAAAACATAGCAAAAGCTATCAAAAACTAGGTGACCCGCGCGCGTTTTGAAGAGGATGGTGATGAAAAAAAAAGCAACGACAAACGATATAGATTTACGTTATCAATCTAGCGCAAAAATTGATTCTAAATTTTTCTTTGCATTGCTCAAGCCGTTCAAGCTGCACCTTTTAACGCTGCTTTCAACTGGTATCATTTGGTCTATATTCACTGTTGTAAAAGCTTATGCTCTGAAAGTCATTATTGATTCACTTGTAGTATCAGGCACAAATGCTATCATATGGCCAATTGGAATATATTTCATCTCATGGTTTATGACAGAAGTTTGTCAGCGCCTACGCGATTATGCAGTCATGTATTTCAAGCCATATTTGCGTAAACATGTTGTTACAAAAATTTCTGAACGCATGTTGAAATATGATGATCACTATTTTCAACAACACCAATCAGTGGAATTAAATTATGGATTACGCAGCCTGTATGATGGCGTCGACGATGCAATCTATATCTCTGAAGAATTATTCACTCATGCTGTGTTAATTGTAAGCACACTCATTAGCATATTTATCATAAATAAATATCTAAGCTTCATTACAATCGGTTGGTTTATTATCTGGGGTTTGTTTGCATATTTTTGGGCACGCAATGGCCATGTGTTAGCATATTTAATTGGCCAAGCGCGCACTATATTAACGTTTCACCTTGGCGATGCATTTGCTAACACATCAACAATCAAAACATTTAATTCTGAACAACACGAAAACAAAATTACAGAAAAACTTTCAGAAAATGTCGCAAAAATTGAATTCAAGCGCGAAAAAATGTTCTTAAAAATCTGGATTGGACAAGGCATATTGTTTTTAATTACTTCATTAATTATGTTTTTGATACTACTTTCACAATATAAAAAAGGACTCGTAACAATTGGCGACTTTGCCATGTTAGTTGAGCTGATGCAAACAATTTATAATTACTTGTTTGACTTTGCAAAAGATGTATCAGAATTAAGCGAAGTATCAGGCAAAACCTTACAAGGCGCAACTATGGTATATCGCGATATTCCAATAAATAAAAATGGCAAAAAAGATAAGCAACTGATTGTAAGCAAAGGCGAAATCGTGTTTGATCATATACGTTATCAATACCCAGATAGCGATGAAAATTCAGAAGCGTTCGCATCTAATAAAACTATAAAAATTCCTGGCGGATCAACTGTTGCGCTTATTGGCCCATCTGGTAGCGGCAAAACAACATTAACTAAATTGTTGTTACGTTTAATTGAGCCAATTTCAGGAAAAATATTGGTCGATGGACAAGATATATGCGAACACAACATCGAATCTGTAAGACAAATATTTGCGCTAGTTCCACAAGAGCTTGGCTTGTTTCATCGCAGCATTAAAGAAAACATTCAATATGGCTCACCAAATGCGACTATGAACGATATCATTGCTGCAGCAAAAAAAGCCAATATTCACGATGTAATTGAAAGCTTGCCAAACAAATATGATACCATTTATGGAAAAGAAATGAGCTTATCTGGCGGACAAAAACAGCGTATCATAATTGCTCGTGGCTTGTTGCGCAATGCTAAAATTTTCTTGTTTGATGAATCAACTTCAGCCCTTGATGCTCGCACCGAATTTTCTGTTATGCAAAATATTACGGACACAACAAAAAATTGCACAAAGATAATAATTGCGCACAAATTGAGCATGTTGCAATATGTAGATTTAATTCTTGTTTGCAATGAGGGCGATATTGTAGAATATGGCACGCATAAAGAATTAATAGAGAAAAAAGGTCTCTATTACTCACTCATGAACTTAAGCTAAAAAACCAATAAGTTGTAAAAAAACAAAATATTCATGATAGACTACCTTGCCATATAAGAATAGTAAAACATATCAACACAAAAATATTCTAGCCCTAGTATTCATAAAAAGCATAGCAAGACTTGAACGAAAGATTTGCAAATCGTATGAACTAGTTCGTTGCAATAATACAACCTATTTCTCACAATTTTGCAATTAAAATTGTTTTAAGCGCATGAATAGATGGGCAACAAAAACGAATTTTGATAACATGGGTTCAGTAATTTAAATGCCATGCTTAATGGCAAAGATAATAGGGATAAACTAAGCTTGCAACTAAAACTCACGTTAAATGCAGCGCAAGAACTAGATGCAAAACAAATCATGCAAGAATTAGAAGCATTGGTTGGAGCTGCTGGCTGTGGCGGAAGAAGAAATTTGGCTCAAACTAGGGGAAAAAATGTTGAAAACACGCGCGAACGTACGCTGGAAATTATTAAAACACAGCTGCTTAAAAGCAACCCTGGCCATGGCATTGTATATAACAACGAAACCTTCAAAACCAGCGAAACAGGGCTTGTTTGGGCAGTTAACCCTATCGATTGTGTTGAAAGATTAACAATCTTGCTAAATGAATGCGAGATATCGAAACTAAAAGATCGCCTTTAGATCAAAATTATGTTGCACCCAATAATGGTGCCTTGCAATACTAAAACAATAAACTAAAAAATAGCTCTAAATTGCAATAACATAGCATATAGCTTAACATATCAGCATGTCTAATATGCTAGTAACTGTTCGCAATCAATTTTTAGAATTTTTCAAATCGAAGCAACACATGATAATTGATAGCGCCCCATTGGTCCCAGAAAACGACCCTACACTATTATTTGTCAATTCCGGCATGGCCCCATTAAAAAGATATTTCTTGCAAGAAGATACTCCCCCTCATAGTAAGCTTGTGAATTCTCAGCATTGTCTACGCGTTGGTGGAAAGCACAATGATTTGGGCGATGTGGGTTATACAAAGCGCCATCACACATTCTTCGAAATGCTTGGCAATTTTTCATTTGGCGATTATTTTCAAAAAGAAGCAATTCCATTTGCTTGGGAATTTTTAACCCAAAAACTAAAATTGGATCCATCACGTTTATATATCACAGTGCATCCAGATGATGCTGATGCTTTTGAAATTTGGAAAACAATTGTTGATGAAAATCGTATTACTAAATTAGAAGAAAATCTATGGTCTATGGGCGAAGTCGGCCCATTTGGATATTGCTCAGAAATTTTTTATGATCTACAAACTGGAGAAGGCGATGTGCGCGATGGAGATCGTTATTTAGAAATCTGGAACCTTGTTTTCATGATGTTTTATTCTGATGGCAAAACAAAAACAACTTTGCCAAAACCATGCATCGATGCAGGCATGGGTCTTGAGAGAATCGTGAGCGTATTGGAAGGTGTAAACGATACATACGATATCGAATTTTTTAAACAAGCCTTGCCTATTTTGGGGCTTACAAAACAAACGACCGACAGCAAAATATTTCTAGATCATCTTCGTTCCTCTGCATTCATGATCAGCCAAGGAATCATGCCAAGCGCAAGCAATCGCGGATACATCTTGCGCAGATTAATTAGGCGTGGTCTAAAATCATTTTTCACATTTAATCTTGATTTAGAACAAACTGCGCGAAAAATATTAACACAATGGGCCAAAAGTTATGATTACAAATTAGATATTGATAAAGTGTGCAAAACATTAAACGAAGAAGCCAAACAATTTTCTAGCATCATTGAAAATGGAATGCAAATGTTTGAAGAAATGTTTTCTAAAAACAAACATTTTGATGCATCAGCCCTGTTTTTATTACATGATACATATGGCTTTTCAATCGATATAAGCGTAGACCTGTTAAAAGCACGCGGCGGCACATGCGATCTTGCAGGCTTCGAACAGCTTATGGAAGAAAGCAAGGAAAGTTCGCGCAAAAAAGCAATCAATATTTTGCTGCCATTTCCTGCTACTGAATATATTGATGAGTACCATGCTGGAACGTATACTCTTGATGCAAATATACTAGGATTTCATGAAGACTACATTATTCTTGATCGTACTCCATTCTATGCAGAAGGCGGCGGTCAAATTGGCGATACAGGAATCATTGAAGGCAACAAATTCAAAGTGCAAATTGTTGATACAAAAAAGTTAGATAAAGTTTTTATCCACAAATTTGTGGCGCTATCGGGCAATCCTCAAATAGGACGGGTGAAAGCAACAATTGATAATGCACGACGCGCTCAAATTCGCGCACATCATTCTGCCACACACTTGTTACACCAAGCATTGTGCAATATTTTAGGAAATCATATTCAACAAATGGGTTCGCTTGTATGCGAAGATAGACTACGCTTAGATTTCACTCATCCAAACACAATAACGCAAGATGAAATAAATAAAATTGAAGAAGCTGTTAATAATTGGGTGCAACAAAATCATGAAACACAAATTGAACAAATGGAATATAAGGCCGCTGTTGCTGCCGGCGCAAAAGCATTCTTCACATACGATTCAACTGTGCGCACAGTGAAATTTGGCAATGAATCATTTGAGCTGTGTGGAGGAAGCCATGTGCGAGCAACGGGCGATATAGGAATGTTCAAAATATTAAAAACTAGCGCAATAAGCGCAGGAACGAAACGTATTGAAGCATGTTGCGCAAAAGCATGTGTAGCCCGCGTTCAAAAAACTTTTGCTATACTAAAAGATATCGCGCATTTTCTGAATGTTGATGAAGACTCAATCATACAAAAACTTGAAAGTGCAAACAAAAAAGCAAGTGGAAAAAATGCAAAAATTGAAATGAAAATGGTCGGCAAATGGCATGTTGGCTATTGCGAATCTAGCAATGTTGAAATTGAAGCACAGATGAAGCAGCATAAATTAGATATCATGCTTAATTGCGAAGATAATGGCGATAAACTAAGCCTGCAGCTAAAACTCACGTTAAATGCAGCACAAGAACTAGATGCAAAACAAATCATGCAAGAATTAGGCTTATTAGTTGGCGCTGCTGGCTGTGGCGGAAGAAGAGATTTTGCTCAAACTGGCGGAAAAAATGTTGAAAACAAAGATAAGCTGTTTATAAAACTATGCAAAATATTAGAAAATTGAGATCATAAATATATATGAGAAAAAAACATAATACATTAATGTTAATTGTTCTATCAGCGGCTATATTTAATAACTCGGAAACCCAAAGAATAGGTGTTTCAGCACCTGGTTTCAGTATAGAAAAAAAAATGAAATAACATTTTGTGGAATACCACAATGTCCCCAATCAGTGAAACTACTACAACAACTAGGCTTTGTCACGACGTTGCCAGACAACGCATTGCTTGTTAATGGAGTTGTAATAAAGTGTGACTACAACAATACAGGAAAGCCACTGTTTGAAGCAATGAAAAAACTGCAATCTGTTCCAGAAACAATAGTTTATGCCAACGCTGAAGCAATCAAAATTCATCCATCGAAAGGCGCACGAAAAGAAATCACACCTACTGCCAAAGGCACACCAAATGTTTATATAATTAATATAACATCACAACAAGCTTATGATAGAATGTTATTAACGTTTGATCCAAATCGCCCTATTGCCATATTAAATTTCGCTAATGCAGCACAACTTGGCAGCTCAGCACTTTTTCAAACAACGCCTCAAGAACAAGGTTTGATGCACAAATTTCCTCCTGTGTTCGCTTCATACTTGCATTATATGGAAACACATAAGAAACGTGATGGAAAATATCTTGTTGGAAATGAAATTGCTGTAACAGAAATATCGCCTCATGTGTTCATGCTCGCTGGAGCAATGCCTGATTTAACTACTCGAAGTGCGCCAACAGAAGATGAATATGTAGCAAAAATCAAAAATCTAATAGAAATTGCTGCAGCCCTTGGCATTACCCAACTAATCCTTGGAGCATGGGGCTGTGGAGTATTTGGAAATAAACCAGAAACTGTCGCAGCTGCATTTAAAAAAGCAATCGATGAAACAAATGTAGAAATGACTATTACTTTTGCTGTTCCAGGGTCACAAGATGATGGATCAATATATCAGATATTCCAAAAAGAGCTTGAAGCAAAAAACTATTTGACTAAAGCAAACGAACCAGCTTGAAGCGCTTGTAACCACTGCATAATCACTGTATCCTATTATCATAATCATGATGATGCGCAAATCTGCTCTTGTTAATATTTTATCCGCCGCTTGTGTTGAAGCCTCACGCCAGCTTATACGCGATTTTAACGAACTAGCATTTTTAAAAGCTAACCGCAGAATCGATCAGTTTGTTGAAAACACGCGCGAACGTACGCTGGAAATTATTAAAACACAGCTGCTTAAAAGCAACCCTGGCCATGGCATTATATATAACAACGAAACGTTTAGGGCAAGCGAAACTGGCCTTGTTTGGGCAGTTAACCCTATCGATTGTGTTGAAAATTTCATACATCGCATACCATTTTTTGGCACATGCATTGCATTAGCTAAAGAAGAAAAGATAAAACAGCATGAAGCAATTGCTGCAATGTTTTTTGACCCTATCCGTGACGAAACCTTCTGCGCAGAACAAGACCAAGGCACATTTTTGAATGCAAAAAAACTTATGCTGGCACAATTGAATGTTTCACAACAAATGAAATTAAATCCTGGTAAGGAAGATTTTGCTATGCCGCTAATGGTAGCAGGATGCGGGCAAACACAAGAAACAAAAGCCAATCGCAATTTCGGCTCAAACGCTATGCACATGGCCTATGTGGCGGCAAATAGGCTGGATGCTACATATGAAAAAATTGATGATATAGCGAATATATGCACAGGAAAATTATTGGTAACAGAAGCGCGCGGCGAAGTTGTCCTAAATAAAGATGGCAAAATGATTATCGCGCATAACCGCTGTTTTGATATAGCAATCGCTTAATAGTTAATATGTACAGGCATTAGATAACTTATTATAAATGCCATAATTGCGCTAACAACATCACCACTTAAACAAATTGCTTATATATAGATATTTTAAACAAAATAAATCTTGAAATAATGAGGCAATTGACTCAACCAATGCGGATGGGAAAGGATTCGAACCTTCGAGACGGGGTTGCCGTCTGCCGGTTTTCAAGACCGGTGCTTTTAACCACTCAGCCACCCATCCGATTATGTATAGTATCTTGTTTGATATATTTTTTCAATTGTTTCAAATTTCTCAATTGTCCAAAATCAACAAAACTGCTACTCTTTCTATTACAAGGAGAAAAAAAAATGACTTGGTCAAATATTATTTTCAATATTCTAACACCAAGTGGTTTCGTCTATACATCCATTGGTGCGTTGCTTTTGTGCGCGTTGCTGGAATGGCGTAAGATCAGATCACTTGCTTCTAATGAAATTGTTCATGCACCTATGCGCGTGCTTGAAATTGCTAACATGATTAAAGAAGGATCGATGGCGTATTTGTTACGTCAGTTCAAGGTGCTGATTGTTGTAGAAACCATGATTGCACTCGGATTGTTCGCATTGATTAACATACACGTTGCAGTTGCTTTCTCAATTGGCGCGCTTCTTTCATGGCTATGTGGATTCATTTCTATGTATGTTTCAGTTTCAGCCAACTTTCGTGTTACATTGCTTGCAAAATTAGGAATAAAACATGCGTTTAAAGGAGCTTTTTCAGTAGGTAAATTGGTAGGATTTTTAGTAACAGGCGTAGCGCTTGGTGCAGTTTATATGGCTTATCAATATTCACAATATTTTGGAAAAGACACTCTTGTTCAGATCTTGATTGGTCTAAGCTTTGGAGCATCATTAATCAGCGTTTTTGCAAGAGTTGGCGGTGGTATTTTCACAAAAGGTGCAGATATCGGTGCTGATTTAGTTGGAAAAATCGAACAGAACATTCCTGAAGATGATGCGCGCAACCCTGCCGTGATTGCAGACAATGTTGGCGATAACGTTGGCGATTGTGCAGGCATGGCTGCAGACTTGTTTGAAAGCTTTATTGTAATCGTTTCTGCCGCAATTGCGCTTGCAACATGTTTGCTACCAACTGATATTGTCGATACATATATCATGGTAGCATTCGTGATTCTCGCATCTGGCGCATTCGCAAGCATCGTTGTACTAGTAAGCGGTTGGAGCGTGAAAGAAAATGCAAAATTTGCATCGCAAGGCATTGCATTAAAAACATTGTTCTTCACATCAATTATCATGCTAAATGCTCTAGGATATTTCTTCTGGGGCATGGAAAACATATTCCAAATTTCAATCTGTACAATGATTGGAATATTCTCAGCAATCTTTGTAATGCCACTAACAGAGTATTACACTAGCAGCAATTTTAGACCTGTAAAAAGCATTGTAGAAGCATCTGAACAAGGACACGCAACAAATATCATTCAAGGCCTTGCTGTTGGTCTAGAAGCATGTTTTGTGCCATTCTTGATTATCGGTGCCAGCATTCTAATTTGCATGTTTTTCCTAGGAATTTTAGGCGTTGCAATCGCATGCGTTGGCATGATTTCCGTATGTGCAGTTATTTTAGCGCTTGATGCGTTTGGGCCAGTAACTGATAATGCTGGTGGCATTGCAGAAATGAGCGGCCTAGATGCAAAAATCCGCGTTGTAACAGATGAACTTGATGCAATGGGCAACATCACAAAAGCAACAACAAAAGGCTATGCAGTATATTCAGCCGCATTAGCTACACTTGTGCTTGCAACCACATACAAAATGGATTTAATGAAAGTCTTCAGTGAATCACAATGGATTATGGATATAGGCTCAGGCAATGTTGTTGCTGGCTTTTTTGTAGGCGCGGCACTTGTTGCATTATTTGCAGCAATCACATTGTTAGCCGTGAACAAAGCAAGCAGAGCAATTATTGAAGAAGTTCGTCATCAATTTAGAACAATGCCAGGCATTATGCGTGGAACGCAAACACCAATGTATGCACGCGCGGTTGATATTCTAACCAAAGCATCATTAAGAGCTATGATATTGCCCAGCTTGTTACCAATTGTGGGCGTAACTGCATTCTTCATGTTGAATAAAATGTTCTTTGGAATTGAATCAGCATTTATCGCACTTGGCGGATTAGTAATGGGTGCAACAATCGTAGGCATTCTAATTGCATGTTCTATGACAATTTCTGGCGGAGCATGGGATAATGCTAAAAAGGCAATCGAATCAGCTGGTAAAAAAGGCTCGTCTGCACACCAAGCTGCCGTTACTGGCGATACAATCGGTGACCCTTATAAAGACACAGCTGGACCATCAATTAACCCAATGATTAAATTGATTGGTATCACAGCACTCTTGTTAATTATGGTGCATCTAAAATAATCATCAATATCTCATCATGAGCATAATCGCATTATGCTTAAAACTCTCTGATATATTGAATATAAATAAAAAAAATAAAAATTATAGAAATCGTGCTAAAGACTAATCATCAGTCTCAAGCATTGGTTCCATTTCATCGATGAATGCTTTGCGCGGTTCAACTTCATCACCCATTAACTTCGCAATTAGCTCATCAGCTTCGCTCTCGTTTTCATAGCGCACTTGTAAATATGATTGCATTGCAGTTTTTGCTAAATCCTCAGCATTCATTTCGCCAAGACCCTTATAACGCTGAATATGCAAATCATGGCTGCCTTTTTGATTGACCAAGTTGTAAACAGCCATAGGACTAACAATCTGATGCTCTTGACCATCATATTGAACTAGCATTCCCTCTGCCCACATGTGCTTCCATTTTTCTATAAACGAGTAATATTTTCCGCTAACCTTGCTTAATGCAAACGGGTGGCGATATGTCAGACCATTTTTTTCATAAATAAACACGCAGTCTTTCAACATCTCTTCTTTTTCTTGTAAAGCTTCGCCTTCTGTTTCGTTCGAAACATTATTAGCTGGCACTTCTACAAGGCTATATGTCCACTTACCAGGTTGCAATTTATGCAACTTCTGCACCATCGCATCATATAACAATGATTCTTTTTCAATTTCCGTCATCGCAACAGAAATAAATGCTTCAAATACCACACCGCGTGATTTGATATCTGATGATAAGCTAAACAAATTCTTGATAAATGCACGCACATTTTCTTTTTCAATTTCTTCCTTGCCGCTTATAAAACTAATCTTATCGATATTACGTGCTAACAAAAATTCAGCTAATTCTTCATCATTTAATAAATATGTCGTCTTTTGGCCTTGCTTAACGCCATATAGAGGCGGTTGTGCAACATATAGATATCCATTTTCAATCACCGAGCGCATATAACGGAAGAAAAATGTTACAAGCAATGTTAGAATGTGACTGCCATCAATATCAGCGTCAGTCATGATAATAATTTTGTTGTAGCGGATCTTGGTAATATCAAATGTATCCCCAATACCTGTACCCATAACCGCAATTAATGTACGAATGCCTTCATCGTTCAACATTCTGTTCAATCCAGCTTTTTCAACGTTTAAAATCTTACCACGTAGCGGCAAAACAGCCTGATACAATCTGTTACGACCCATTTTCGCAGAGCCGCCAGCGCTATCACCTTCTACAATGAATAATTCAGCTTTTGCAGGGTCTTTTTGCGAACATCCAGCAAGTTTTGTAGCCATACCCAAACTGAATTCTGCCGCCCCTTTGTTGCGAACTAAATCACGACTTTTACGCGCCGCTTCACGAGCCATCGCAGCTTCAACAATTTTTTGGATAATTCTCTTTGCTTCGTTAGGATTTTCCTCAAACCATTGCTCCAACGCTTGACCAACACCAGTTTCAACAACCGGACGCACACTAGCAGAAACCAACTTTTCTTTCGTCTGCGATGCAAACTGAGGCTCAGGAACGTATACAGCCAATACGCAAACAATGCCTTCACGAATATCTTCACCAGTAAGCTGCATATCTTTCATTTTCTTCTGCAACGTCGCTTCTTTTTGAACGTAAGCATTCACGCAACGTGTAAATGCTGTGCGCAAACCAACCAAGTGCGTTCCACCATCTTTTTGGGGAATTGTGTTAGTAAAACACCTTACTTCTTCTGCATAATAATTGTTAACCCAAACAGCAGCGCCCTCAACGGTTATATTCCCTTCTTTGTGCGTAAACTTAATAATTTCATGAAGTGCTTCTTTGCCTTTCATTAAGTGTTCTACAAATGCTGTTAATCCATGTGGCTGATAAAATTCACGAGTATATCCAATACGCTCATCAGCCAAGTGCATTTTTAAACCAGGATTTAGATAAGATAACTCTTCCAAACGTCCTTCAATAGTTTTTATATCAAATGTAATATCGTTGAAAATTTCAACATCCGGCAAAAAACGTACTGATGTGCCGCGCTCATTACTTGGCCCAACTTGCTTAAGATCCTCAACAACAGCGCCCTGCTCAAAAGCTGTGAAATACTCTGCCCCGTCACGCTTAATTGTCAGCTCTAGACGCTTTGAAAGCGCGTTAACTACAGAAACACCAACACCGTGCAAGCCACCAGAAATCTTGTAAGAATCTTGATCAAACTTACCACCAGCATGAAGCTGCGTCATAATAACGATAGCCGCAGAAATACCTTCAGTTTCATGAATATCAACAGGAATACCACGACCGTTATCACGAATAATAGCCCAACCATCTTTATCAATCGAAATCCAGATCTCATTACAATGTTGTGCTAAATGCTCATCAATGGCATTGTCTAGCACTTCATAGATCATATGATGCAGGCCAGAACCATCTTGCGTGTTGCCAATATACATACCCGGTCTGGTACGACAAGCTTCTAAACCTTTAAGCACTCTAATAGAACGTGAAGTATAAGACATATCCCTCTAATTTTGGCTTAAAATCTAAAAATAGTCAATGGCAGTGCCCTGAAAAAAACTTAATAATAGAAATTTAAAATGGCTCAAAACCAATCAAAGAATGCAATTTTAAACTAAATCCAATTCGCCTAATCCAATTCCTCTTAATCTTGTTTCATTAAATCTCGAAATTCTTTCCTCGTTAACGCTATATTTTGAAACTTTATAAGGACTATCCATAGTTTTTAATCTTTCATTCTCTTGAGTCAATTCATTTTCTAAAGAGTTATAAGCCTTCAAAAACATTGGCTTTGGGATTGTTTTACCCAAGATATATTGTAACATTCGCAACAATGAACTTAAGGTAGCCAACTTTTTTGAACGAACAACCTCATCAAAAGTCTGATTCAATTGGGTAAAAGACCGCTGACACATCTCATTTACAAATGCTTTATCCACACCAAATTCATTTGAAAAACATGGAAGCTCATTTGCTTCATTAACCTCTATTTTATCCATTTCAATTGGAGAATAGGTTGCAGTTTCTGGCATAATCGCTACAAAAAATTGATTTGATATTGCCGCAAGTGAATTGCCATGGTTTGCTTGATTCAAAGCGTTCAAATATACCGATCGAAATTTATCCAATTTCATGCCATTGCTATATAACACAATAGGCAACAAACTGAATATAATGCCACACTTCATCATACTATCTAAATTTATTACTGCGCTCAATCCTTTTGTATCTTTAAAATACTCTGTTTGTGCATACTTTGAATATAATTCTGCAAGCGCTTGATTTAATGGTGCGTGCGCAGAATTAAAACTCTCAGTGCAAATAATTAAAAATATCAATTTGAAAAATTTGTTTGAAGATATATTTGAATTGAACATACTGCACTATAATAACACGAGAATATTAAAGTAAATATTAAATTGTAAAAAAATTCAGCTAAAAAATTAGAAGTTTTACGCAAACTTGTAATCTGATAGCACCAAATCATCATCTGTGGATTTGCAACATGGCAAGCAGCATGTCCAAGAACCTTTGAGACAACATGGCACTAGACATGAAAGACATGAAAGACATGAAGCCTGTTTAGCTTTGAATGCCTCAAAATCACTCACAGTCATCTTATTATCTTTCTTTGCTGCTTTAATGAATTGTCTCCAAGTAGTTATGTCTGGACCAAGCAGATTTTGCTTTTGATTAACCATAATAATCTTAAGTGCATCCTGGAACAAGCACAAACAAGCTACACGTTCTCCGGCTGTCGCTACTACACCTGCGAAGCTTTGAATACTACCTAAGGTGATTCCCCTAACGAAGTCTAATGACTCTCTAGTAAAAGAAATTGGTGCTCCTTTTTGTATACCAAGTGCGTTCCATTCTATGCACATCGCTTGATTTCCGGCATCATAAGCTCTCTCGATTTTCTCTTTAATGGCCTTCTCACTGAGTTCTCCATCATAATGCTCTATTAACAATGACATACCCCATAACACCATCCACGCATTACGATGTTTGTTCCTTGCTATTTCTATCATATCCTCAGGTTTTTCGCAAAACCCACCTGTTTTCTTATAAGCCGTTTGGCACAAATTGTTGTATTGGTTACGAAACGGACCTTCAGTAATATCGTCGGTTGCAAATGTTGCAGCAGCCAACGCTAAATAAAGATATTTTTTATACATGTTATTAATCTCCATAAAATCTTCTATCACACATTTATTATAAATCAATTAAAATTTTTGTCCATTCAGCATTAAACAAATTATCTTGTTTTGCAGACGCATTCTTGGCATAACGAAAAAACAAGTCTCTTAAATATAGTAATGAAACTATACCGAAAACAGATATATTAATTAACAAGTTGAAGTTTATGATATTATTTTTTTTCCCTTGTAAGCCAGGAAGCATATTACCTCCTTTTGCATTTTACTCATTTACGACTACAACAACTTCAGAAGGATCCGTAGGCTGAGATGAATCTTGAGCGAAAGCATTGAATGGGCCAAATTTAGTCTCAACATATTTTTTCATACCATCAGTAAACTCTGATTGATAATTAATACAAGCTGTTGATATCAGACCTTGAATCTTACTCACATATCCTTTAACTACTTGAACATTTTGATCAATTTGATTAGCCAGTTCATCTGCTATTGTCTTTTTTTCTGAATCAACATTGAATGCACCATCTTGTATTGAACGACCATGCTCCAAAATAATGCGCAAGAAACTATAATACATGGTGACTAAATGAAACATTGCCTCTGTTTTATTTGCATTGTTGGTTTTGAGATTGGAAACACGATTGCTAATTTCTACATATGCTTTTAATTCCTCTTGATCAAGCGTGCAAATTGTAGAGGTTTCTGGCACTTTTGGCGGACTACTAAATACATATTTTTTAGTGCTTGATTCATACCTTTTGTTTATTTCTTCTTTAATTAGTGGATTATATAAACCTACAATTTCTCCTGTAAACACCTTATCCCACATTCCACTATGCGCATTGAAAGATATTTTTAACAAACACAAAAACACTGCAATTTTTATTTTTCCATACATATTCAACTCCCTTAGAATTATATTTCAAATTAAGATTTCTTAATTACAAAATTTTCTAATAATATAATAACATACTATTAATTTAAAACAAATTTTAGAACTTTTTATTATGAGACAAATAAAAGCAAAACTATTAGCTCCAATTATTCTCAAACTCTGCAAATTCCGTTTTGCCAAATATTTTTTCTAGCTCCTGGTTCGAAACTCCTTCTGCCTTACGCAAATACTTCTTTGCATGCCCAGATACCATGCAAGCTTCCTTGCGATAATCAACAAATGCCTCATATGTAATAGGCATCCATTCTTTAACAATTTCTTCAATCGCGTTAGAATATTCACGCACCTCAAATTGAGCAGTAGAATGAGAACGCAGGGCAATTAAATGAAGTAAATTGTGTAAATCGCACTTCCAATAAAATTGTGTGTATATGTTTTGTGGCAATACAACTCTAGCTAATTCTCTCGCCACGCCTTTTTCTAACATGTTTTCATATGCTGCATACGCTGCTTTTGACTGATCTTCTATCAATTTCTTAACTTGACGAGCATCTGCATGGGATAACGCATCACCTCTACCCTGTTTGTTATCGACAGATTGATGGGCAATATCTTTCTCTTCAGGAATATAAAACTCATCTGGCATTAAAGAATAACGGGCAGAATATTCGTTTATATTTGCTGTACGATGCCTAATCCATTGACGAGCAACAAAAATTGGCATTTTAATATGAAGCTTGATTTCACACATTTCAAAAGGAGAAGTATGTTTGTGCCTCATTAAATAGCGAATTAATGAACGATCCTGACTTGTGTGCTTTGTTCCTTCTCCATATGAAATTCTGGCAGCTTGCACAATTGATGAATCAGCGCCCATTTTATCTACTACACGCACAAATCCATGGTCTAAAACCTTCAAAATTTCTTTCATGAAACAACCGTATTAAAAAGCTACAACAAACGCAAGACTTGTGCTACGATTGGTCTATGCAAATGTTCGGCATTAATTATGAAAAATTGCAAATATTCAGACTCTTGTGCGAACTTCAATCATTTTCTGTTGTTGCAAAGACGATTAATACCAGTCAATCCGTAATTAGCCGCGACATACAAGATTTGGAACGCATTTTAGGCAAAAAATTGATTCTTAAAAATCAAAAGCCTCTTATGCTAACAGATTATGGCAAAAAATTATACGAACTGCTTATTGAAATGAACAATGATATTGATCACGTGGAAGAAAACCTTGCTGTTGAAAATATTAAACAAAAACATGATCAGTTGAGAATTTTTATCTCTATTTCAATGATTTTAGGCTGTATTTTAGCAGATCGTATCAGACAACTACTTGAAGCTTTTCCAGAAATACATATTGATATTTCTTTTACAAATGAAGTGACTATGGACCTTTTAAATAAAAAGGACATAGTAATTACGCGCACTCCATATATGCATTCTCTGGTTGAAAATAGATTGATCAATAGGTATGAAATGGTTTTTGGGGTAAGCAAAGAATATCTTAAAAAACGGGGATTCCCTAAGTTCTCTTCCTCATTAAAACATCACGATTTTCTTTATGTTAAAGACTATTACTATGATGTTTTTGCTACAAAAAATATATTGAATAACATTTCTAATAAATATTTGATTGATAATGAACTGGCTGTGGCTCAATCTGTAAATGCTGGATGTGGTGTAGGGATTTTTCCAAAATTTATCACACAAAGCTTTCCTAATATCATAAATTTTGAACTTGAAGACAAACTTAATCCTTTTGAAATCTA
>Ga0169931_10001585_pt1 | contig 37408 bp, 27 predicted proteins | sample Kivu_15m_20L_FD_129675 | JGI IMG/M metagenome (GOLD analysis project Ga0169931, IMG submission 129675) | Freshwater microbial communities from Lake Kivu, Western Province, Rwanda to study Microbial Dark Matter (Phase II) - Kivu_15m_20L... | ecosystem: Environmental > Aquatic > Freshwater > Lake...
CGCGATGACTCCCGCACCCGCCGCGCCGCTCGCCGCCCGCGCCTTCGGCAGCGAAGTCCCCCACCACGTCCACGTCCTCTCCAACGGCCTGCGGCTCGTGGTGCACCCCGACTCCAGCGCGCCGGTCGCCGCGGTCTACGTCGGCTACCACGTCGGCAGTGCACGCGAGGAGGCGGGTCGCACTGGCTTCGCGCATCTCTTCGAGCACCTCTTGTTCCAGGGCTCCGGTCATGTGGCCTCCGACGGGCATTTCCGGCATGTGACGCAGGCAGGTGGCACGCTCAACGGCAACACGAGCTTCGATCGGACGCTGTATTTCGAGACCGTTCCGTCGAACCAGCTCGAGCTCGCGCTGTGGCTCGAGAGCGATCGCATGGGCTTCCTGCTCGACGCGATGACGCAGGCGAAGCTCGACAACCAGCGCGACGTCGTGCGCAACGAAAAGCGCCAGAACTACGAGCAGCGCCCCTACGCCAAGGCGCACGAGGTGCTCGCAGCCGCGCTGTTCCCGGCGGGCCATCCCTACGCGCACCTGCCGATCGGCTCGCACGAGGACCTGATCGCTGCGACGCTCGACGACGTCTCGGCGTTCTTCCGCCGCTGGTACGGACCCAACAACGCCACGCTCGGACTCGGCGGCGATGTTTCGCGCGAGCGTGCGATCGAGCTCGCGGAGCGCTGGTTCGGCGACCTGCCGCGCGGTCCCGAGCCCGCCGCCCTGCGGCCGCAGCCCGTGCGACTCGAGCGCGAAATCGCGGTCGTGGTCGAGGACAAGGTTGCGCTCCCACAGCTCACGCTCGCATGGCCGACGCCGGAGGCGGGCTCCGCCGACGAAGCTGCGCTCGAGATGCTGGCGATGGTGCTCTCCGCAAGTCGCGCCTCGGTGCTCGATCGAGCCTTCATGATCGACGAACTCCTCGCGAAGAGCGTCACTTGCGGGTCTTTCTGTGGCGACGTCGCCGGCCGCTTCACGATCACGCTCACCGCAGCGGCCGGAGTCACTCTCGAGCGCCTGTGCATGCGGACCTTCGAGCTCCTCGAAGATGTGCGTCGCAAGGGCGTCGATCCCGCGCTGCTGCAGCGCATGCGCCATCGCCACGAAGCGGACTTCGTGCGCGGGCTCGAGTCCGTCTCGCACCGCACACAGGCGCTGGTGCTCTCCGATGTCCTGCGCGGCGATCCCGCAGCCTTCGCTGCGCACGCCGAGCGCGTCGTCGCCGCCAGCGCCGAGGACGTGCGCGACGTGCTCGCACGCCACTTGCTCGACAGCCCGCCCGTGCTGCTCTCCGTCGTCCCCGAGGGCCGCGCGGCCGACGCCGTGCGCGGGAGGCGCGCATGATGCTCGATCGCACGACGGCCCCGGCGCGCTCGGGTCCCTTGGAGGCGCGCCTGCCCCGCATCGAGCGGCGCACGCTCGAAAATGGTCTCGCGCTCGCCACCTGCCGCGCCAGCGCGACGCCCGAGACGCTGATCGAGCTCAGCGTTCCCGGCGGCCGTGCGCGCGAGCAACTCGACGAGCTCGGACTCGCTTCGCTCGTCGCCAAAGCCATTCAAGAAGGCACGCGCAAGCGCACGACGGTCGAGCTCGTCGACGCGCTCGACTACCTCGGCGCGGATCTGCGCGCCGGGGTCGACGAGGATTCGCTGGTGCTCTCGCTGCGCGTGCTCGACCGCCACCTCGGTCCGGCGCTCGAGCTCCTGAGCGAGACGCTGCTCGAGCCGCGCTTCGATCCGCTCGACTTCGAGCGCGTGCGAGCCCTGCGACTGGCGGCGCTGCGCAGCCGCGGCGAGGAAGCCGCGCGCGTGGCGGACACGGCTTGGGATCGGCTGCTCGAGGGTCCGCTCACGAGCCTCGGCTATTCCGCGCTCGGCACCGAGGCCACGATCGCGGCCGCAAGCGTCGAGCGTGCGCGCGCCTTCCACGAGCGCTCGCTCGATCCGCGCCGCGCGCGCGTCGCGCTGGTCGGCAATTGGAGCGCCGACGAGGCAGCCGACCGGCTCGCTCCGCTCGTGCGACGCTGGCCCAGCGCACTCGCCGAGCCGGCTGTCACCGACGAACATCCCGCGACTACGGCCGCACCCGGCCTGTACTGCGTCGACCGGCCCGGCGCTCCGCAGGCCGAGCTGCGCGTCGGGCATCGCGCCGTCGCGGCGAGCCACCCGGACTGGCTGCTGCTCGCGGCCTTGAACTACCCCTTGGGCGGGCAGTTCTCGAGCCGACTCAACCTGAATTTGCGCGAGAAGCGCGGCTTCACCTACGGCGTGCGCTCGGGCTTCGAGGCACGCCGCGGCCCCGGGTCCTTCACGGTCGGCCTCGCGGTGCAGTCGCGCCACGTGGCCGAGTCGATCCGCGAGCTGCGGCGCGAGCTGGCGGAGTACCTCGGCGGACCCACGGCCGCCGAGCTGGCCTTCACCCGCGAGGCCCTCGAACAGGGGCTCGCGCGCCAGTTCGAGACGGCCTCCGCCCGGCTGGCCTTCGTGCACACCGTCGAGCGCTTCGGCTGGCCCGACGACTACCCCCTCGAGCGCCTGCGACGGCTCGCGGCGCTCGCGCCCGCCGACCTCGCCGAGCTCGCCCGCGCCCACCTGCGCCCGAGCGAGCTGCGCGTGCTCGCCGTCGGACCGCGCGCCGAGCTCGAGAGCCTCTCCGAGTCCGTGCAGGCCCTCGACATCGACGGCGCACCTCTCGCGGGTGCCTGAGACGGCCGCGCCGAGGCGCAGGGCCGACCCTGCGAGGGCCCGTGGCAGCGTTCGGTCGAAGGCTCCCGCGCCCGTGCGCGAACCTCGCGCCCGCCACGGCGGCCGCGAGGCGCTCGCGGAGGGCGTTCCCGCCCGCGCTCGACGCCCGGAACATCGTCCAACGGACCGCTCCGCGGGCCCGCTCCGGACCCTGCCTTCGGAGGTCCCCGTTCGGTATCCTGCTTGCGCTTCGGAACTCGGCTCGCCGCGGCCCAGAATGTCCCCCACGGCCCCGAACTCCGCCCCATGGATTCGAACCTGCAGAGCAGCCTGAACTTGGCCTTCGTGGAGGGCCTCTACAGCGAGTACCTCCGCGACCCCAACGGGGTCTCGGCCGACTGGCGCGCCTACTTCGATTCCCAAGGCGGCAAGCCTTGGGCCGAGGCCAGCGAGCCCGCCGCGCCGGCGCCGCTGCCGCTGCACCAGCAGGGCGGAACGCCCCGCGAGCGCGCCGAGGCGAGCGTCGCCGACATTCAGGACCGCGCCGACCAATTGATCCGCGGCTTTCGCGTGCGCGGCCACCTGATCGCCAACATCGACCCGCTCGGCCTGCCGCGCCCGCCGCACCCCGAGCTCGAGCCGGCCTACTACGGCTTCGGCCCCGACGACCTCGACCGCAAGGTCAGCGCGCGCACCTTCCACGGCAAGGGCATCGAGACCCTGCGCTCGGTCCTCGACCGCATGCGCAACACCTACTGCCGCTCGATCGGCGTGCAGTACATGCACATCGACGACCTCGGCGTGAAGCGCTGGCTCGAGGAGCGCATGGAGGGCAGCGAGAACCGCCTCGAGGTCTCGCGCGAGCGCCAAGTGCGCATCCTCGCCAAGCTGCAAGATGCGGTCCTGTTCGAGGAATTCGTGCAGAAGAAGTTCCTCGGCGCCAAGAGCTTCTCGCTCGAAGGCTGCGAGAGCCTGATTCCGCTGCTCGACCTCGCGCTCGAGCACTGCGGCGAGCAGAAGATCGACGAAGTCGTGATCGGCATGGCCCACCGCGGCCGCCTCAACGTGCTCGCCAACATCATGGGCAAGCCGGCGGCGGACATCTTCCGCGAGTTCGCCGACGCCGACCCGCAGCTCTACATGGGCCGCGGCGACGTGAAGTACCACAAGGGCTTCACCTCGACCTACGCCACGCCCTCGGGACACGGCATCCAACTGTCCCTGTGCTTCAACCCGAGCCACCTCGAGTTCGTGAACCCGGTGGCCATGGGCCGCGTGCGCGCCGAGCAGGACCGCACCGGCGACCGCGACGGCGACCGCAGCCTCGCGCTCCTGATCCACGGCGACGCCGCCTTTGCCGGCGAGGGCATCGTGCAGGAGACGCTCAACCTCTCCGAGCTCGGCGCGTACCGCACGGGTGGCACGATCCACGTGGTCGTGAACAACCAGATCGGCTTCACCACCGGCCCGCAGGACTCGCGCTCGTCGACCTACTGCACCGACGTGGCGAAGATGCTGCAGATCCCGATCTTCCACGTGAACGGCGAGGATCCCGAGGCCGTGGCGCAGGTCGTGCAGCTCGCGCTCGACTTCCGCGCCAGCTTCAAGCGCGACGTCGTGATCGACATGTACGGCTACCGCCGCCGCGGTCACAACGAGGGCGACGAGCCCAGCTTCACCGACCCGCTGCTGTACCAAGCGATCGCCCAGCGCAAGCCGGTCGGCGAGGGCTACCTCGACCACCTGCTGCGCCTCGGCGAGGTCACGCGCGAGGAAGCGGAAGCGATCGCGCGCGAGCGCCGCGCCCGCCTCGAGGAGGACCTCTCCAAGGCGCGCTCCGACGACTTCGTGGCGACCAAGGACGGCCAAGGCTCGCGCTGGAAGGACTATGTCGGCGGCCGCGAGGAACACGCGCCGCAGGCGGACACGGCGCTCGACCGCGCGCAGTGCGTGGAGCTGCTCGAGGCGCTCGCGCGCGCGCCCGAAGGCTTCACCGTGCACCCCAAGCTCGAGCGCACGCTCGAGCAGCGTCGCGAGATGGCGCGCGGCGCCAAGCCGCTCGACTGGGCCGCGGGCGAAGCGCTCGCGCTGGCCTCCATTTCCGCCGCGGGACACCGCGTGCGCCTCACGGGCCAAGACGCCGAGCGCGGCACGTTCAGTCACCGCCACGCGGTGCTGCACGACCACCAGAACGGTCGCCAGCACGAGATTTTCTCCGTGCTCGGCCCCCATGCCGCCCCCGTCTACATCCGCAACTCGCCGCTGTCGGAGTCGGGCGTGCTCGGCTTCGAGTACGGCTACAGCCTCGACTTCCCCGACGCGCTCGTCGCATGGGAAGCGCAGTTCGGCGACTTCGCCAACGTGGCGCAGCCGATCATCGACCAGTTCATCGTCAGCGCCGAGGACAAGTGGAATCGCCTCTCGGGCCTCGTGCTGCTCCTGCCGCACGGCTTCGAGGGACAGGGACCCGAGCACTCGAGCGCGCGCCTCGAGCGCTTCCTCGACCTCGCGGCCGAGGACAACATCCAAGTCGTGACGCCGACCACTCCGGCGCAGCTGTTCCACTGCCTGCGTCGTCAAGTCCTGCGCCCGTGGCGCAAGCCGCTCGTGGTGATGACCCCGAAGAGCCTGCTGCGCAACCCCAAGTGCGTGTCGCCGCTCGAGCGCTTCGCCGAAGGCCGCTTCGAGCGCATCCTCGCCGACGCCCGCGAGCTCGACCGCGCGCGCGTGCGCCGCATCGTGCTCTGCGGCGGCAAGGTCGCCTTCGAGCTCGAGGACGAGCGCGAGAAGCGCTCGGCGCTCGACGTCGCGATCCTGCGGGTCGAGCAGCTCTATCCGCTTTCCGACGACGAGCTGCGCGGCGCGCTTGCGCCCTACGCTCCGGACGCCGAAGTCGTGTGGGTGCAAGAAGAGCCCGAAAACGCCGGCGCATGGCGCTTCCTGCGCGCCCGCTACGGCGAGCACCTCTGCGGCCGCGCCTTCCGCGGTCTCGCGCGCCGTGCCGCCGCGTCGCCCGCCACCGGCTCGCCCGCGAGCCACCGCATCGAACAGGCCGCGCTCCTCGAGCGCGCCTTCGCCACCGACTGACTTCCTCGCGCTCCAGTCCGACTCCAAGACAAGGACCGTCCCTCCATGCCCGTCGAACTCAAGGTGCCCTCCGTGGGCGAGTCGATCACCGAAGTGCAGCTTGGCGACTGGCTCAAGAAGCCGGGCGAGCTCGCGCGCGCCGACGAAGGCCTCGTGGTGATCGAGACCGACAAGGTCACGGTCGAGCTGCCCGCCCCCGGCGCTGGCGCCGTGGTGAAGACGCTCAAGCGCAAGGGCGACAAGGCGCTCGTCGGCGAGGTGATCGGCTACTTCGAGGTCGGCGCCCAGCCTGCGCCTCCGCCGGCCAAGGGCAGCGCCCCTGCGGCCCCGGCCAGCGCTCCGGCGCCGGCTCCCACCGCGTCCAAGGGCGAGAAGGTCGTGATGCCCGCGGCCGCGCGCGAGCTCGCCCAGCGCGGACTCTCCGCCGCCGACGTCGCGGCGAGCGGCCCGGGTGGCCGACTCCTCAAGGAGGATGTCCAGCGCCACACGCCCGCCAAGACCGCTGCTCCGGCCGCGGCTCAGGCTCCTGCTGCGGTCGCCGCTTCCGCGCGCCCCGCTGGTGCCCGCACCGAAGAGATCGTGCCGATGACGCCGATGCGCAAGCGCATCGCCGAGCGCCTCGTGCAGGCCCAGAGCACGGCCGCGATCCTGACCACGTTCAACGAGATCGACATGGGCGAGGTCATGGCGCTGCGCAAGGCGCACCAAGAGCGCTTCGTCGAGCGCCACAAGACCAAGCTCGGCTTCATGAGCTTCTTCGTGAAGGCCGCGATCGAGGCGCTGAAGGAGATTCCGCAGGTCAACGCGGAAGTGCGCGGCACCGACATCGTCTACCGCCACTTCTACGACATCGGCATCGCGGTCGGCGGCGGCAAGGGACTGGTGGTCCCGATCCTGCGCAACGCGGAGACGATGGGCTTCGCCGACATCGAGCGCGCGATCGGCGAGCTCGGCAAGAAGGCCCAAGACAACAAGCTCACGATCGACGAGCTCACCGGTGGCACGTTCACGATCTCGAACGGCGGCATCTACGGCTCGCTGCTCTCGACGCCGATCCTCAATCCCCCGCAGTCGGGCATCCTCGGTCTGCACGCCATCCAAGAGCGCCCCATGGCGATCAACGGGCAGGTCGTGATCCGTCCGATGATGTACGTCGCCCTGAGCTACGACCACCGCATCGTCGACGGGCGCGAGGCCGTGACCTTCTTGAAGCGCATCAAGGAGCTCGTCGAGAACCCGACGCGCCTCCTGCTCGAGGTCTGAGCGATGGCCGCCACCCAAGCAATGGAAACGAAGCGGCACGACCTCGTGGTCATCGGGGCCGGCCCCGGCGGCTACGTCGCCGCGATCCGCGCCGCCCAGCTCGGGCTCGACGTCGCCTGCATCGAGAAGGAGCCGCGCTTGGGCGGCACCTGCCTGCGCATCGGCTGCATCCCGAGCAAGGCGCTGCTCGAGTCGAGCGAGCTGTTCCACGAGACGAAGCACTCCTTCGCGGGCCATGGCATCGTCGCCAAGGACGTGCAGCTCGACTTGAAGGCCATGCTGGCCCGCAAGGACGGCGTGGTCGACGCGCTCACCAAGGGCATCGCGGGGCTGTTCAAGAAGAACAAGGTCACGCGCTACGAAGGCCTCGGGCGCCTCGCGGGCGGCACGCAGGTCGAGGTCGTCGATGCGCAGGGCCAGCCGAGCGCGCGGCTCGAGGCCAAGCACGTGTTGATCGCCACGGGCTCGACGAGCGCGAACCTCAAGGGCATCGAGCTCGACGGCGACCGCGTCGGCACGAGCACCGAAGCGCTCGCGTGGCCGGCTGTGCCGCAGCACCTCGTCGTGATCGGCGCCGGCGCGATCGGCCTCGAGCTCGGCTCGGTCTGGTGCCGCCTCGGCGCCAAGGTCACGGTGCTCGAGTACCTCGACCGCATCCTGCCCGCCAACGACGCCGAGATCGCCAAGGAAGCGCAGAAGATCCTCGTCAAGCAGGGCCTCGAGTTCCGCCTCGGCGTGAAGGTCACGGGCGCGCGCAAGGACCAAGAAGGCGCACTCGTCACCATCGAAGGGCACGAACCGATTCGCTGCGATCGCGTGCTCGTCTCCGTAGGCCGCAAGCCGCACACCGACGGCCTCGGCCTCGACAAGGTCGGCATCGCGCTCGATTCCCGCGGCCGCATTCCGGTCGACGCGCACTTCGCGACGAGCGCCAAGGGCATCTACGCCATCGGCGACGTGATCCCCGGCCCGATGCTCGCCCACAAGGCCGAGGAAGAGGGCGTGGCCTGCGTCGAGCGCCTCGTCACCGGCTACGGCCACGTGAACCACGACACGATCCCCAACGTGGTGTACACGCACCCCGAAGTGGCCGGCGTCGGCAAGACCGAGGAAGAGCTCGTCGCGGCGGGAATCCCCTACCGCAAGGGCGCCTTCCCGTTCCTCGCCAACGGTCGCGCCAAGGCCCTCGGCGCCACCGAAGGCAAGGTCAAGATCCTCGCCCACAAGGACACGGATCGCATCCTCGGCGTGCACATCGTCGGCGCCCGCGCCGGCGACCTGATCGCCGAGGCCGTGGCCGCGATGGAGTTCGGCGCCTCGTCCGAAGACCTCGCGCGCACCTGCCACGCGCACCCGACGCTCGCGGAAGTCGTCAAGGAAGCCGCGCTCGCGGTCGACGGCCGCGCGCTGCACATCTAGTTCGAAGGCGCCCGAGCGCGCCGGCAGCGCGGCCTGTGCGAGCCAAAGCGGCGCGCACAGGCCGCGCGAGTTCTTCGTGCGTGACATCACGGGCGAGCCAAGTCCACTTCGATCAGGCGTCCGCCGGTGCGCTCGGAGAGCTCGCGCCAGCGCCGCACAGCGCCCGGCGGAGTGTCGACCAGAATCGAATCGACGATCACCGGACGAATGCGCGACAGTTCGACGAGCCTCGGGACGATCAAGTCCATGTCGCTGTGCAACCCGCCCGTCGGTGCCCCGTCCGTGAGCACGACGATCGTGTCGACGTCCGGATCGAGCCACGCCAGTCGCGCCGCGTCGTAGAAATTGCCGCGCCCCTTCTCGCGGCAGCGCGAGAACCACTCGAGCGCCTCGGCGATGTCCTTGCGCCGCGCCGGACGCAGGGAGGGCGACCAAGGGATCGGGACATTCGTGTACGGAATCAGGTTGAAGGCGGTCGTCTCGGGCAAGGCCTCGAGCGCGAGCTTCAGCTTCTCCGTCACCACATCCTTCGGCACGCGCCCGTCGGCCATCGGCATCCACATCGATCCCGAGAAGTCGAACAGGAAGGTCACGCGGTCACTGACGAGCTGCAGTCCCGCGAAGCCGCTCGCGCGCGTCGCCTGCGCCGGCTCGGCGCGCGCATCCGTCGCGGCGAGTGCGCTCCGACGCAGGACTCCGCCTTCGGGCAAGCCGTCGGCCCACAGCTGCCACGGTCGCGGATCCAGCCGGTGCTTGAGTCCCGACGTGCGCTGGAGCAGATCGACCGCCCGCCAGCGCAAGCGCAGGCGCGGCTCCTCCCCCATGCGAGCAATGATCGCGAGCATCGAGGCCCGCGTGCCCAGCACGTCGAGACTCTCGATCCCGCGCAGGCGCACCATCGGCTCGCGGTCACGCGCTAGCAGCAGACAGCTCGAGAGCGCATCCGGCGACTTCAGCCGTGCGAGCACATGCCCCGCGGCGCAGCGCCTCAGCGGCGAGGAGTCGCGCAGCGCATCTGTCGCACGCCGATAGGCAAGCTCAGGCGCGAGCTCGCCGAGCGCGCACAGCGCCGTCGCCGAAACCCACGGATCCGATCCCGAGCGCTCGAGCCGCTCGACCGCGTCGACGACACGCTCCGCGTTCCCGGTGATCCGGTGTTCGCGTGCGAGCCGCTCGATCGAGCCGAGCAGCGCCCGCACGCGCTCGCCATCTCGCGCCGCGAGCTCGCGCGCGAGCTTCTCCCCCTCGAGCGGAACCTGCAGCGCCCCGAGAGCCTCCGCCACGCGCAAGGCCACGCGCTCGTCCTTCGAGCCCAGCCCCAGCGTGCCGAACAACTCCAGCGCGAGGCGCGGATCCGCGAGCTTCCCCAGCGCCTCCTGGGCCGCGTCGCCCACCTTGGACTCCGGATCCCCGAGTGCTCCGAAGACAAGCGCCCACGCATCCTTGCCGCCGAACTCCGCCAGCGCCCGCACCGCGCTGCGCCGCTTTTCGGGCTCGCGATCCCGGGCCTGCGTCGCCAGCGCCTCGAACGCCTCTCGCTGCTCGCGCTTGCCCACCTCGGGCACCCCCACGAGCAAGACCAGCGCCAATCCACCTTCCAGCCACATGCATCGACCTCCGCGCACCCGTCGCTCGGGGCGCGCGCTGGTCGCGGGCGAAAGTGAAAAAACTAGCGCAGCACGGTCAGCTGCAAGGCACGGAAGCGCACTTCGGTCGCCGCGCCCGAGTGCAACTGCAAGGCGAGCACGCCCGCTCGCGCACCCGCGGGATCTGCGAGCTCCACGCACGGCACACCGTTGATGCGCGTGACGATGCGCTCCCCCCGCGCCTCGATCTCATAGCGATTCCACTCATCGACCTTCACCGCCGACTCCCCCGTACTGTCCCGGAGCACGCCGCGTCCATGCTCTTCGTAGAGCTTGCCCCACCAGCCCGGCCCGATGTCCGCCTGATAGCCCGCGACGTCGCCGTCGGGTCGAACCGCGGACCGGAACTGCACGCCTGAGTTTCCGACGTCGCCGACGAGCCGCACCTCGAACTCGAGCCGGAAGTCGCGCAGTTCGAGCTCGCTCGCGAGGAACGAGTTCCGCTCGAGTGCACCGCGCCCGACGATCTCGCCGTCCTCGACCGTCCACACATCGCCCCCGAAGCGCCAGCCCTCGAGCGTCTTGCCGTCGAAGAGCCGCGCGGCATTCAGCGGAGTCGCGAGCAGGTTCGCCTGAGCGGCCCCCTGCAGGTACGCGAAGAGATCGACGACCTCGTCCGGCCTCAGCGTCTCGAGCAGCCCCTCCGGCATAGTCGACAGCTCGCTCGTGCGCCGCGACTCGATTTCGGACTTCGGAATCACCACGCGCTCGCGCTCCGTCCGCAGCACGAGCGACGAGGCGGTCTCCTCGCGCAAAATGCCACTCACGAGCCGCTCATCCGTCGTCCACACCAGTGTCGAAAGGTAGTCCTTCCCGACCACGGCGCTCGGATCGACGATGTTGGAGAGCAGATACTCGAGATCGGTGCGATTCGCGCCGGTGAGCTCGGGGCCCACGTCGCCTCCAACCCCAAACAGCGCGTGACACTGCTGGCACGTGCGCGAGAACACCTCACGCCCGCGCGCGCGATCGCCCGCCGCGACGACCGCGAGGCTCAAGCGCTCGCGATAGCTCGCAATGCTGCGCTGCTTCGCTTCCGGCGTTGCTCGCACGCTCCCCCACAGCGCGTTCAAGCGCGCCGTAAGCCCGTCGTAGCCGAAGCTCTCGATCTTGCGCGCCGCGAACGCGCCGATCTCCCCGCGCTCGATCCTGCGTGCCTCGAGCGCGTCGAGCAGAATGCTCGCGAACTCCGCGCGCGTCGTGAGCGCATCCACGAGCGCGCGACGCTCCTCGAGAGTCAGGCTCTCGTGCAGTGCGAGCGCCACTTGCGCCGCAACGACGTCGCCGACGCTCCCCACAGCGCGCAACGCCTCAGCCCGCGTCGCGGCATCGACCAAGAGCTCCGGCAACAGCGAAACAAGCTGCGGATCGCGGGCATCCGCCAGAGTCGCGAGCGCACGCGAGCGTTCCGTTGCGGGAGCACGCTTGTCCACCACGACGCGCCGCAGTCCGTCCAGCGAACTCGTATCGCCAAAAGCGGTGGCGATCTCGGCGGCAGCGTTCAGCGCGCGCAGCTCGCCTCCGAGTTCGATGCGCGCTCGCAGCGCCGGCCAACCCGCAGGCATCGCGAGCCCGCGCTGATCGCGCAGCGCGAGTGCGGCCACCTCGAGCTGCCACGCGAGCGCCCACTCCTGCTCCGGCAACGAGAGATGACTCACAAGCGCGCCGTGCAGAGCCGGATCCGCCGCCGCACGGCGCACGACATTGCGTCGCACGAGTGCAAGTCTGGACTTCGTGAAGAGCGACAACGCCCGGGCCGGATCCGCCGCCACCAGCGGCTCGACGCCGTACCAGACGAGGAACGGGATGTTCGGGTCCTCGTCATCTTCCGCGTGCGTCGCGAGGTTCTTCGCGATCTCCCAGCGCTGTTCCAGCGGCAGTCGCTGCAGGCCAGACGCGAGATAACGTCTCACGATCGGTGAAGGGTCCTTCTCGGCCGCGACTTCAAGCGCGCGCTGAAACTCGACGCTTGCTTGCTTGTCTTCGAGCGCAAGCTGCACGCACCAAGCACGTTCGTAGGAGTGAGTCGACGTCGACAAGGTCGCAGCTGCATCGCCGTCCCGACGGAGCTCAAGCGACCACGCATCGCCGTGGAACTGCCTCAGGATCGCAGGGCCAGCGACAGCGTCGGCCGCGAGCGCATTCGGCTCGGTCTGCGTCACGCGCGCCGATGCGCCGCTCAGGTCGCCATACCGCAACCGATAGATGCGCCCGTTCGTGCGGTCCCAGATCCCAGGATCGGTCCAGTGACAGGCCTGCTTGTCGTACCAGTCGATGAAGTAGACCGAGCCGTCGGGCCCTTCCTTGAAGCTGATGCCGCGGAACCAGCGGTCGTTGGCGAGCAGCAGATCCGGCTTGTGCTTGCCGACGAAGCCCGAGCCCTTCGGCTCGACGACATCGTGGTTGATGCGGTTCCCGTGGATGTTCTCGAAGAACAGGCCGCCTCGATACTCCTTGGGGAATTGCTCGCCCTTGTAGATCAGGAGCCCGCAGTGCGCGTGCCCACCGCCCGCGTCGGAGGAACGGTGATTTCCATCGTGCGGATTGGACCCGACGTAATGGCGGTGGTCGGCGATCGTCTTGATGTCGTCGAACGTGTACGGGTTGAAGTGCGTGCCCGCCTGCCGCTCGTAGCGACCGCCCTGCACGATGTGGAAGAGGTGCGGGATCACGCAGGCCGTGGCGAACGCCTCGCCGTTCTCGTCGAAATCGATGCCCCACGGGTTCGACGTGCCGTGCGAAAAAACCTCGAACTCGTGCCGCACCGGGTGATACCGCCACACGCCCGCATTGAGCGGAGTGCGCTCCGCCTTCGGCGTACCCGGCAGGCCCACGAGCGAATTCGTGAACACGCCGTGGCAGCCGTACAGCCAGCCATCGGGCCCCCACGTGAACGCGTTGAGCGTCTCGTGCGTGTCCTCGTAGCCCCAGCCGTCGAGCAGCACCTTGGGCTCGCCATCGGGCACGAGATCGCCGTTGGCATCGGGAATGAAAAGCAGGTACGGCGCCGCACCGACCCACACGCCACCGAAGCCGACCTCGAGCCCGCTGACGAGGTTGAGCCCGCTCGCGAACACCGTGCGCTTCTCGAACGAACCGTCGTGATCGGCGTCCTCGAACACGAGGATGTTGTCCCGGCCCTGCCCCTCGGGCGCGCGCACCGGATAGGTGTGCGCCTCCGCGACCCAGAGGCGCCCGTTGTCGTCGATCGCGAGCGCGATCGGCTGGTGCACGTCCGGTTCCGCCGCGATCACGTCGACGTGGAACCCCTCGGGCACCGTCATCGCCGCCGCGGCTTCCTGCGCGGTCAGCCCCGCGTTCGCGACCGTGTCCCAGGGCCGGATCAACGGCACGCCCTTGGGTGCGTCGAAGTTCGGCCGCTCGGCGTGGAAGCGGAAATCGTCGAAGTTGAGGTGCCCCCAGCCGCCCTGCTCCTCGTCGACGAGCCGAATGCGCATCGAACGCGAGCGCCACTTCGAGAGGTCCGCGACGACGCGCTGCATCGACTCGAAGTCGGCGCCGGAGCTCTTGAAGATCACCTCGCCGTTCTCGGCGAGCACAAGCTCGACGCGCGTTGCCGGGCTACTTCCCCCACCGACGAGGAAGCTCGCGAACGGTGCCTCGATGCGGATCGGGTTCGAAGTGAGCGTGCCCGTCGAGCCGTCGCCGAGCTTCTCGTAACCGCCAATCCACCACTTGCCCTCGTGCAAGCTCGCCTCGCGGCCGCGCGCCTTCACTGTGTCGCCGAAGATCGGCTGTAGCGCGAACGCATCGCCGTCCGCCGTCCAGCCGCGCACGTCGCCGCTCTCGAAATCGAGCGTCGGCGCTGCGTTTTCGTGTGCGAGCCGCTCCGCATCAGTCCAGCGTCGCTGGTTCACGACGAACGTGCCGCGCTTGTTCGACACGACTATGTCGACGAGCCCGTCGCCATCGACGTCGCCGGTCGTGACTTGAGTGCCGACGCCGCTTTGGTCGTCAGCGAGGTGCGCGACGAACTCTGGCCCGCTCGAGCCGCGCACGAGCTGGAACCAATACAGCCCCGGCCTGATGTTCGGCTGCGGATCACCCTGATGGCCGTGCGACCACCAACGCTTGCCGGTGACGACGTCCTTGAGCCCGTCGCCATCGACATCGACGAGGTCGAGCGCGTGCAACTCGGAGCAGCACACGCCTTGTGCGCTGTCGCTCGGCTCGTCGTCCATGAAGCGGTGCTCGACGAACGTCAGCGCTCCGCCGTCGCGCACTTGCTCGAACCATGCGAGACCGAATTCATGCGCCGCGAGGCTCGTGATCACATCGTTGTCGCCGTCGCCATCGACGTCGTACACGAGCATCTGCGCGCCGCCATGTTTCGCGGAGAAACTGAAGTCGTGGTGCTTCCACAGCGGGTCGCCCGCGAGCGTTTCAGGCTGCTGGAACCAGCCGTTCTTCCACAGCACGTCCTTGCGCCCGTCGCCGTCGATGTCGCCGACGCCCAGACCGTGCACGTAGGGTCCGAGCTTGTAGTCCTCGGAGATGGGATGCTCCTTCCACGCTGCCTCGGGGAGGCTCGTATCCCGCCCGGCCCACGTGAAGCGCCCGCCCGTCATATAGACGAGCTCGCGCGCGCCATCGCCGACGAGGTCGACGTAGTGCGGCGATTCGTTGTCGACCGAAGCCGCAATCTGTTGGCGCGGCCAACCTTTCGACGGGAGCCTAGAGTCGCCGAATGGGTTGTGCAGCCAGTAGGCCTGCTTGCCGGGAAACGCGACAACGACGATGTCGAGCCGCCCGTCGTCCTCAAGATCGTCCGTCCACGCGAAGAAGTTGTCGGAGTAGTGCGCGGGATCGAACGCTCTTGGCTCGTACAGCTCGAAGCGCTGCTCAAACTCCGGCCCCTTGTACCACCACGGCCCCGCGATGACGTCGTTCACGCCGTCGCCATCGAGATCGCCGAACGTCGCGCCTTCCGCGAAGAAATCGCTCGAGATCTGCTTGCGCTCGAAGTGGATCGACTTCGGGGCGGATTCGACCTCCGTGACAGTCGAGCGCGGCTCGCCCGCATTCGACGCACAGGCCGCTAGCACGGCGAGCGCCGCCGCCGCTCGTTCAGGACGCATAGTCGAACGCGACCACGCCATCGAGCCCGCCTTCGAGCGCCTGCAGCACCATGGCCTTCACCACCTCGTGGTCTGGATGCGGCAGGTACGCGTCGCGCGATGCTGCGTCTTGGAAGGTCATCACGAATCCATGCGTGAAGCCCTTGTGCAGCCCCTCGGGCGACGTGTACGCGCCGCCGGAAAACGAGAGCAAGCCGGGGATCTTCGCTCGCAAGCCTGCGAGCGCGGCGAACACCGCGTCGATCTGGGCTTGCGGAACATCGCGGCGGAGCTTCAACAGCACGACGTGCGTGATCATGGACTCGTCTCCTCTTGGGCTGGTCAGACGATAGGCGGCTCCCGCCGTTCCGCAACGCCCGCGCGTCAGTCTCTTGCGCTTTCGGCGCGCAGCGCGAGCAGCACTCCGACGATCACCACGGCGCCTCCAGCGAGCGCCAGCGATCTGGGCACCTCGTCGAGGAACGCCCACGCCATCAGCGTCGCGCCGACGCTCTCCCCCAGCGAAACGACGGCGACCAGCGCCGCGCTCGCATACTTCAGCGCGTAGTTGTAGCTCGAGTGCCCGATGATCTGCGGGACGAGCGCAACGAGTGCGAGCCAGCCGAGCGTCTCCCACGAGTGCCCCATCAACGGCGCGCCGCTCGCGAGCGCGAACACGAGGAGAAACACAGCCGCACTGCCGTAGCACGCCGTGACGTAGGGCAGGAGACTCAAGCTCTCGCGGAGCCGACGCCCCGCAAGCATGTAGATGCCACACAGCCACGCACCCGCGAGCGCGAGCAGGTCGCCCCACAGCGCGCTGCCCGTCAGCTCGAAGTCCTCACCCGAGCTCTGAATATCCGCCAGTCCAATCACGAAGCAACCGAGCACGCTGACCGCGATACCAACCCACGTCGGGCCGCGCACGCGTCCCTGTGCGACGAACGGCGACATGAGCGCGACCCACAGGGGCGTCGTCGTCACGAGCACCAAGCTCGACGCCACCGTCGTGTACGACAGGGACGAGATCCACGTCACGAAGTGCAGCGCGAGCGCGAGCCCCGTGCCCGCTGCCAACAGCCGCTCGCGCATGGAGAGCCGAGGCAGCTCGCGGCGACACTCGCGCCACCCGATCGCGCCGAGCACGAGCGTCGCGAGCGTGCAGCGGTAGACCGCCACGACGAGCGGCGGCGCCTCGGCCAAGCGAATGAAGATCGCGCTCGTCGAGACCGTCACGACGGCCACGAGGAGCGCGATGCGAGATGAAAACGGCGCGGCTTGGCTCACGGCGAGTCCGATGGCGCGCGCGTGAGCGGAACTACTTCGACTCCGCGTAGTCGAGGTCCATGGAGGGCGGCGCGCCCTTGGCGCCGGTCAGGTAGTGCTCGATCCACTGCTGCATGCGCAGGTTGTAGTCGAGCCGCGCCGCGGCCTTGCGATTTCCGTGGCCTTCGCCCGGGTACAGCACGAGCCGCACCGGCGCCGCGCTGCGCAGCTTGAGGTGGCGGTACATCTCGCGCGACTGGCCGGGGTTCACGCGCGGGTCGTCCTTGCCGTGCAGGATCAGGAGCGGCGTCTTGCATTGGCCCGCGTAGAAGATCGGGCTCCGCTCGAGCATCTTGGTCCAGTCCTCCCACGGACGGTGCAGCGCGTGTACGTAGAACTCCTCGTCGGGAATGTCCGTCGTGCCGACCTTGGAGATCTTGTCGGAGATGCCGACGAACATGACGCCCGCCGCGATGCGATCGGAGTAGCGCGTCGAGAGCCACGCGGTCGCGTAGCCGCCGTAGGAGCCGCCGGTGACGGCGACCTTCGAGCCGTCGACGAGACCCGTCGCGATGAGGTGATCGACCGCGTCGATCAGGTCGTCGAACTCCTTGCCGGCCGCGTCGGCCTGACTCGCCTTCGCGAAGGCCATGCCGCGCCCCGTCGAGCCGCGGTAGTTGGTGTGCATCACCGCGAAGCCGCGCGCCGCCGCGGTCTGCGCCGGATCGCCGTAGTTCGTCAGCCAGCCGTTGCTGTGGTGCGACTCCGGGCCGCCGTGCACGTAGAGAATCAGCGGGTAGCGCTCGCCCTTCTTCTCGTCGAGCGGACGGTTGAGCAAGCCCTCGAGCTCGAGCCCGTCGCGCGCCTTGAAACGCACGACTTCCTGCGGCGCGAGACGGATCTTCGCGAGCATCGGGTTCGAGTCCGTGACGCGCCGCGGCTTCTCCTCGCCGTGCGCCATGGTGAACACTTCCGGCGGATGGAGCGGTGAGTTCGCGACGAACGCGGCACGCAGTCCGTCGTCCGAGAGCGAGACCGTCGTGAGGATCGGGCCGCCCGTCGCCACGAGCACCTTCGGCTGCGCCTTGGCGAGGTCCGTGATCACGACCTTCTCGAGCGACGCCTCGACGCCGCGGTGCATCACGCACAGCAGCGAGTCGGCGGTCTGCCATGCGAACGTCGCCGTATCGCCTTCGATCTCCGGGAACTCCTCGACCGGCGCTCCGCCGCTCGCTCCTACGATCATCAGGCGCGCGTCCGTCGGATCGTGGATGTCTCCGGCCGAGATCATCGCGATGCGCGCGCCGTCCGGGCTCCACGCGATTTCGCCGAGCTTTCCTGGGTTCTCGACCGTGGCGAGCAGTGCGCCGTCCGCCGCGCTCACGACCTGCACGCGCTTGCGCATGTAGTCGTCGTCGACGAGCGGCGTCGGCGAGACCGTCAGGGCGAGCTTGTCACCCGCCGGATGCCACTGCGCGGTCGACACATGCCCCGCCACGGGGAGCTTCGTCGGCTTGGCTTCGTCGAACAGCGTGCCGATCCACGGCTTCGAAGAGCGCTGGTCCTCCTCGTAGATCTCCTGCGTGAAGCCCTTCTCGCGCAGCTTCTTGCGCTCGGCACTCTCGGACTCCGACGCGATCACCACGACGCGCTGGCCGTCGGGGTGCAAGTCGTAGGCCGAGATCGACTCGTCCGCGGCCTCCGCGCGCCGCGCCTCGCCGCCGTCGAGCGCGATCATGTACAGCGCCGAGCCCTTGTCGTCCGCGCGCTTTTGCAGGAACGCGATGTGCTTGCCGTCCGCCGTCCACGCCGGCGCCGAGACGTTGACCTTGCCAGCGACGTACGCGCGCGACGCGCCGCTCGCGACGTCCACGACGTGCAGCTCCGTCCACGCGCCGCCATCCTCATCCACGAGCGGCTTGCGCGGCACCGCGAGCACATAGGCGATCTTCGAACCATCGGGCGACATCTCCGCCGCCACCACCGAGCGCAGCTCGGCCACCTGGTGGGCCGTGAGCACATCGGCCGGGGCTTGGGAGGGGCAAACGAGCGCCAAGGGCGCCGCAACGAGGACCATCGAAATCATCGCAGGAATCTCCACTTGGGACGGGCGAGGAGGATACTCGCCGGGACCGGGCGGCGTCACGGCGTTGGGGCGCGCAGGCCTTCGCTGGAAACTTCTTGGATCGCGCCCCCTTCTTCCGACCGCACGCTAGGCTCGTCAGCGAGCGCGGCCCCCCCACTCGGGAGCAACCTTGTCCCCGGGCCCCGGCGCGCGACTCACGAGCCAGACCTGCCCCCATTGCGCTTCCGAAGCGGAAGCAAGAGGAGACAAGCGCCATGTCGAGTTCGTCCCTGTGGTCCTGCGCCGCCCTGTGCGTCGTCTTGGCCAACGCCGCCCTAGCCCAGTCGTCGACCGTGTTCGTCGGTTCGTCGACTTCGGGCAGCACGGATCGGCACTACTTCGTGAACGCTGCGACAGGCTCCGTGATCAGCGGAGGATCCAGCAGCTTCACCGACAACATCACCGACGCCGTGTGGGCCGACTTTGGATCTACGCTTTACGTGAGCTCGTCGATCCAGAATCGGATCAACATGGCCGCCTGGAACGGCAGCAGCGCCACATGGTCTCTGCTCTACACGGCACCGTCCGCGTGCTACGGCCTCGGTCACGACCGCGAAAACCAACACCTCTGGGTGCTCGTCGGTTCGGGCTCGAGCGAGCTGCACTGCGTCGACCTCGACCCCGCGAGCGCGAACTACGGCCAGCGCATCGCCGAAACCACGACACTCGCTGGACCGATCCGCGAGCGTTGGGAGCTCGCGCCCAACGGACGCTACGCCGCCGTTCCCTACGCGTTGCTGCAGGGCGGCACGCTCGACATCGTCGATACGGACCCGAGCAGCGCGACGTTCACGCAGATCGTCCAGTCGCTGCCCGTGCCCGATGCGTCAAGCATGTTCTCGTTCGCAGTCGACGTCGGCATCTCGCGCGACAGTCGCTGGGTGTGGCTGATGTTCACGGGCACGGGCTACTCACGCGTGTCGGTGCTCGACATGTCGACCCTCGCCTGGCTCGACTTCAACCCGACCGCGCCGGGCGAGCAATCGCTGCAGGTGCTCTCCACGACGGGCTCGTCCCTGTCGGTCTCCCCGGACGGACTGGTCGCGGTGGCGACCTCGAGCTCAACCGCCGGTCAAGCCGTGCGCATCCAGATCGACCCGGCGTTGCCTGCGAACAGCGTCGTAACGGACTACGGAACCACCAGCGGCAGTCTGCCGCGCGCCAACGGCTCCTCCATGTCCCCCACCGGCGACCGGGCTTCGATCGCGGCCACGCCGGGCAATCTGGTCGGGCCGAGCTACCTCGTCACGGTGAATAGCGGGACCGGCCAGGTGATCTCCAATGTCGCGCTGGCCAACATGTGGAACGTGTATACGAGCTCATGGCAGGAAGACTGCCCGCCTCCGGTCGCGTACTGCACCGGCGGCACGACCACGAACGGCTGCGTGGCGACGCTCACCTCGATCGGAGTCCCCAGCGCGAGCGCACACTCGGGGTACACCCTGGTCGCCAGCTCGCTCGAGGGCGGCAAGCAAGGCCTGATCTTCTACTCGATCACCGGCCGTGCGGCCCTCGCCTGGGGCGCGAGTACGAGCTTCCTGTGCGTGAAGTCTCCGACTCAGCGCACGCCGTCACAGCTTTCCGGAGGCTCGGTCGGACAGTGCAACGGCTCGCTCTCGATCGACTGGAACAGCTACATCGCGGGCGCGGCGAGCCCGCTGGGCGCGCCGTTCTCGATGGGCACCAAGGTGCAGGCGCAGGCGTGGTTCCGCGACCCGCCCAGTCCCAAGACAACGATGCTGTCGAACGCGCTCGAGTTCGAAGTCTGCCCCTAGCAGTCGGAGCACTCGCGAATCCTCTTCAGCCAGCGGGTTCGCCAAGGCGAACCCTCTGGGGATCCTCGGCCGGAGAGCCCACCAAGCTCTCCGGCTTTGCTTGCGCGACTCAGCAACAGCCCATGCGGGCCTTGGGGCGCTGGGCGGTGAACTCGGCGCTCGCGACGTAGTCGGAGGCGCGCGAGCCCGGCGGCAGGACTTCGAGCAGCCGCTGGTAGAGCGGATCGGTGTTGCTCACCATGGCTGCGAGGTAGTCGCCTTTGACGCGGATGCCGATGTCCACGAGCCCCGCCGCGCGCATCCAGGCCAGCGATTCCTCGAGCAGCGCGGCGCCAGCCACGCAGCCGACGAGCGCCTCGACCATCTCGCGCGCCGCGTCGGGCAGGGGCTTGAGCAGCACGATGTCGCTCACGGCGACGCGCCCGCCCGGACGCAGCACGCGCGCGATCTCGAGCCAAACCTGCGGCTTGTCGGGCGAGAGGTTCAGCACGCAGTTGGAGAGCACCACGTCGACGCTCCCGTCGGCCACCGGCAGGTGCTCGATCTCGCCGAGCCGGAACTCGACGTTGTCGAGGCCCGAGCGCTGGCGGTAGGACGCGACGTTCGCTCGCGCACGAGCGAGCATCTCCCCCGTCATGTCGACGCCGATGGCGCGGCCGCGCGCACCCACTTTCGGTCCGATCACGAAGCAGTCGAAGCCCGCGCCGCTGCCGAGGTCGAGCACGGTCTCGCCAGGTCGGAGGGCCGCGATGGCCCCGGGATTGCCGCAGGAAAGGCCGAGGTTGGCGCCCTCAGGGATCGCCGCGAGCTCTTCCGCGCTGTAGCCGATCGCCTGCGCGAGCTCGCTGGCGTCGTCGCGCACGCCGCAGCCGCCGTTGGGGCCGCAGCAGCCCGTCGCGTCTGACTGCGCGATAGCCGCATAGCCATCCTTGACTCTCGCACGCACCTCGTGCTCCGCCCCGACTGCTCCCGTCCGACCCTGCTGCGTTCCCATGGCCCTTCGTCCCTCCGTTGGGCAGCTCGCCAGCACTCGCAGGACGAGCGCCGCACCCGCGGAAAGTAGCCCCGAAAGCGGCGAAATGAAACCGCGCAGAAACGCGCAGGCGGGCCGCGGAAGAATACGTCGGCCCTAGCCCGCGGTCGTCTTCGTCATCGCATCGCTCGAGCGCGACGCAGCGTTGCCGGCGGTGCCGGTCTTGTGGCCGGGGTCGACCCACGAGCGCGAGAGCTCGGGGCGCGGGAAGAGCTTGCGTTCGATGCGGTTGTAGACGTCGAACGCGCGCGCTTCGAGCACTCCGAAGCGCCAGTTGTTGTCGCGCAGGCGCGACTCGGCGCGCTTCTCCCAGAAGCCGAACTTGCCGCGCGCGAGCCCATAGCTCAGCGTCACGTAGTGCTGGTAGAGCTTGCGACGCTTGGCCACTTCCGGCGGGATCTTGCCGGGCCACGTCTCCTCGAGGTGGTATTCGCCGATCGAGCCCCACTCTTCGATCTTCTGCGGCGGCTGGTAGCCGAGCCCAATGGCCTCGTCCCACATCGCGGTGCCGGGAATCGGGCGATAGGGCCAAACGGTCGGACGCGCGAGCGGAGCGGCGACGTGCAGACGCCGACACTGGTCGATCGTGGCGAGCATCGAGTCCGGACCTTCGCCCGGGTAGCCGATGATGTAGGTCACCGAAGCGCAAATGCCGCGCCGATCCATCTCGACGGCGGCCGCGATGTTGTCGTCGTCGACGATCGGCTTGCCGATGCGCTTCATCATCTCGTTCGTGCCGGCCTCGGCGCCGATCTCGGCGACGTACATGCCCGATTTCGCGATCGCGTCGAGCACGTCCGGCTTGTAGGTCAAAATGGAATGCGTCTCGATGAACGCGTTCCACCACAGCTTCATGTCGCGCGCGAGCAGTCCTTCGGCGAATTCCTTGGTGCGCTTTTGCAGCACGCCAAAGTTCGCGTCGTGGAAGCGCACCGTGTCGAAGCCCCAGCGCTGCTGGAGGTCCTGCAGGTCGTCGAGCATGCGCGCGGCCGGCATGGCCTTCCAACGCCGGTCGGTGACGATCGGCGAGCAGCAGAAGGTGCACGGCTCGGGGCAGCCGTAGCTCGAGAAGTACGTGATGCCGAAGTACGGCTGGCGCGCGCCGATCGCGGGCGGCGTCGGCATGCGCAGGATGTGCTTGTGGCTGCCCTGCTGGAGCTGGCGGTCGCGGTAGGGCGCGATGTCGAGCAGGTGCCAGGCGCAGTTCTCGACGTGGTCCCAGCCGACGACGTTGCGCTTCTCGGTCTTCACCACCTGACCGTCGCGCCACAGCGCGAGCCCGGGCACGCTCTCGAGCGACACGCCCGCGTCGATTGCCTTGACGACGTCGCGGAAGGTGAGCTCGCCTTGGCCGAGCACCACGGCGTCGTACAGGCCGGTCGCAAGCTGCAGCTCGGGCCGCACGGAGGCAAACCAGCCACCGATGATCGAAGGCAGCTTCGGGAAACGCGCCTTCACCTTGTTCGATGCGCGGAACCCATCCGTCACCATGAAGCCGAGGATGCCGGTGGTCGCGTACAGGAACGCGCCCTCGCAGGCCTCGAGCAGCCGCCGATGTCCCTCCTCGGGCTCGTACAGGCTCGCGTCGATGATCACGATCTCGTAGCCATCCTTCTCCGGGAAGGCGGCGATCGTGAGCATCTCCAGCGGCAACATGTCGCCCGACACCGGCGGACCGATCGTGGTGTCGACCTGCTGGGGCTGGTACAGGACGATCTTCTTCTTCATGCGGCGCTGGGGTCCGGGGGAGCGAACCTCGCACCCCTCGCGGAGACGGGCTGCTTCGGCTCACCGGGCGGAGTCAGTGTAGCCTCCCGTGCACGGAAGAGTCGGCGCCGCCCAGCGGCGGGAAGCGCCCGCCTCGCGAGCCTTTGCCGCCCCTTGACTAGGAGAGCCCGAGCCAGCGGCCGATTCCGGCGAGTCGCGCAGCGCCGGAGCCCGAACCGGCGCGCCCCGCGAGCCAGCGCCAGCCACCGACCGCCAGCGCGCCCGCAGCCGCGCCGAGCACGAGCTTCCACGGCCCGCGTCCGAGCGCGCGCTCCCCGCGCCGGTGCAGGGCGATCAGCCCGCCGCCGAGCCGCCGGCGCGAGCGCGCCTCGAGCTCGTCGACGTAGTCCTCAGGCCGCAGGTGGCGTTGCGGCGGCAGCGTGCGTCTCATCGTCGTTCCTCGATGGTTCCTCATGCCGCGCACGCAGGCGGGCGAGCTCGCGCGCGTCGGTCGCTCGCACCCACAGGCGCAGCCCGATGAGCAGCAGCGCGAAGAGCCCCGCGCCCGCGGCGAGCTCGCCGAGCCACGGCGCGCGCGCGAAGATCGCACGTCCACCTTCGACAACGCCGCGCGCGAAGTGCACGCCGGCGAGGACCGCGACGGTGAGCCCGAAGGCGAGGCAGGGCAGTGCCCACAGCGCCTCCAAGAACCGTCGCCGCCACGCCAACCGCGTGCGCTCCGCGCGCAGCTGCAGCCACCTCGCGAACTCGAGCCCGAGGGCTCCGAGATCGGCGAGCGCGGAATCCTCGCGCGGTGCGTCTTGCGGACGCACGCCCTCACGCACGCCCGGACTCGCGTCCGCGGCCGATTCCGCTCGAGGTGGCTCGTGCCGGATCATGGCGTTCCCTTAGCGGCGCGCGGCGAGGAAGCCGACGAGCAGGCCGACGCCGACACCGACGCCCGCCGCGATCGCGACGGAGCGCACCGGGTGCTCGCGCACGTAGTCCTCGAACTCGCCCTCGAACTCGACGGCGCGGTCTTTGCTCCGCTGGTAGAGGGTCTTGGCCCGCGCGGTGACTTCGTCGACGCGCTCGCCGAGCGTGGCGTTCTCGACGCCGCCGCGAACGTTGATGTTCTTTTCCGTGATGGTGGTCATGGCAAGGTTCCTCGTGGCAACTCGCCGCCGTCGCGCCACCGCCTCGCTCTCGATTGCGGCGAGCTGCGGTGTTCGCCCCAGCCGCGAACACGCTCCCCTAGCCCGATCGAGCACGGCGCTCCCCTCGCACCTCGTTCGTAGCGCGCGCCCAAGCAAGTGCGCAGCGCGTGCGTACGAAGCTACGGCTCGACGACCGCGATCGGCGAGCCGCTCGCCCACGCCGCGGCCTGCAGCAGCGCGACCACGAGGTTGCGCGGCGACGCGAGTCCCTTGCCCGCGATGTCGAAGGCCGTACCGTGCGCCGGGCTCACGCGCAGGAAGCTCAGGCCCGCGATCACCGTCAGGCCCTGCTCCGGCAGGTGCAGCTTGACGGGGATGAAGGCTTGGTCGTGGTACAGCGCGAGCACGCCGTCGAAGCGCCCCTGCGAAGCCTGCAGGAACACCGTGTCCGGCGAGAGCGGGCCCGCGACGTCGACACCGCGCGCGCGCGCCGCCGCGACCGCAGGCTCGAGAATCTCCTGGTCCTCCGCGCCGAGCAGACCGCGCTCGCCCGCGTGCGGATTGAGCCCCGCGAGCGCGAGCTTCGGCCGAGCGAAGCCCCACGCGCGCAACGTCTCGTCGAAGAGCAGCAGGTGATCGAGCACGCGCTCGGTCGTCACGAGCTCGAGCGCCGCGCGCAGCGGCAGGTGCCGCGAGAGCTGCAGCACGCGCAGCTTCCCGGCGACCGCCATCATCTGGAAGCGCGTCGCACCGTCCCAGCGACCGAGCAGCTCCGTCTGCCCCTCGACCTTCTCCCCTGCGGCGTGCAGCGCTTCCTTCGAGACGGGACCGGTCACGAGCGCGTCGACGCGGCGTGCGCGCGCGAGCTCGACTCCCGTGCGCAACGCATCGAGAGCCGCGCGCCCGCAGCTCGCCTGCACGCGCCCCAGCTCGAACGCGCCCAGCTCGCCCGTGTCGATCCATGAGACGCCTGCAGCAGCATCGAGCTCGCCCTCGACGTGCACGAGCGGCACGTCGCTCGGCCGAAAGCGCGCTGGCCCGACCACCACGAGCCGCGCGGCCGCGCGCACGCGGGCATCCGCCAGCGCCGCCAATGCGATCTCAGGCCCGACTCCCGCGGGGTCGCCGAGCGTCAGCGCGAGTCTGGGCCTCTGCAACGAATCAGCGTGCAACGAATCAGCGCTCATCGTGCGCGCAGTCTAGCAGTCGCGAGCCGTGCATCCGATCCGCAGTCAGCGCGCCGATTCACTCCGTGCCGACTCAAGCCAACCCAGCACCGCGGCGAGCGCATCGGCACTGTCGCGATCGAGCTCGTCTTCGAGATCGCAGCCCGAGAGCAAGGCCAGCGAGTCCGAATCTCCATCGAGCGGGAGGTGGGAGCGTTCCGCGAGTGAGCGCGCCGCCTCGAGCGCCGCGTCGACCGCGCGCACGACTTCCTCGGGCGCGCGCGAGCGCGCCTCGAGCCGTGCATTGCGATCCGCGTGGGTTTCCATGCTCACACCTCCATGTCGACCACGTTGTGATCGACGAGCCACGAGAGCGCGCGCACGGGATCGAGCGCCTGCGGCGGATCGCCTTCGAGGACGGCCACGCTCGCGCGCAGCGTCCGCGCGCCCCGCGCGAGCTTGCGCTCGAGCTCCGGGAGTCGCGCGCGCAGCACGCACGCGCTGGCTTCGCTCGACGCCAGCACACGCAGCGTGAGTTCCTCGGTCCCGACGAGCAATTCGACCTGCACGATGCCGAGCGCCCCGGCATCGAGCGCGAGCGCCATGCGGCGTGCGGCCGGCGCACCGGTCGCGGCTTGCGTCGAGCGGAAGTACGAGCGGTGCGCGAACAGGTGCGCGGTCGACCAGCGCTCACCACTGCGCACCGGCAGGCTCCAGTGCGACGAGAGGTGCGCGGCTTGCCGCGCGACGTTGATCCACTGCTCGGCTTCGATCGCCGCCAGCGCGCGGACCACCGCCGACCGCAGCGGGCCGCTCGCGAGCTCGTCGCGCGCGAGCAACAGCTGCTCCTTGAGGTCCGCCGCGAGATTCGCGACGGAAGGTGCCTCGCGCCCGGACTCCGATACGCGGCCGAGCGCGCGCACGAGCGCCGCGCGCAGCGGGCGCGGAAGCGTGTCGAGCTCGAACGCCTGCAGCGAGTCGAGCAACCGGTCGCGCAGCCGCGACGAGCTCGTGTGCGCCAGCGCGCGCTCGAGCAGCACGCCGACGCTGCGCGGCAGGTCGCCGACGCTCTCGCCGGCGAACCAGCGCTCGAGCGTCGCGCGCTCGCTCGCGCCCGGAGCCGCGGCCCGCAGCTCCATCCGCAGCCCGCGCTCGATCTCCGCGGCAAAGGCCTCGACGTCGTCCGAGTCGATCCAGTCCGAGAGCAGCGCCTGCGCGAGCCGGTCCGCGCGCCGCGTGCCTTCCTCTCCGAGCTCGTCGAAGCCCGCCGCGAGCCAGCGCGCCTCGCGCGCCTGCCCGCTCTCGCGCAGCGCACGCACGAGCGCGTCGCCGTCGTCGCCGACCACGAACACGCAGCGCTCGAGCGCGCGCCGCAGACGCTCGCGCACGTCGCGCTCCGTCGTCGCGCTCCGATCCAGCGCATGCGCCAGCTGCTCGAACGCCATGCCGAGCGGTTCCTCCGCGCCGAGCGCGGCGCGCAGGGTCGCGAGCAGGCCCGCATCGCCAGCGCTCTCGCCGCCCGTGCGGCGCGCGTCGGAATGCGCCCGCCCGGCGGCCAGCTCGATCAGGTAGCGGTGGCCCGTCTGCAGGCCGATGGAATCCGCCTCGTGCACGCGCTCGGTCGCGTCCTGCGACAGCGCTCCCGTGGCCGTGTCGCTCGAGCCGCCGAGCGCGAACGGAGCCCCGCGCCGCGCAGCCGCGGTGGTCCTCGTCGGCCGGCCGCCGGGACGCGGCAGCGGGCCCTGCATCGAGATCGGGTCCATCACCGGCGGTTCTCGGACGAACCGGCGCCAGCGTGAGTCGCCGCCTGCGCACGGGGGCAGCCTCCCGCTCTCGAACCCGGAAAGTCCTGCCGAGTGGAGCCCCTCAAAAAACACCGCGCGCCCAGCCAGTCGGACCGGCCGGGCGCGCAGGAAGTTCGCTCGGAGCGGGTGCCTAGTCGCGCTGCTCGACGCGCAGGATGTTGCCGGCGGTCTTGATGTAGATCACGCGGTGGCGGTTCTGGAGGCTGACGGCGTGCCAGCGGAAGACCTGATCGAGCACGCCCGACGCGTCGAGCTGCTGGATCTTGAGGTCCTTGGTCCCGAGCGCGAGCGGCTCGCTGGCGCGCGGGATGTTCGCGACCGAGATCGTCGCCACGCCGCCGACGAACGGCAGCCCCACGACCGTCTGGGCGCGCACGCGTCCGGTCGACATGAAGGCGCGGTTGAGCAGCACGTTCATGCGTCCGAGGAACTGGTAGCGCACGCGGCCGTTGGGGAGCACGACGCGCTCGAAGCAGCCGTCGGGACCCGTCGGATAGGCGTCGACGATGGCGGCGAGCACCTCGGACTCGAGGCCGACGAGGGCGAAGGCCGGGCGATCGGGTCCGATCGAGTTGGAGAGCGAGCCCGCGTCTCCGGTAGCGCCGCTGCCGGGCGGCGGCATCATCATCGGCAGGCTGCCGACGGTGTCCCCGCCGGTGCCTCCGAGCGACATCGGCGAGTCCGCGTTCGAGAAGAACGCGAGCGCGCCGAGCGCCATGGCCATGGACAGCGCGAGGGCTCGCAGGCCCCTGCGCGCCGTCGGTCGTTGGTTCGAGTGCAGATTCATGAGGAGCTTTCGGTACTTCCCGCGGTCCCTAGGCCGCGCGATCCGTGTCGAAGAGTTCGGGGCAGGCGGCGACGAGTCGCTCGCCGAAGCCGGGTTGTTCATCGATGGCCTGGTGCAGGCCCTTGGCTGCGGTGAAGAGCTGCAGCACGGCCTCCCGGCGTTGAGGGTGGCGGTCGAGCAGCGTGCGGAAGTAGTCCACCGACCGGCGCGGGTCGCGCATCTGCGCGTACATCACACCAATGTTGAACAGAACGAAGAAGAAGCGCTCGTCGCGCGCCTCGAGGCCCGCCATCGCGACCCAGCGGAAGTACGTCAGCGCGCGGCGGTGGTCGCCCTCGGCGACGTAGAGCTGCCCCAGCTGCACCGCGGCGTGGCCGCGGTTGGACTCGGCCATGGCGCTCTCGAACACCTCGCCGAACTCGCGCGCGGCCTGCAGACGCTTGCCCTCCTGCGCGTGCAGGTAGGCGAGGTACAGGCGCGCCTCCTCGTGGGACGGATCGGCGGCGACGGCCTCGTCGAGCAGGCGGCGGCCCTTCTCGAGCGGCGACGCGATCTCCTTCAGGCGGCCGTTGAGCATCGAGCGCGCGTGGCCCCAGTCGACGTCGCCGACGGACTCCGCGCCGCCGTCCGCGAGCACGCCGTCGATGAAGCGCTGGCCGTCGAGCTGGATCGGATCGACCTCGACCGCGGGCTCGAACACGTGGGTGCGCAGCCAGTCGGGGCGCGTCCCGGCGAGCACGTAGGCCTTGCCGAGCTGGTAGAAGATCGTGGCGAGCTTGTGGACGAGCTCGAAGGAGCTGGCCTGCGCGTAGAGCGCCGAGCCGGTCAGGCTGCTGATGTGGGCGAGCAGGCGCGACGGGTCGGACACGTCGCGGTGCAGGCGCACGCAGCGGCGCGTGTCGTCGAAGAACGCGCGGCAGGAGCCGCACTCCTCGAGGTGCACCAGAGCGCGCGCGGCCGCGGGCTCGTCGAGCTCGCCGTCGACGAGGCACGAGAGGTCGAGCTGGAAGTGCTCGCACACGTCCACCCCGCCATCGAAGGTGCCGCCGCCAAAGGCGTTCGAGTTCCAGTCACTCGCCATGGTCGTCCTCCGCTCCGTTCCTGGAGCTCGCTCCGGCCTCGCCCGCGAGCGTCGCTCGCGGGTCGCGCGCCGGGCGGCACTCCGCCGGCTGCCCCTCGAACACGCTCTGCATCGCGCGATGGATCTTTCGCCGCGCGCGGAAGATCACCATCTTCAGGTTCTCGAGCTTGATGCCGAGCCGCTCCGCCGCGCCGCGGTAGGAGAGCTCCTCGACCTCCACCATGTGGATCGCCGCGCGCTCGCGCGGTCCGAGCATCGAGTAGAAGCGCAGGTACAGGTGCAGGTAGGTCAGGTAGACCCGCCCGCACTCCGCTTGAGCCTCCTGATCGACGAGCCCCTCTTCCGGACGCTGCGCGCGCGTCTCCGGCTGCTCCGCGAGATCCTCGAACGCCACCTCGTGCCGCCCGGCTCGGCCTTGGGCCCGCAGGTGCTTGAGCACCGTGTTGCGCACGATCATCGCGGTCCAGACGCGGAAGGCGTCCTCGCGCTCGGCGTTGAAGCGGTGCGGGTAGCGGTAGACGTTGAAGAACACTTCCTGCAGCACGTCGCGCGGATCGGACTTGCTGCCGTAGCGGCGCAGGCAGTGCGCGACCTGCACGAGGAGGTGCTCGCTGTTGAGGTCGTAGAGCAGCCCGAAGGTGCCGCGTCCGCTGGTGCAGCGGAAGCTGTCCATCAGTCGGGTCGAGAGGGCGTCGCGCAGGGACTCCGCGGGGCGCGCGGGGCCCTCGACGAGCGCGAGCATGCGCGCGAGCTCCTGCGCCGGCAGCTCGTCGCGCAGCGCCGCGAGACGCTCGCGTACGGACCCGCCCACCACTCCGCGAGGAGCTTCAGCCGCGCCCGGTCGAGTCTGGCGCTGGAAGTCTGCGTCGAGCATCGTGCTCCGCGGACGGGGTGGGCTCGCAGGGCCTCGCGGGGGCGGGGCGCTGGAGCGGGGCCGTAGAGAGAAGAAGGGTGAGCCGGATCCCCTCGCGCTCCGGTCGCGCCCGCGCGCTTGGCACGGGGGCGCCCATCGCGAGACAGGTCGGGACGGGCGATTCTAGATGTGCCGAAACACGCGGTTACCGCGCGCGCGGCTTTGGTTGCCCGAAAAACAGCGCAAGAAGCCTGTGCAAGTCACTCAAGTCTCCTCCTGAAGCGCACTTACGCGCCTTTCCAAGAACTCGTCGATGCACGCTCGACCGAGCGGCGCCCACAATGGGGCCCCATGGACGCCGCAGCCCGCGCCCTCGAGCTCGCCCGCGAAGTCGGCTTCGACTTGGCCGGCCTCGCGCCGCTGCGTCCGCCGCGCGACGCGCAGCACTTCGCCGACTGGCTCGCCCGCGGGCACCACGCCGGGCTCGCCTACCTCGAGCGCGACGCCGCCCGCATCCTCGACCCGCGCCTCGACGCTCCGCGCGGCCGCACCCTGCTCGTCGTCGGGCTCGCGCACTCGCGTCCGGCGCTCGCGCTCCCCGACGGAGCCCGCGTCGCGCGCTACGCCGCCGGCCGCGACTACCACAACGTGCTGCAGAAGCGCCTGCGCAGGCTGCGCCGCGCGCTGCAGCGCGAAAACCTGATTCCGCGCGACGATGCCGCGCGCGCCGGGGTCGACGCGGTGCCGCTGCTCGAGCGCTCCCACGCCGCCGAGGCCGGGCTGGGCTTCGCCTCCAAGGCCGCCAACCTGCTTCACCCGACCTTCGGCCCGTGGTTCTTCTTGGGCGAGCTGGTGCTCGACACCGAGCTCGCGCCCGCGCAGCCCCAAAGTCCGCCGCCGGGGTCCTGCGGCTCCTGCACCGCCTGCCTCGATGCCTGCCCGACGCAGGCGATCGTCGCGCCCGGGCGCGTCGACGCCGGGCGCTGCATCAGCTACCAGACGATCGAGAACCGCGGCCCGATCCCCCACGAGCTGCGCGCGGCCATCGGCTCGTGGGCCTTCGGTTGCGACATCTGCTCCGAAGTCTGCCCGTGGGGTGCCAAGGCGCCCGACTTGGGCGCGCGCTTCGGACTGCAGCCCGCATTCGAGCAGGGCGTCGAGCGCTGGATCCGCTGGCGCGACGACGCGCAGGTCACCGACGCGCTCGCCGGCTCGCCGCTGCAGCGCGCGGGGCGCGACGGACTCGCCCGCAACGCGGCGATCGTGCTCGGCAACGCGCCGACGGACACGGGCGAGAGCGTGCTGCTCGAGGCGCTCAGCTTCGACGCCTCCGCGCTGGTGCGCGAAGCCGCCGCCTGGGCCTTGGCCACGGGGTACGCGCGGAGAGACGCCGTGCTGCGAGCGCGCGCCGCCGAGACCGACCCGCAGGCCCGCGCCGGGATGGAGCGCACGCTCTCCGGCGGCCGCTGACGAGCGTCGAGGGATCGCGACGCGGGCCCGGCAGGCGTCGAAGTTCCTCGACAGGCATGCGAGCGTCGCCACAAGTCGTTGCGGGGCAAGCCCTTGCAGCTCGCTAGCCGAGCCAGCCCCCCGCGCGCCCCGCTCCGCGGCCCCGCCCGCGGCTCCCTCGCTCGAGCGCAGCGTCGAGATTTCGCGACGGTCGCCAGCCCGCCCGCGGCTCAACTTCCGGCGACCGTGGCAGCTGCAACGTGTTGCCAGAGATGGACTTACGCTCCCGCGGCCGCGCTTTGCCGCCACTTGGCCGCGCGCTTGCTCTCTCTACCGGCGAACACCGCGCACTCCCGCAGACGAACCCGAAGACACGAGCGAGGCAAGAACGATGGAACTCAACGACTTCTACAACGACCGCAAGTTCTGCGCCCACTGCAACCGCTACGTCCCCTACCTGATGAGCCTCGAGCGCAGCTACTGCGCCGAGTGCGGCCAGGAGGTCCGCCTGTTCTCCGAAGGCGACTGGAAGCAGTTCCACGAGAAGATCCAGGAGCGCAAGGCCAAGGGCGGCCGCCCGCGCAAGGGTCAGGGCCGCGAGACGGCCTGATCGATCTCGACCGACGCCCCCCCCCGCTCCGCCGCGCGCCCGTACTCCCACCGGGTTCGCGGCGGAGCTCTTTCTCGGACAGCCAGCGCTGCGTTCAGAGCTGCGCGGCGCGCTGCCGGGCTCGCTCGGCCGACGGCGCGTCCCCCAGCGCGGCGAAGTGCCGCGCGAGCGCCTCCCACGCCGCGCGCACGCTCGCAAAGCGCTGCTCGAGCTCCGCGGCCAGCTCCGCGCCGAGCTCGCGCAGCCCGAGCGCATCGGCGCATTCCAGACACTCCACCTGCAGCTCGAGCGGCAGCGGAGCGAGGCGCCGCGCGCGAGCGAGCGTGTCCCGCAGCTCCGCCAGATTGCGCGAGGCCCGGTGCAGCTTGAGCAGGCGCGCGAGCGGCTCGAGCGCGCGCGGGTCGTACAGCAGGAGCCCTTCCTGCGCGCGCACTTCCTGCTCGATCGCGCCCAGCTCGCGAAACCGCGCCCGCGCGCGCTCCGCCTCGTCCTCGCGCCCGAGCTCGGACTGCACTTGCGCGAGCAGGAACCACGGGCGCGGCTCGTGCGGCGCGAGTTCGATCGAGCGCAGCAGCGGAACGAGCGCCTCGCCCGTGCGGCCGAGCTCGAACAGCGCCTGCGCACTCCAAGCCAGCGCGTCGGCGTGCTCGGGCTTGAGCTCCAGCGCGCGCTCGAGCCGCGCAAGCCCGCCGCTCGCATCGCCCTGCCGCAGGAGCGCGAGTCCGAGCCCTCGCCACGCCTCGGCACTCGTCGGCGCGGCCGCGAGCACGCGCTCGTAGTGCGCCTGAGCGCGCGCGTAGTCGCCGAGCGAGTAGTAGCAGTGCGCGAGTCCCTGCGTCGCGCCGACCTCGCCCGGCGCCGCCGCGAGAAAACGCTCGAACGCCTTCGCGCCGTCGCCATAGCGGCGCAGGCGGAAGTGCGTGACGCCGAGCTGGTACAGCGCCGCGGGGAAGTCCGGCTCGCGAGCGAGCGCGGCATGCAAGTGGACGAGTGCGGCCGCGTAGTCGCTCTCGCGATAGGCCTGGAGCGCACTCGCGAGCGCGTCGTGCACCGAGTCGGGCAGCTTGTCCGTCGGCTTCCACGCCTGCCAACGCCCTTCCGGAGCCCGCGGCAGACGCGCCGGATCGAACTCGAGCGCGGCCGCGCGCTCCGCGTTCGTCTGCGCCGCGAGCGGCAGCGCGAGCGCCAGCGCTGCAAGGACTGCGAGCGCGCGCTTCACGCGTCCGGCTCCTCGATGCGCACGAGGCGATTGCTGTCGACCTTCTCGAGCACGCTCGTCCGCCCCGACGGCCAGCGCACTTCGAGGCGCTCGACCTGCTCCGCGTTCCCGAGACCGAAGTGCACCTCCGGCGGCACGCTCGATTGGAACCCGCCGCTCGTGCGGAGCTCCGCCGTGCGCTGCCCGCCGCTCCACTTCGCGCTCACCTGCGCGCCGAGCGCAAAGCGATTGCGCGACTTGGAGCGCAGCTCGACGCGCAGCCAGTGCGCTCCGTCTCCCGCAGCCGCCGTGCGCGCGCGATTGCGCAGCACGAGCACGGGTCCATCGAGCTCGAGCACGACGAGGTCGAGGTCGCCGTCGCCGTCGATGTCCCCCACCGTCGAGGCGCGCAGCACGCGCGGCGCACCCTCGAACAACGGCTCGACCGCGAAGCGCCCCTCCGGCAGGCCGCGGTAGAAGTCCGCGGGTTGGGCATAGCTCGTGTCCGTGCCGGGCTTGTCCGCCTGCGGATACACGTGGCCGTTCAGCGCGAACGCGTCGAGCCGTCCGTCGAGATCGAAGTCGTGCAGGCTCGTGCCCCAGCCGAGCCGCGTCAGGCTCGGACCGCCGATCCCCGCGGGCCCCGAGCGCTCGACGAAGCCGCGCGCGCCGCGCGAGAGGTACAGCGCATTGTTCTCGCCGGAGAAGTTCGTGACGAGCAGGTCCTCGCGCCCGTCGCCATTGACGTCGCCGACGGCGATGCCCATGCCGGCCTGCTCCTTGCCGTTCATGTCGTGGCTCACGCCGCGCTGCAGGCCGACCTCGCGGAACGTCCCGTCGCCCTGGTTGTCCCACAGGAAGTTGGGCGTCGAGTCGTTGGCGACATAGAGGTCCGTGTCGCCGTCGCGATCGTAGTCGAGCGTCACGCAGCCGAGCGCGAAGGCCGCGCTCGCCGGCGCGAGCTTCGCGGCTGCCGTCGCGTCGACGAACGTGCCATCGCCCGTGTTGCGCAGGAGCCAGTCGTGCTCCGCCGCGAGTCCCTGCGGCCCGCACATCACGTCGTGCCCCTTCCAGCGACAGTCTCCGCCCGGCGGCGGCACCTTGCCCAGCTCGAAGGTCAGGTAGTTGGCCACCGCGAGGTCGAGCGCGCCGTCGCGGTCGAAGTCGAGGAAGGCCGCGCTCGTGCCCCAGCGCCGTTCGTCGCCGAGGCACGCGAGCTCGCGCAGCTCGAAGCCCGCTCCGCCGCGATTGCGCACGAGCTGGTCGCGCCCCCAGTGCGTCACGTAGAGGTCGAGCCAGCCGTCGCCGTCGACATCGCCGACCGCGCAGCCCATGCCCCAGCGCGAAGGCGCAATCGCCCACGCCTCGGGAGCCGCCGCGAAGTGGCCGCCGCCATCATTGAGGAAGAGCCGCGTCGGAAAGCCGGGCTCGCCCTGTGCGGCGCGCTCGAGCGTCGAGCCATCGACCACGACGAGGTCGAGGTCGCCGTCGCCGTCGAAGTCCGCGAGCGCCAGCCCGCCGCCGTCGACCTCGAGGATGAAGCGCTTGTCGCGCGCGCCGCAGGTCGTGCGCACGCCGGGAAGCGCCGTCGGATCGAGCGCGAACTGCGGCGACTGCGCGAGCGCGAGGCACAGGGAGGCGAGGGCCACGTCCCAAGGATAGGCGACGCGCGCGCGAGTTGCGCGACTTCGCGGCGCGCTGCAACAACCGTTACGCTGCGCCGCGTGCTCGACGCCCAAGAACTGCGCCGCAGGCTCAAGGCAGCCCGCCTGTACCTCGTGTTCACGCCGGGCCTCGTCACCGACCGCGATCCGCTCGCGGTGCTCGGCGCCGCGCTGCCCCACGTCGACCTCGTGCAGGTGCGCCCCAAGGGTGCGGGGCTCGCGGCCCAGAGCGACGCGCGCGAGACGCTCGAGTGGACGGAGCGCGTGCTCGCGCTCGTCGAGAGCGAGCGTTCCGAGGCGCTCGTCATCGTCAACGACCGCGTCGACGTCGCGCGCACGCTGCTCGAGCGCGGCGTCGCCGGCGTGCACCTAGGAGCGGACGACACGCCGCCGCAGGTCGCGCGCGAGCTGCTCGGTTCCGCGGCCCTGATCGGCCTCTCCACGCATTCCCCCGCGCAGGTGATCGCCGCGCTCGACGAGCCGGTCGACTACCTCGGCTTCGGCCCGATCCACGCCACGGCGACCAAGGGCTACGCGCGCGGCCTCGGCCCCGAGGCCGCGTGGCTCGCGAGCATGGCGGCCAGCGTGCCCGTGTTCCCGATCGGCGGGATCGGCCTCGCACAGGCCGCGGACCTCGCCGAGGTTGGCCGCGCCGCGGTCTCCTCCGCGATCCTCACGGCGCGCGATCCTGCCGCTGTTGCCCGCGCACTGCGCGAGTCGCTCGCGCTCCTCGAGGACTGAGCGCTCTCAGCGCGTGCGCCGCACGAGCAACATCGCGTCGCCGTAGCTGAAGAAGCGGTAGCCCCGCTCCACCGCTTCCGCGTACAGCCGCAGCATGCGCTCGCGGCCCGCGAAGGCGCTCACGAGCATCAGGAGCGTGCTCTTCGGCAGGTGGAAGTTCGTCATCAGCACGTCGACGACGTGAAACGGCGCGCCGGGCACGAGAAACAGCCGCGTCTCGCCGCGTCCGGCGACCAGCCGACCGGTCGCGGCCGCGCAGCTCTCGAGCACGCGCACGCTGGTCGTCCCGACCGCCACGACGCGCCCGCCGCGCGCGCGGCAGCGCTCGACCGCATCGACCGTCGCCTGCGAGAGCTCGTAGCACTCCGAGTGCATCACGTGCTGCGACACGTCCTCGACGGACACGCCCTTGAACGTGCCTTCGCCGACATGCAGCGTCACGCTCGTGCGCTCGACTCCGCGCGCATCGAGGCGCGCGAGCAGCTCCGGCGTGAAGTGCAGGCCCGCGGTCGGAGCGGCGACGGCGCCGAGCTCGCGCGCGAACACCGTCTGGTAGGACTCGCGATCTCGTTCGGTCGCGGGGTCGGCCCCGCGCGGGCGCCGGATGTAGGGCGGCAGCGGCGCGCGACCGACGGACTCGAGGAGCTCCTCGCTGGCGCGCTCGCCGGTGCGCGGGTCGAGGAGCGCTACCGCGCGCTCGCCGCCCTCGGGCCCGCGCGCGCCGATCACCGCGACGAGCTGCCCACCCTCGAGCTCGATGCGCTCGCCCTCGCGCAGCTTGGCCGCCGGTCGCACCAGTGCGCGCCACGCGAGGTCCGCGCGCAGCTCGAGCAGCAGCATCTCGACCGCGCCTCCGCTGGACCGCACTCCGACGAGCCGCGCACGGCGCACCTTGGTGTCGTTCACGACCAGCAGGTCCCCGGGCTGGAGCAGAGCGTCGAGGTCGCGGACCTGCCGGTGCTCGCTGAGATCGCCCCCGATGTCGTGCACGAAGAGCCGCGCGCTGTCCCGCGGCTCGACCGGGGCTTGGGCGATGCGCTCCTCGGGCAGGTGGTAGTCGAACTCGGAGAGCTTCACGGGGGGCCTCCACCTCCCGACCGCGGCGCATCGGGAGCGCCGTCTGCGGGGCCTTGGGGGGGGGCAGGGAGTATCCGCGGGCCTTCCGATGGTTCAAGCGACGCCTCGACCCCGCCGGAAGCGACCTGACGCGTTTCATTTTCGGTTCGCCAAGGAGCGGGTACGGGATTCCAAGGGGCCTCTGGCGGGCCATTCCGGGGGCTTTTCACGCCCTCGCCGCTTCCCAGCGGCTGGAGTGTTGCCGCTTTGAAACATTTTTTCGACTTTCCCTAAGGAGCCCGCCCGGATCTGCCGTATACAGGAATGCGAGGTCAACGCCTCGTCCACTGACAGCCATGCCCGGGGGGGCCATGGAGGTCAGCGGAGACTTCCCCCCTGGGAAGCACTTGGGGAGCCCGTTCGCAAGGACGGGCTCCCCGATCTCTTTTTCTGAGGCAGGCCTGTTTTTGTGAGGCAGGCCTCTTTTTGTGAGGCAGGCCCGGGCACCCCCAAGCCCGCAGCGGGCTCCGCGCCGGCCAAAGGCCCGCGCGCTGGCCGCAGGATCACTCTTCGGTTTCGGCGACCGTCGGCTTGGCCGCGAGGGTGCCGAGCTCCTCCATGCGACTGACCAGCGTGTCGGGGTCCCAGCCGAGGTAGAGCGCCGCCCGCGTCTTGTTGATCGTCCCGCGCAGGTTGGCGGTCGCGGCGAGCGCCGCCCGCAGCAACTCCGGATCGGGCTGCCGCGAGCTCGCGCGCCGCACGA
>Ga0169931_10001586_pt1 | contig 37402 bp, 32 predicted proteins | sample Kivu_15m_20L_FD_129675 | JGI IMG/M metagenome (GOLD analysis project Ga0169931, IMG submission 129675) | Freshwater microbial communities from Lake Kivu, Western Province, Rwanda to study Microbial Dark Matter (Phase II) - Kivu_15m_20L... | ecosystem: Environmental > Aquatic > Freshwater > Lake...
AGGTAAGGGAGTATATTCGTAGTGATTAGCGGATATTACTGAGGTCTTAGAAATTTGTCGAGGACCTTCAATGATCCAACTGCTGGTGTTTTTGGTTTCAAAACGACACGTATTACAGATAAAATCTTCCACCTCCCCAAACTGATCTTTACGCCCGGTAACTCTTAAAACCTCATCTCCTTTATACCAAAGTGTTACTTTACCTTTACAGCTGGGACAATCGCGATGAGCATCCACAGGTTTTGTAAACCAAACCCTATTCTTGAAACGAAATGTTTTATCGGTTAAGGCTCCGACCGGACAAACATCAATTACATTTCCGGAAAAATCGTTATCGATAGCTTTTTCTATGTAGGTTGAAATTTCAGAGGCATCTCCACGGCCTAAAATACCATGCAGGCGGTTATCAGTAATTTGGTTTGCTACATAAACACACCTGTAACATAAAATACATCGGGTCATGTGTAACTGGATTTTATCGCCTAAATCAATTTTTTCAAAAGTCCGACGTTCAAATTCATATCTTGAATTGCCAACCCCATGTTGAAAAGATAAATCCTGCAAATGACATTCTCCAGCCTGATCACATATAGGACAATCCAGTGGATGATTAATCAATAGGATTTCAACTACTCCCTTCCTGGCTTCAATTACTTCAGGAGAAGTAATGTTTTGAACTTCCATTCCATCCATTACCCCGGTACGGCATGAAGCGACCAGTTTTGGCATGGGGCGTGGATCCTTTTCAGAGCCCTTACTTACTTTAACCAGACAGGTTCTACATTTCCCGCCACTTCCTTCGAGTTTAGAATAATAACACATAGCCGGAGGTACAATATCTCCACCAATCTGCCGTGCAGCATTGAGGATGCTTGTACCCGGTTCTACTTCAACCGTGATTCCATCTATGGTAACCTTAACTTTATCGCTCATTGTCAAAGATTATATTTTTTTAATTTTGACCGACCACTTCCTCAAATTTTGGAAGAGGGTTTGCATAATTTGCAATGCCATAATTTCGCTCCAGGGCTTCTTTCGGATGTGTAACATGCCATTCAAATTCATCACGGAAATGACGAATTGCACTTGCAACAGGCCATGCTGCTGCATCCCCTAATGGGCAAATTGTATTTCCTTCAATTTTCTTAGAAACATCAACCAAAAGATCAATATCACTCATTTTTCCATGACCATATTCCAAGCGATGAAGTACTTTTTCCATCCATCCGGTACCTTCACGACATGGGGAGCATTGTCCGCAACTTTCATGATGATAGAAACGAGAAAAATTCCAGGTATTTCTTACGATGCATTGATCTTCATCAAATGCTATAAAACCACCGGATCCTAACATTGATCCTGTTTGAAAGCCTCCGTCGGCAAGGGATTCATAGCTCATCAGACGAGGTTGTCCATTAATAGTTTTCAAAATCAGATTTGCCGGCAAAATAGGCACCGAAGAGCCTCCTGCAACCACAGCCTTCAGTCTTTTCCCTTTGGCTATACCACCACAATATTCATCGGAATAGATAAATTCTTCGACCGGTAAACCTAACTCTATTTCATAAACCCCGGGCTTATTCAGATTTCCGGAAGCAGAAATCAGCTTTGTGCCCGTACTTCGACCAATGCCTACCTGAGCATAACCCTCTCCACCATCATTAATAATGGGTACTACTGCCGCAATTGTTTCTACGTTATTGACTACAGTAGGACAAGCCCAAACACCTGAAATCGCTGGAAAAGGAGGCTTGATTCTAGGATTTCCTCGTTTTCCTTCCAATGATTCTATTAATGCGGTCTCTTCCCCACAAATATATGCTCCACCACCGGGATGAACATATAACTCAAGGTCATAGCCGGAACCCAAAATATTTTTCCCAAGGAATCCGGCATTTTTTGCTTCTGCAATAGCACGTTCCAAAATTCTGATCTGGGGCATCATTTCACCACGCACATAGATATAGGATGTTTTTGCACCCAACGCAAAACTTGCAACAATCATTCCTTCAATTAATAAATGAGGAATATGGGTCATTAAATAACGATCCTTAAATGTGCCGGGTTCAGACTCATCCGCATTACAAACCAGGTAGCGTTCACGGCCCTCAGGCTTGGCTAAAAAACTCCATTTCATACCTGTCGGAAAGCCGGCTCCACCCCGTCCGCGCAGGCCTGAAGTTTTCACTTCTTCAACCACGGCTTCAGGAGTCATGGTTTTTAAGGCCTTTTCCACAGAACGATAGCCACCATTCTGACGATAAACATCGAAAGAATGAATTCCGGGTACATTAATATTCTCTAATAATAACTTGCGTGCCATATTAATACTGATAGTAGATGGGATTTAAGGAAAAAAGACCTGCTGTTAAACAGCTCTGAAAATTCTTTTAGTGTCCTTTCTCCTTGCTCACATCTCATTGCTCATAACTTATTCCTTAAAGTTTCAATCAATTTATCCACGCTTTCCTCGGTCAGATTCTCATAAAAAGTATACTCCGGACCAATTTGAAGGACTGGAGCCATCCCACAAGCGGCCAAACACTCAACGCCTCTCCAGCTGAACATACCATCCTGAGTGATTTCACCTTCTTTAACGCCTAAGGTTTTTTCAATATGGGCCATAATCTTTTCGGCACCAACCAGACAGCAGGGTCCTGTACGACAAACCTCCAGAACATATTTCCCTTGCGGACGAAGAAAAAACATGGTATAAAATGTGGCCACTTCATAAACCTCTATTGGTTTAATTTGAAGGTAGTCGGCAACCTTGTCCATTGCCTCTGGACTTACCCAGCCGTATTCTGCCTGAACCAGATGAAGAACCGGCAATAAAGCTGATTTTTGTTTTCCTTGCGGATAACGTGTTACAATCTCATCAAACTGTTTTACAAGTTCTGATGAAAATTCAATTTCCTTATGTTCAGTTACACTAAGCATCTAATTCTCCTGCGATTACATTCAAGCTACTCATATTAATAATTGCATCAGACAACAACATTCCTGCACTCATCGGTGCATACATCTGGTAGTTAATAAAACTTGGTCTTCTAAAATGCAGACGATAAGGAGAGCGCCCCCCATCATTAACCAAATAAAAACCAAGTTCCCCATTACCACCCTCAACGGCATGATATACTTCAGTTTTGGGAGTATCAATCTCACCCATTACAATTTTGAAATGGTAGATCAAAGCCTCCATGCTATTATAAACTTCTTCTTTGGGCGGCAAGTAAAACTCAGGTACATCGGCATGGAAAATACCTTTTGGCTCATTCTTTATTTTTTCTAATGCCTGTTCAATGATTCGCAAACTCTGCCACATCTCTTCATTACGCACAATAAAACGATCATAAACATCTCCGGTGGTCCCTACAGGAATATCAAAATCAAAATCCTGATAGGACGAATAGGGCTCATTGACTCTTACATCATAATCTATTCCGGTTGCCCGTAAAATTGGCCCACTCCAGCTATAATTCAATGCCGTTTCAGGATCAACAGCTGCAACCCCTGAAGTGCGTTCAATAAAAATTCTATTTCGGTTAAATAAGGTTTCGAATTCCTTTAGAATAGGAGGGAATTTTACCAGAAATTTTTTGATTTTTTCAAAGGCTATATCATTAAAATCACGTTCAAAACCACCAATACGACCTATGTTAGTTGTGAGACGCGCCCCACAAATTTCTTCGTAAATCTCATAAATATGCTCGCGTTCTTGCATCAAATACAGGAAGCCTGAAAATGCACCCGTATCAACTCCCAGAATTCCATTACAAATTAAATGGTCAGAAATACGGGCGAGTTCCATCACAATAACTCGGAGGTAATCAACTCGTTTGGGAGTTTCTATTCCAAGTAATTTTTCTACTGTCATATGCCATCCCATGTTATTGATAGGCGATGAACAATAGTTTAAACGATCGGTAAGTGGCGTAATCTGATAAAATGGACGATGTTCAGCAATTTTTTCAAACGCACGGTGAATATACCCGATAGTTGAAACCCCACTTATAATCCGTTCTCCATCCATTTCCAGGACATTTTGAAAAACCCCATGCGTTGCAGGATGGGTAGGTCCAAGGTTTAACACGAACGTTTCCTTCTGAGGGTCGTTATCTGTGAATATGGGTTGATTCATCATCTTCCGAAGAAATAATCCTTTTTATCTACTCGATTGGGGTCTTCTAAAGGATGCTCTCTTCGCATCGGGAATACCTCCATTTCGTCAACATTTAAAATTCTTGCCAAATTAGGATGACCATCGAAAATAATTCCAAAAAAGTCATAGGTTTCTCGTTCCATCCAATTTGCACCTTCCCATAGAGTCGTCGCGCTTGGAACATGAGGTGTATCCCCATCTAAAAATACTTTTATCCTGACCCGTATATTATTCGAAAGGCTATGTATATGATATATTACCCCAAAGGAGCGCTCTTGCTCGGGATAGTGTATGCCTGTAATATCGGTCAAATAATTAAATCTCAGCACCTTATCCTCTTTAAGAAAACGAAGCACTTCACTGATATTTTCAGCCGATGTTTCAAAGGTCAATAAACCAAAGGGCTCAGTGGGAACTGATATTTTTTCTCCAAAAGCCGCTGTTATGCTCTGTATTACTTGCTGATTATTAAGTTTGCCCATTACTGGATTCCGTATCTTTGTAACAACTCTTTATATTCTGGTGAGTCTCTTCTACGAAGCGACTCGTTTTTGACTAGTTCTTGAATTTTATTGAAGCCATCAATAATGGCCTCCGGCCTTGGCGGACATCCCGGTACATAAACATCAACGGGTATGATTTCGTCGATTCCCTGCATTACTGAGTAAGTATCAAATATCCCACCGCTACTGGCACATGCCCCTACTGCAATTACCCAGCGTGGTTCTGCCATTTGAAGATAAACCTGCTTCAGAACAGGACCCATTTTTTTTGCTATTGTACCCATTACCATTAATAGGTCGGCCTGCCTTGGTGAGAAACTGGGTCTCTCGGATCCAAATCGTGCAAAATCATAATGTGAGCCCATTGTTGCCATGAACTCAATACCACAACATGAGGTTGCGAAAGGCAAAGGCCACAACGAATGAGACCTGGCCAATCCAACTACTTTGTCCATAGAGGTAGCAAAAAAACCTGAACCTTCTATTCCCGGAGGTGCTTCAACTAAATTTACTTCACTCATAACTTTTCAAAAGAAAAAGCTCAAATCAGAAATGTCTAAAATGAGCTCAAATTTAAGAAATTTAATGCTTTCAATCGTTTAAACCATTATTTAGAAACAGTCTAAACTCTATTCCCAGTCCAATGCCTTTTTCTTTACTATATAAATAAAGCCAAGCAGAAGTGTACCCATAAACACAAACATTTCGAGCAGGCCATTTACGCCAAAATCGCGAAAATTAACCGCCCAAGGATACATGAAAATAACTTCTATATCAAAAAGAACGAAAAGAATAGCCACTAAAAAATACTTGATGGAAAATGGCTGGCGAGCATTGCCTATAGACTTAATACCCGATTCAAAGGCAACCAGTTTATCTTTTGTTTTACGATTAGGTCCAGCCAAATGGGTAATCGTCATTGTTAACCCTACAAAACCCAGTGCAATGAGCATCTGAAAAATAATAGGAAGATAATTTATGGCTGTACTTTGTGCTTCCATTTTTAAATTTTATGGCGCAAATATAAAAAAATAGAAGTCCTTAAACAATGTTTAAGGACTTCTATTAAAATATTATCGAAATTATTACTTACTCCCGTCTATTGCTTTCACAGCCTGTGTTGCGGTGACATTAGCAGGGTCTAGTGCCAATACCTTGTCGAAATATTCTTTTGCCTTCACGTTGTCACCATCTTTTCTTGCGGCAACAGAACCCAGGTAATTATAAGCCTCGATAAGACCCGGCGTACTTTTAGATGCAAGTTCCGGCTTTTCAACAGTCACCACATCTATGTATTTGGAATAAAATGGAACAGCAAGTCCCTGACTATCATTTTCATCATCTAACAATCGGTTGATACGACCTCTGTATTGCCAACCAATCTGTGTGGTTGGAGCCCGCTGAACCAGATAACTGAAAGCGGAATCTGCTTTTACTAATAAATCTTTCTCAGGATTCATATTTGCGGCTTTCAATGAACCATATTGAAAATAGTACGATGAACCTAAATAATAGTAATCAAGGAGGGCACGTTCAGGATTAATGATAGAAATCTCATATGCTTTGGCCGCATCCACATATTTCTTAGCTTTAAATAAAGCAAGGCCAATTTCACTCATCACAGCAGCATTAGTTGAATCCATTTGGACAGCTTTCGTGATGTTGACCATTCCCTCTGCAAGCATGGAGGTATCTTTCATCTGGGCTCTTCCAAGATATAGGTAGTCCTGAGAAATCAAACGAGTAGGTTCAACTTTAGATATAAACTCTTTAAGTGCTTGTGCACTGGATGAAAAATTACCATTCTCAAATGCAGAATACGCAAGATAACGTAATACCCTTGGATTAACTTTGTCAAGCTTTGCCATTTCATTAGCTTCAGCCTCCAATGCTTTGAAATCTTTTGCCAGGAACAAAAAGTCAGCATGACGTAACCTTGAATCTAAAGAACGGTCGGTAAGATCCATGTATTTTTCATAGAACTGAAGTGCCTGTTGAATACGACCGGCATACTCTCTTTGTGAAGTCCATGCCCAGCCGAAATAAGTTTCAGCTAATTCGCGGTAAGCAGGACCATAAGTCTGATCAATTGCGATCACACTATTAAACTCCTCGATTGCTTCAGGGTAGGCTTTAGATAACTTATTGATCTTACCTAATTCTACCTTCGATCTTAAAAAGGTTTTATCAAGTTCGAACGCACTTCGATAGGCGCTGAATGCTTCCCCATTTTTTTGTTGTTCACGATAGGCATCTCCCAATACCAGATAAAGCTGGGCGTCTTTATCATTTAGTAGTTTAGATTTCTCAAGATGAACCAAGCCTTCAGTTATCATAGGAACCGGAGCATGAACATAGGCACGACCAATATAGAGGTCAGTTGCATGATCTTTCTTCTTTGTCAGACTGATAGCCTTATCAAAATTAGCTTTCGGGTTGCCCTTTTTGGCTAAGTCAACAGCACCAAGACCGACATAATTTAATGCATACTCATCATTGGCAGCAATACCTTTACTGAATGTTGTCTTCGCTGAGTCGATAAAATCTGGTCGGAGATATATCGGACTTGTAGTTAAATACAGATTACCGAGAAAGAAAAAGTTCTCAGCAATGGTAGGCTGAGCACTGGTTAGGTTGTTCAAAATAGCCTTTCCTTTTTGGTATTGTTCTGCATCTATTGCTTTGCGGGCATCAGCTAAACTCTGAGCAAAAACTGCTGAACCAACTAATATCAACCCCAAGGTTATTTTTACTGCCTTGTTCATCATGTTACAATTTTAATTTAGTTTACAATATTTATCTCCCGTGAAGGAATGCTATCCGGTAAAAGTCCGGATTTAAGTACAACCCTTTGTCCACGTTCACCTGCAATGAATGAGGAGAAACCGGTGCCTAAACCTGCACCACCTTCACAGTTAATTATGTATAATGACCTTGTCAAAGGATATAATCCCAATGCAATGTCGTTTTGAGTAGGTTTATAAAAGGCGTCTGATCCTCCTTTTGCCTCCAAATTTTTTACTCCCAATATTTTCAAACCTTCAACTATCCCCTCTAAATCAGTTGGAGGCTGTACCATCCAGTTGACACCCACAACACCAATGGTTCCCGGATTATCATGCACATACCTGATTACCTCAGCGTTAGACTTAAGTGCATAAACACCCATTTCAGGAAGCTCTTCAACTCCTGCAAGTTCTTTGAAGTATCTCACTGTGCTTGAATTCGCATTGTCAAACACTAAACTTTTAATGGCCGAACCGGAACCTTTCAATACTTGAATGATATCCTGAACAAGAACTGTAGAATCTTTCGAGGGACTCTTGGTAATCAGTGCTATCCCGTCAATTGCAAAACGATTAACACGAATTTTTATGTTCTTTCCCTCAAAGTGCTTTCTCTCATCAGGAGACAAAAGCCGGGATAAAACTGCCACCTGAATACTATCCGTTAAAAACAAATTTAGTAATTCATTTTCAGATTTCATCACCAGATCAAGCTTAGCATTGGGGTAGGTACTTTCAAACAAATACTCCTGATCCTCAATGATAGGTGCAAATGATTCATCAACTAAAATCTGTTCATAACCACTTGTATAAGATTGCTGAACCGAACCGCTATTATTCTGACATGAAAAAAGAACAAATAGAAAACCTGCCAAAAATATGTACCTGATTCTTTTCATACTAACATTTATGAACGCAGTAAACGCACAAACCTGATAAAAGAATAAATGATCAGGAGCAACGCGAAAGCCAGTCGGTAACCAAAATCAAGATTGATTGGAAAATCTTTCCAAAAAATAATCGCGATTCCTAAGGCAAAGTAAAGCGCAAACATCCCGAGCCCTAAAATAAACAGAAATCGCTTTGCGGGCGATTTCTGTATTTCTTTTTCTTCTTTGGAAACCGACATAGACAGTTATTGTCCGGCCAACTGGAAGAAAATAGGCATGGTATAAGCCACACGAACCGGACGACCGTTTTGAATACCCGGTTTCCAGGCTGGTGCGTTTTTCAACACCCTAATTGCTTCCTCATCACACCCACCTCCAATACCTCTCAATACTTTGATGTCTGTTAAATTCCCGTTCTTCTCTACGACAAAGCTCATAATGACACGACCGGTAATATTATTTTCACGAGCCATCGGTGGATATTTCAGGTTTTTCTGGAGATACTTACCCCATCCGGCCATACCGCCTTGAAATTCAGGAAGAACCTCAACACTTGCAAAATCTTTGATACTATTGTCTTCAATTACTGCCACCTCTTTAGGTGCTTCACCTACCGGCTCATCAATTACAATATCTGCATTAGGGTCGCCTTCAATTGTTTTTTGACCAGGATCAGCAACCTTAAGTTCTTCAACAGTTGGAGGCTCCTCATCCCTTACTTGCTCTGCAGGAACTACCACAGGAGGCGGGAATTTAATCTGGTCAACTTTGGGTTTAGGTGGCTCCGGTGGAGGAGGAGGTAACTCTTCCTTGTTAATTGGTGGTGGAGGCGCCAAAACTACTTCAGTAATTTTCACCTTCTCTTCTTCCGGCAATATACCGGAGATATATCTGATGATTAACGGTAATGAAACCATCACGATAAATAAAAGAGAGCCAATAATTACTGCTCGGCTTGTGGTTTTGGAATTACCTTTCCTTAACTCATAAGCTCCATAGTTTTTATTTCTCCCGTCAAATACAACATCCAGCCATTGCGGGTTGAATAAATCTATTTTAGACCCTAACATATTTAATTCTTTAAAGGGTTAATATTTGTGTTTAAACTAACTATTTGTAGATACCATCACGCTTCAACAAAGCAATGTCAGGATCTGAGATCTCAACTATCGCATATCTCTCGATGTTTGATACCTTCATCTCATCAAGGATATCCACAAAATTTCTATAATTTGAATTTTCACTTGGTTTGATTAAAACAATCAGTCCTTTACTTGGATCACCGGTAGCTGCTATAACTTTTTTAGCATTCTCAACCAGAGCCTTCCTGATCCCATTTCTTCCATAATTATCAATCTGTGGAGGAGTCAGGGGCTTATCCACAAGTCCTATATACCATTCCAAGCGGTTATTCGCACCCAGAAGTATGGTCATTGTTCTATTATCAGCTATTGTCAATTCTTGCTGGTCTTGTTTATCCTTATCAGGCATCGCTAAATCCATTGCCTGAGGTTTAGCCAATGTAGTGGTAAGCATAAAGAAAGTGATCAAGAGGAAAGCCAAATCAACCATGGCAGTTAAATCCACACGTGTTGACTGCTTTTTACTTCTAATTTTACCACCTTTATTCTTACCCCCGCCGGAGGTGTCTAATTCTGCCATCGTGATTTATATTAATGATACGATTATTCTTCGCCTGTCCTCAATGAGGTGATCAGACTAAATTTGTTTATATTCTGATCCTGAAGGATATCCAAAATTTTCTTAATTGATGGATATTCTTCCCTTGAATCACCCTTGATACTGACACGCATATCGACGTTGTTAAGTTCTTTCGTGGCATAACGAGCTGATATTATCCAATCGTGCAACTCAGATGGGCGCAAGCCTACTGAATCTGTAGGAATTCCAGGCTGCAATCCGGGTTTGTTCCGATCGTCACCTTTCATCATGATAATTTGTTTCAGGTTTCCAATTGGAACACCAAAACTCTCAATTACTGAAAAGCGAGTTTTTTCCTCCTCTGTAAACTGGATCTGATACTTTTCGCCCATTAATTCAAGAGTCCTTTTGCGAATAGGCTGACCGGGAACTCCGAAAAATACTTTACCTTTTTGACCGATAGTCAGTGTTGCTATATCCAAATCAGGCAGTTTGAACTTTACCGTTGATGCCGGAGTATCAACAGGAAGTGGCTCAGGCTGACGGGCTGTCGCTGTCAGGATAAAAAAGGTAAGCAACAAAAACGCCACATCACACATTGCTGTCATGTCGATAGCTGTACTCTTTCTGGCAACTTTAATTCTAGGCATTGCTTATTTTTTAATTATTAACTATTTACTGTAGAGATGAAAAGATTCCGGGTTTAGGTTAAACCCGGAGTCGATTTTCAGTTACCATTATTTGTGAGTACTTGCATACGTTTGAACGATAGAGAATCCTGCCTCGTCAATAGCATATGTCAATTTATCAATCTTAGAAGTAAATAGGTTGTACATGATAATTGCCAAAGCTGAAGTAGCAATACCGGTTGCCGTATTAATCAAGGCCTCAGAAATACCATTTGCAAGAGCTGCCTGATCCGGTGAACCTGCCGTAGACAATGCCGCAAAGGCCTTGATCATACCGGTTACAGTACCGAGTAGACCCATCAAAGTTCCAATCGATACCAGAGTTGCAATAACCGTTAGGTTTTGCTCTAACATTGGCATCTCCAAAGCAGTTGCCTCTTCGATATCCTTTTGGATTGCCAAACATTTCTGTTCAGTATCCAGCTTAGTCTCAGACTCCATCTCCTTGTACTTTTTGAGCCCGGATTTAATTACGTTAGCAACAGATCCAGCCTGCTTATCGCATTCTGAAATTGCCGAATCAATATTACCTGCACTGATGAAACTTTGAATCTTTTTTACAAAAGCTTCAACGCTTCCCTTTCCGGTAGCTTTTCCGATTACAAAGAAACGCTCGAATGAAAATACGATCACCATGAGGAATAAACCCATCAATACTGGTACAACATATCCTCCTTTGTAAACCATTCCAAAGTAGTTACCTGGTAGTGGGTGGCCGTTCTCAGGATCTCCACCTTCAAAATTAGCAGGATCTCCCATTACGAATTTCCATAAAAGTACTCCGACAAGAATACACATCACAATAGATAGACTTGCGAAAATGTTTGAACCAGAGCTCTCTTTCTTAGCTGTTGTTGGTTTTGGTGCGTTCGCCATTTTTTTAAAATTTAGTTTTAGTTGTTGATTAGATAATGTAAGTTAATTGTTTTGTTGTTTGCTGTTATTATTTTAATGTTAATTTTTTCCTGCTTTACAAAGCATCAAAATTTTGCTATTTAATTTAAGGGATAACAAAAATATAATTTTCGAATTAATAAAAAATTTTTTGTGAAATATTAATCTTAATTATTCCATCCTGTCAAAGCCATCCCAAGAATTTTGCATGATAAATTATGTTTTGGAACAAATTATCTGTAATTCATTGCAATCATTTTACAATGAAAACTATTTTTTATTGTAATTGCAAATTTGATGAATGATTTTAAAAAAGAATAGAAATAAAAAAGGACAAGAACAATTATAACTGATTCATTATCAAAACTTTTTTATGAATGTTTAAAATCTGATACAAAAAAAATCGGGTTTAGTTCGCTCTTTCCACAATCTTCACCAGCGAACGAAGTATTTCACTTTCTACCAAAATAGGAGTGTAAGTCCGGTAAGAGAATAGCCGAACCCCAAAAAACCAATTGCCATGAATTAGCTTAGGGATAAAATTTTAACCCTGACAAACTAATGTGTTTTTTCAGCCCCCTGATTTTTTTACTTTGTAACCCTCTAAAAGCAATAAGTTGTATATCTTTTCGCGAAAATCACCCTGAATAATTATTTGTCCATCCTTTGCACTACCTCCAACACCGCATTTTTGTTTCAGCTTTTTACCAAGTAATTCCAAATCGCTCTGTTTCCCAATAAAACCCGTTACTAAAGTTACCGCTTTGCCGGCCCGTTGCTTTCTGTCAAGCTGCACTCTTAGATCCTGCATATTCGGTTCTATGGTTTCTGTAATTTCTGAATCATCAGACAGATACCTGAAATCAGGATTAGTAGAATAAACAATACCTTGAAAATCTTTATTTTTTTTTGACATAGACTAATGAAGAATAGTTAATGATTGGCTTTTTAAGGTAATATTAAGTTCCTTTCCCATAATCAAGGGCTCTCCATCTACATGAACTGCTGCCTCGCTTTCACGAATAATGCTGATGTTACTTCCTCTAATTATCTCCAGGTAATCTGATTTATGGGTATTCCTTGCGAACATTCTGAATGCCAATGCCGGGAATTTATATAAAGGAAATGGCTTTAAAATACAGACATCAAGCATACCGTCATTTAAGGATGCATGGGGGGAAATATGAGCGTTGTTCCCGTATTGTGAAGAATTTGCTATACTAATCATAAATGCCTGTTGCTCGTAATCTCTACCATCAATATTCAGCCGGTAAAACTGTGAATGATAGTTTGAAACTTCAGAGTAGGCAATTTTAACATAACTACCAAGTCCTCGCTTCCCATTCTCAGCAAAACGAGCACTAATTTGAGCATCAAACCCGACTCCAGCCATATTAAAGAACTTCTTACCATTGAAAACTCCGGTATCTATTTTACTGGCATGAAGCCTGTTCAACCGTTTTATAGCGTTATAATCTCCCAACGGAATTCCTAAAGATCTGGCGAGTCCATTCCCTGAGCCCAGTGGGATTATTCCCATTAATTTATCGGTACCCTCAAGTTTATTTGCGATTTCATTAATTGTTCCATCTCCGCCGACTGCAACTATGATATCTACTCCATTTTTTACCGCCTCGGCTGCAAGAAGAGTTCCATGTCCATGATAATCAGTAAACACACTTTCGTAGTCAAATTTGCTCTTATCCAGGTATTTATCTAAATTTTTGAGGAAATTATATTTGGTCTTCCCGCCCGAAACAGGATTGATAACGAATAAAATTTTTCTTTTCAACTAATATGTAGATTATTAACTCAAAATTACTTTTAAATTTTTTAGAACATAATTTTTACCCTAATTTTGTTGTGCGAGAAAGTGGATCGATTTGCGTTGATTGCAACCACGTAAAAAAAAGTGCTAAAACAATTTGCTGATTTTTACTTCGATCAATTTCCTTCCATTTTTTTCGCAACACATTAAAACATCTCATTTTTTAATATTAATTGACACACTATGCCTTATTTATTTACCTCCGAATCAGTATCAGAAGGCCACCCGGATAAAGTGGCTGACCAGATTTCAGATGCATTAATTGACAACTTTTTAGCCTGGGATCCTGATTCAAAAGTTGCCTGTGAAACTTTAGTTACCACGGGTTTGGTTGTATTAGCAGGAGAAGTTAAATCACAAACTTACCTGGACGTACAAAAAATTGCTCGTGAAGTGGTTCGAAAAATTGGTTATACCAAGTCTGAATATATGTTTGAGGCTGATTCTTGCGGTGTTATTTCAGCGATTCATGAACAATCGGCAGATATCAATCAGGGGGTAGAAAGAGTAAAGAAACAAGACCAAGGTGCAGGGGATCAAGGTATGATGTTTGGATATGCCACCAGCGAAACTGATAATTATATGCCATTGGCTTTAGATCTGGCACATAAGATTTTAACAGAGCTTGCTGTCCTTCGGAGAGAGAACTCTGCAATTAAATATCTTAGACCTGATGCGAAATCGCAGGTTACCATTGAATATAGTGATGATCACAAACCAATTCGTATTGATGCAATTGTGGTATCTACTCAGCATGATGACTTTGATACAGAAATAACCATGCAGAGAAAAATTCAGGAGGATATTATATCCATTCTCATTCCAAGAATAAAAGCGCAACTTAAACCGGAACTTCAGAAACTTTTCACATCTGACATAAAATATCACATCAATCCTACCGGAAAATTTGTAATCGGAGGACCACATGGAGATACCGGACTAACCGGCCGTAAAATCATTGTGGACACTTACGGTGGAAAAGGTGCTCATGGTGGAGGTGCATTCTCAGGAAAAGACCCTTCAAAAGTAGATCGTTCGGCAGCTTATGCCACTCGACATATTGCAAAAAATTTAGTCGCCGCAGGAGTTTGTAGTGAGATATTGGTACAAGTTTCTTATGCTATTGGTGTTAAAGACCCGATGGGAATATTCGTCGATACTTATGGAACTTCAAAGGTTGGTTTAAATGATGGTGAGATTGCACAAAAAATATCTGCCATTTTTGATATGACTCCATATGGAATCGAAACCCGCTTAAAACTTCGTAATCCAATTTATTCTGAAACCGCAGCTTATGGTCATATGGGACGTCAAAGTGAAGTGATAAGCAAAACTTTTTCAGGAAACAATGGCGATAGCAAAACCGTTGAAGTTGAGCTGTTTACTTGGGAAAAATTAGATTATATTGAACCGGTTAAAAAAGCATTTAATATTGCTTAATCAATGTCGGTTTTGAATGAAGCCTTCTTTCTGTATGGCTAGAGGGGTTTGTTTTTGAAGATTGCATGGATGAAGAATCAGAATTTAAATCCTTGGCAAACCCTCTCCAGTGAGAAAATCTATGAAAATCCATGGATTTGCCTTGAGGAACATCAGGTGATAAATCCCGGCGGTGGAAGGGGGATTTACGGTGAGGTACATTTTAAAAATATAGCCCTTGGCATTATCCCTTTAGACCATGAGAATAATACCTGGCTGGTTGGACAGTATCGCTTCCCCTTAAAAAAGTATAGCTGGGAAATCCCTGAAGGCGGTGGTAGCCTGGATATTAATCCACTAATAAGTGCTCAAAGGGAATTATTGGAGGAAACAGGAATTAAAGCTAATTCATGGCAGGAAATACAAAGGATTCATCTATCAAATTCTGTAAGTGATGAGTTGGGCATTATCTATTTGGCCAGGGAACTTAACTTCGGAGAATCAAGACCGGAAGAAAGTGAAGCTTTAACTGTTCGTAAATTACCATTTGAAACAGCGTATCAGATGGTCTTGAACGGTGAAATTACTGATTCATTAAGTGTTGCCGCGTTATTTAAATTAAAAATTTTGATTTTAACCGATAAACTTGGCGGTTAAGTTGGTTCAATTAAATCAATATGAATAAGTTTTTAGGTTATATTTTTTCACCTATTCACTACTTGTTTTTTGGCATCATCCTCTGTTTGTTTCAGCCTATTCAGTGGCTATGCTTTAAATTAGGTGGTCAGGAAATACATAAGAAATCAGTTGACGTTTTAAACTTATTGCTGCTAGGCACTTATTATCTGCTTGGTAGTACGATAAGCTTCAAAAATCCTTATCAATTACCAACAAACAGACCAATCATTTTTATCGCAAACCATCAAAGTTTATACGATATACCACCACTGATTTGGTTTCTCAGAAAATACCATGCGAAATTCATATCAAAAATTGAACTTACAAAAGGTATACCCAGTGTCTCATTTAATTTAAAATATGGTGGCGGAGCCAATATTGATCGAAAAGACAGTAAGCAGGCAGTAGCAGAAATTCTTTTGCTAGCCGAAAGGATGAGAGCTAATAATTGGTCTACCGTAATTTTCCCAGAGGGTACCCGTTCGAGGGATGGTAAGTTAAAACCATTTGCTGTGGGTGGTGTTGCAACAATTTTAAAAAAGGCTCCAAACGCTCTAATCGTACCTGTTGTTATTAGAAACTCCTGGAAATTTGTACAATTTGGCTCATTCCCCTTGAGTTTTGGGGAGAAAATGAGTTGGGAAATACTTGAACCATACGAACCGGAAGGTAAATCCATGGAAGAAATTGTAGGTATTGCACAAGAGGCAGTCGGCAGGGCTCTATAAAAAATACAGAGTTTATACCTTATATTTTATTTTCTATTAATCTAAAAAAATAATCGCGGTAGGTATCGCCAATGGGTATAGTCTTATCACTAATAAAAATTCTGCTTCGTTCAATACTTTCAATCTTACCCAGAGAAATAATGTAGGACTTATGAACTCTTACAAATGACTTGGAGGGCAAGGAGTCCTCCATTTTCTTCATATTCTGTAAGGTAATTATTCTTTCTGTTTTTGTAAAAATTGAGATGTAATCCTTTAAGCCCTCAATATATAAGATATCATCAAGGTATATTTTCTGAATTTTATGTTCAGTTTTTACAAAAATAAAATCGTGATTGTTTTGTTGAACAGCAGGTAATTCCGCGATTGAAGTTTGATTGATCCCCTTATTCTGAAGAACCTTTTGCGCCGCTTTATAAAAACGATCAAATGCAATAGGTTTAAGCAAATAATCCACAACATCAAGATCGTAACCATCAAGAGCATACTGTGAATACGCAGTGGTAAGGATGACCTCACACTTTCCTTTAATAATTTTTAAGAACTGAATTCCTGTAAGTTCAGGCATCTGAACATCCAAAAATACAAGATCTATAGTACCGCTCTGAACCAAAGATAGACCTTCAAATGCACTGGTTGTTGTTTTTACTAAAATCAGAAATGGAACTTTTTTGATGTAATCCTCCAAAATATCTAAAGCCAAGGGCTCATCATCTAACACCAAACAACGTATCATGCTATAAATTTAGATCTAATTCGCAATTATACATCTCATTCTTATCCTCAATATTAAAAACAAAATTGTCTTTATACAATAATTCTAACCTCCTCTGTACATTTTGTAAACCAATTCCACCGGTTTCATCCTTATTCTGATTATTCTTTTTATTAGTGGTTTTAAAGAAAATCCTTTCCGGCTCTATATTCAAAAAAATATTAATGGGTGCCTGCTTATCAGTAGCTATTCCATGCTTAAAAGCATTTTCGACAAAGGAAATAAGGATAAGTGGTGTAATTTTTTGGTCCTTGATTTCCCCTGTAATTAAAAAATTAATGTAGCTCTCATCCTTAAATCTTAATTTCTGTAGCTCTATGTAGTTCCCAAGGTATCTTATTTCATCTGCAAGCGAGACTTTATCCTCATTGCTTTCATTAAGCATATATCTCATGATCTCGGAGAGTTTTAATATGGCTTCAGGTGTTTTATCAGACTTCTGGTAGGCAAGTGAGTAAATATTGTTTAGTGAATTGAACAAAAAATGCGGGTTAATTTGAGATTTTAAAAAGGCCAGTTCGGAAAATAGTTTCTCATTTTCAAGCTTGGTCTTAATTTTTTCATTTAAAAACCAATCGCTAACAAATTTTAGGACAGTACTCAGAAAAATGAACAGACTGCCAATTAGAACAGTGCTCATAAAATAATCCCAAAAGGTCATGACATATTTTCCGGGATCTCTTATTATTATTAAATCATAGTAGTAATAGGCCAACCCACATTTAATAAAAGATGAAATAAGTACCAAAGCAATCATAATCAGGGCACACCATCCATACTTTTTACGATTCAAAAATGTAGGTAGAATAAAGAGATAATTGGCATAGAAAATAACAATGTTTATTAGTCCGAAGTAAACAACTACAACTACGGTCTTGTATTCCAGTTTCCCATTACCAACCAAGAACATAAAAAGCAGGATTATTGCAATCCAAACAAAGACATGAAACAGAACCCGCGATGATTTACTCATATTCAAAAATACCTTTTCTGATGATTCAAAATTATCAGTTTCGACCAACTGCCATAATCAATCTGCCAACAAACAATAATTAACTATTAATCTCAAGATTAGTTAAATATACCGTTGGTCTTTAAAAAACGCTCGTTGGTCTAATAGATTTCCAGAAACTATGATTAAAGTTTTTATTTGTTTCATCAAAAAAGAAAAATATGAAAAAGCTAACCAACTGCGCATCTCCATTCATCATGCTACTTGTTCCTTTATTTCTTCTGATCGGATTATTACTCACAAATCTTGATCAGGAAATTCTTTTGGAAAAGCAAAATGCCGGATTGAAACTTCGAGTACCACCAATCAAGCACTTGGTTTGCACAATTTTTAAATAATGGCCATTCAACTCAGCTAAATGAGGTCGGGTCTTTATCTTTCCAATTTGGTAAGGCATTAATTTTGATCATTTTCGAACAAAATTGGGCGGTTGAAAATTTCGGTTTTAAAAGCAAGCACTGCGCTTGAATAACCACAGTTATCAAAATACTATTTAACCTAAGATCGATGTAAGCTCTTGCCGGAGCCTGATTATTTTTATCAGATTTTGGAAAGAAGGGTCTGTTGCTCTTAACCTGTTCCATTCCCGTGTTCTGCCCTATTTTTTGCGGGAAATTGAATCCCCATCCTAAGATTGAGCAGTGCAAAAAAGATAGGGCTGCCACCCGGGTTTGGGGTTCTATTATCGGGTTGCCCGTAGCGATGAAACACTACATGAGGTAAAGTAAACCTTGCCGAAGGAGGTGTCTTCCGGCTATGAATCATCTGAAAAAAGGCACCATTACTTGCCGCAAGTTTCTTTCAAGTCTGATTTGGGCGGGTTTATTAAAACTGTTGGGATGGATTTTACTGACTGCTTGCAGTAAAATCACCCCGAATGAGTTTCGGAAATATACTCCTAGCATTCCATATACTCACCCCATATTAGCTTAACCAATACCATGGAGGTACCTCATCACAGAAATGAGGAAATGGAAGCCGATTTATGGGACATTGAGTCATGATTTGGCTGCACGATTTTCCTATTGGCTATTTTGTAATCAAAGACGCATGATTAAATAATTAACGGACTGACCTAGGAATAACCACAAGACTCTCGTGCCCTTCTGCATCTACAGACTGAACCCCAAAATAATAATTGTCTTTTGAATAGCTTAAGCTTGCGGTATTCCCAATGAAGAAAAATTTTTTCTCCCATACAGGGCTTGTAGTTTCTCTCATCACTACATAATATCCTAAAGGTTTCTCACCTACCGGATTATCCCATTTTAGCACTGTTTTATTGGTCAGACTGCTGGTTATAATTCCTACATTTAAAGGCTCGCGTGGAGCAAGAGCAAGGTTTGCCAGGGATGCCAGGTTCATTTTAGTTATCTTCTGCGTATAACCATAATCTACAAAATCAGGAAGATCACCGTAATCCAAGCCATTTTCCTTTCTTACATTCTGATGTTGACGATTAAAATCCTCGTTCATTTCAGTAATGCGTATTCCGGCAAATCCTTGTTGCGAAAATGGGGTATGATCACCACCCCGAAGATATCTATCTCGGCGATAAATTAGATTCACCTTCAGCTGATCCACATATCGTTCCCCAATTTCCTTAACATATCGAGCAAATTGACGCGCCTGCCCATCGTTCTCTGATCCGGTACTTGCTCTTCGGGCAGCCTCTTCAGGGCTCTCAAGAACTGAAACTCCTTCACTAAAAATTCTAACACTATTATTATCCTTTAAGCCTGTTTCTGTACCCAAGGTATTTCCCACGATATCGTTGGTAATCATTCCTGCCAAATTCCATTTTTCAGTTTTCGCTCTTTTGGCCAAATTAGCAGCTCCATACAAACCCTGCTCCTCTGCTACCATAGCCACAAATATCAGGGTACAATTAAAACTATACTTGCTCATTACCCGGGCAAGCTCCATAGCTACCGCAGTTCCTGAGGCATCATCATTAGCTCCGGGAGCAAAAATGTTAGAATCGTTCACATCTGATGCCCTTGAATCATAATGTCCCGAAATTATCAAAACACGATCATCAAGTGGATCGGTTCCGGGAAGTATCCCTAAAACATTTTTCATAACCATGGGCTTAGTGATTCTCCTGCCGTCAGCAGGCTGGATAAATGTGTCGAATTCAACCTTTAATCGACCTCCGGAATCTTTTGAATATCGTTCCAACTCTGCTTTAATCCAGTTTCTGGCCGCACCAATTCCTCTTGTGGTGCTTATTGTATCGCTCATACTATGCCTTGTTTCAAAGCCAACCAATTTCCTGACGATTTGCTCTATATTTTCTGAGGATACTTCATCCACCATTTTTTTTATTTGCTGATCCTGTCTGATAATAACCGTTTGAGAAAAGCTGACAAAAGCTGAAAGTATAAAGAAACTTAATATGAGATATTTCATGATTTTCATGTAGAGATGAGAATGTAAGTAATTTAATTAAAGAACAAATTGCTGATGTCTTTCAGGAATTTCAACATTTTTATACCCTTTTTCCTGTATTTTTTCGGCAAAGTTCCGCTGAACATCATATTCACCATGAACTAAAAATAATTTTTTAATCTTTTCAGGATTCTGGCAAGAGATAAACTGTAATAAATCATTATAATCACCATGAGCACTCATGGAACGAACAGATCTTATCTCCGCTCTTACGGGAAATTCTTCTCCAAAAATACTTACGGTAGAATATCCTGCAGCCAACCTGCCACCTAAAGAGTTAGGTTCACAATATCCAACAAGTAAAATGGTATTCTTATCGTCCGAAATATTATTCTTTATGTGATGCTTAACTCTCCCTGCTTCAGCCATACCCGATGCTGAAATTATTACACAAGGCTCAGGATCCGTATTTAGGACAATGGAAGCTCTGGTATCCTGAATAAAACTCAGATTTTTAAAATTAAAAGGATCATCATCATGAAGCATCACATCCCGAACATGTTTATTGAAGTTTTCGGGATGGCTTTTGACAACATTTGTGGCCTTTATAGACAGTGGACTATCAACATAATATTTAACGTCCGGCAGAATTCCCCTCTCTTCAAGGTGATTCAATGAATAAAGCAATTCCTGAGTACGACCAACACTGAAAGCAGGAATGATTACCTTTCCACCCCTCAAAATACAGGTCTGATAAATAATTTCTTTTAATAAATTTTCAGTAGGCTCAGCATCTTCATGAAGGCTATCCCCGTATGTTGATTCAAGCAGAAGGTAATCAGCCTGAGGGAATGTATCAGGAGATTTAAGGATCAAATCTCCATATCGACCCACATCTCCACTGTAAGATATCCGTGTTGTTTGATCATTCTCTTTTATGGAGAGATGTACTGCAGCACTGCCAATGATATGACCTACATCGGTAAAAAGGACACTGATTTCCTCATTAATTTGATGCTCTATGTTATATTCCAGTATTTTAAACTGACGCATTGCGAGCCTTGCATCATCTTCAGTATATAATGGTTTAAGAAGCGGCAGACCTTTACCCTGCCGATGCTTGTTACTATAATCCGAATCCTGTTGCTGAATTCTTGCAGAATCCATCAATAAAATCCTTGACAGATCCATGGTTGCAGCAGTACATAAGACCTCCCCTTTAAAGCCCTGAGCTATTAGCCTGGGAATCAATCCACTATGATCAATATGAGCATGACTTAAGATAAGGTAATTGATTTCTGCAGGATTGAAACCAAAATGCTCATTCAGTCGATCAGTTTCCTCGCCCATTCCTTGAAACATCCCACAATCGAACAATATGGTAAGCCCATTATTGAGTGTAATTAAATGCTTACTACCGGTTACATTTCTCGCAGCTCCATGAAAACTTATACGCATAAATGGATGTTCATTTAGAATGATTTGACCAAAAATAATTTAATAAAGTCAATAATCGGTTATAAGAAAATAAAAGAAAGTTCTCAGGCAAAAAATAATTAAATATCCTGAGTTCGATATAAACAATCTAATTTAGGTGAGATTGATAAAAGATATTACCGGGTCCTGATTATTTTTCTCAGTCTCTTGCTCCCGGTCCAGTGTTCGGCCCTATTTTTTTGCAGGAAAGGGAATCCTTATCCTAAGATTCAGTAAGGCAAAAAAGATAGCGCTGCCACACGGGTTTGTGCTTCTATTAGCGGACTGCCCGTACCGATGAAACACAACTTTAGGTAAACTAAACCTTGCCGAAGGAGGTATCTTCAGGCGATGGGGCATTTGAGATTAGGTACCATTTCTTGCCGGAAATACTCCGGAGGAAAGGGCTAAACGAAGCGATAATACGCAGGTATTGCTTTCAAAAAACCAATCATAGGCCTCCGGAGCAATAGGAGATCCATCAAAGGGATAATTTCTAATATCGAACTGAGGTTAAATAAAAAATGAGCCAAGGAGCCATGTTTAACAAAAAATAAATGATAATTTGAGAAGAGCTCGAAATAGTCTTTAAAAAACCATAAAGAAACATGAATTTTATAGTTTATAAGTTACCTTTTAGACATAGATAGCCCTGAAGCTACCCTTCCATCTATTGGCTATGTTTACCCTAAAGCATTAGAAAAACCAATTAATGGGGTTAAATATCTATCTGGTTAAATATTAACATTTAACCAGCTTCCACATAAGAAAGATTAAGAAATACCGTTGTGGTGGATCTCATGATCCAGGCAAAGAATAAAACTGATGAACTTTAAGTCTTTACTTTGCTTCACATTCGTTCTGTCATCCTAATTGAATAAAGAAAGTATTAAATGTAAAAAGCTCAAACACGAAATCGCATTTGAGCTTCAGTTGGAATGATTCAAATTATATTTATTATTCTTCCTGCTTTATTAATTTGGCAGTGAAATAATCACGGTTCATTCTTGCAATGTTGGTGATTGAAATTTCTTTAGGGCATTCAGCTTCACAGGCTCCGGTATTCGTACAACTTCCAAATCCTTCTGCATCCATTTGGGCAACCATGGCCTGAACTCTGCGATATCGCTCGGGCTGTCCCTGTGGGAGTAAGGCCAATTGAGAAACTTTAGCTGAAACGAACAACATGGCTGAAGCATTTTTACAGGCAGCTACACAGGCACCACAGCCAATGCAGGTAGCAGAATTAAATGCCTCATCAGCAACAACCTTTGGAATTGCTATCGCATTGGCATCGGGAACTCCGCCAGTATTAACTGATATGAAACCTCCTGCGGTTTGAATACGATCAAATGCACTACGATCAACAGCAAGATCTTTAATCACCGGAAAGGCTTCGACTCGCCAGGGTTCAATGACGATTGTATCTTTGTCATTAAAAGAACGCATGTGTAATTGGCAGGTCGTTATACCTTGCTTCGGGCCATGCGGCCTACCATTTATATGAAGTGAGCACGATCCACAGATACCTTCACGACAGTCATGATCAAAATGAATAGGATCATCACCCTTTTTGGTCAAATCTTCATTCACAACATCCAGCATTTCAAGAAATGACATATCAGGAGATACGTGATCAGCCTGATAAGTAACAAACTTACCTTTGGTATCGGCATTTTTCTGACGCCAAACCTTTAACGTCAAATTCATATTTTTACTCATTTTTATTGAGATTTGAGATATGAAACATTGGATATGAAAATTAGCTCTACCCGCCGCCTCAATCTTGGTTTTTATTGTGGAGTTTGATTTGAAATTCCAGACTATCCTGTCTCAAATCTCAGATCTGATATCTCCTGTCTTATTTATAACTTCTCTGCGATAATTTAACATTCTCAAAAATCAGCTCTTCCTTATGTAAGACTTCGGGCTGATTATCACCTTGGTATTCCCATGCTGCAGCATAGGCATAATGATTGTCATCACGCAATGCCTCACCTTCTTCGGTCTGGCTTTCCAAACGAAAATGCCCCCCACATGATTCCTTCCTGTTCAATGCATCATCAATCATTAATTCACCTAATTCAAGGAAATCAGCCACTCTACCCGCATTTTCAAGGCTCTGATTGAACTCATTAGCTGAGCCTGATACCCTGGCATTTTCCCAAAAATCAGCTCGAAGTTCACGAATCATCGCTTTTGCTTTAATCAAACCTTCTTCTGTCCGAGCCATTCCACAATACTCCCACATGATATGACCAAGTTCACGATGATATTCGGTTACCGTTTTAGTTCCTTTTAAGGCTAGCAACTGATTGACCCTATCCACTACATTTTTCTTGGCTTCTTCAAATGCAGGATTCTTGGTATCAACCGGACTCGGACCGATGGTAGCTAAATAATCTCCTAAAGTATATGGAATAACAAAGTATCCATCTGCAAGTCCCTGCATCAATGCAGAGGCACCCAAACGGTTTGCTCCGTGATCAGAGAAATTTGCCTCACCCAGACAATAAAGTCCCTTAACCGTAGTCTGCAGATTATAATCTACCCAAAGTCCACCCATAGTATAATGAACAGCAGGATATATTCGCATCGGTTGTTTGTATGGATTTTCATCTGTTATTTGCTGATACATATCAAACAAATTCCCATATCTTGCCCTGACTGCATCTTCACCTAAACGTCCTATCGCTTCGGCAAAATCAAGGTAAACTGCAATACCGGAAGAACCCACACCTCGACCTTCATCAACGATTTCTTTGGCATTACGAGAAGCAACATCCCGCGGAACCAAATTACCAAAAGCAGGATATTTACGTTCCAGGAAATAATCACGATCTTCTTCTTTCAAATCGCTCGCCTGCAATTCACCATTTCTAAGCTTTTGGGCAATCTCCGCAGTCATTGGTGCCCATACTCTACCGTCATTTCGTAATGACTCAGACATAAGAGTTAATTTCGACTGATGATCTCCGGTTACCGGAATACATGTTGGGTGAATCTGTGTGAAACATGGATTTGCAAAGAATGCGCCACGCTTATGTGCTTTCCATGCTGCAGTTACATTACATCCCATGGCATTGGTTGAAAGGTAAAAAACGTTACCATATCCACCTGTACATAAAAGAACTGCATGTGCTGCATGCGTTTCAATTTGACCAGAAACTAAATCACGCGTTACTATTCCCTTAGCTTCGCCTTCAACAGTTACAACATCCATCATCTCATGTCGAGTGAACATCTTCACTTTACCCAGGTTGATCTGACGATTTAATGCAGAATATGCTCCAAGCAATAATTGTTGTCCTGTTTGACCCCTGGCATAAAATGTTCTGGAAACTTGAGAACCCCCAAAGGAACGATTGTCTAATAACCCCCCATACTCCCTGGCAAAAGGAACACCCTGTGCAACACATTGATCAATGATGTTCACCGAAACTTCAGCAAGACGGTATACATTAGCCTCCCTGGCACGGTAATCACCGCCCTTAATTGTATCATAAAATAGACGATACACACTGTCGCCATCATTCTGATAGTTTTTCGCAGCATTAATACCTCCCTGAGCCGCAATGGAATGAGCTCGTCGCGGACTATCCTGATAACAAAAAGCTTTTACATTATAACCCAGTGCAGCAAGCGATGCAGCCGCGGAAGCGCCTGCTAAACCCGTTCCGACTACTATAACTGTGTATTTCCTTTTATTGGCCGGATTCACCAACTTCAGGTTGAATTTATGTTTAGACCATTTTTCAGCAAGAGGGCCTTCAGGTATTTTTGCATCTAATTTCATCTCAGAAATTTATTTTAATCCCGATTTAAGGGGTATTGTGTAATCTATTTAAAGAAAAAATATAATGGCATAGCAGCGAAAGCAAGTGGTACTAGAACTCCAAATACCCATACACCAATAAATCTTACCAGTGGTAAAAACCTGCTATTATCCCAACCAATGGTTTGAAAAGCACTCCTGAAACCATGAATGAGATGGAAAGATAAAGCTGCCATTGAGATTAGGTATAGTACCACATACCACCAAGTCTGAAAGGAATTGTTGACAATCTTGTAAAGATCCTTAGAAATAACAATCCTTTTTCGGGCCTGTAAATCAGTTACCTCCGAATGAACCAACAGATTGGCATCATATGCTAGTTCTGAAACCCGAATATCATTCGGATTATCGAGACTAATCTCATATTTAGCATAAGGCAACTCTGCATTGTGGTATTTCCACCAAAAATCACCCATGTGAACCACGATGAAAACCAGTAAAATGGTACCCAGAATTCCCATATTCCTTGAGGTCCAAGGACTGTTTTGATTACCTGCCTGAACTGCATATCCAATTGGCCGTGCCTTTTTATTACCAGCACTTATGATTAATGCATAAACTGCATGGATAATAATTGAGGAGTACAACAAATATGAAACCACCTTAATAGGTGTAAAATGTGTCATGAAATAAGCATAGGCATTAAAAGCCTGCCCAGAATCATCTTTAAACAACTGTAGGTTCCCAATTAAATGCACGATCAGGAAAGTACACAGGAATAAGCCCGTTAAAGCCATTACCAACTTTTTTCCCAATGATGATGAGAACGTTTTTGCGAAATTGCTCATTACCTTGTTCTAATTTTTTTATTTATTCAGGAAACAAAATTATCACATTATGCTAAAAATCACGCAAATCCAAAGCTGTGAACTACTAATTTTATCTATTTAGAAACAATCTAAATTTTCGCCCCATATTCTTGTTGCTCTTGTTCAAAAACTGAAGACTGAAGACAGGTTTACATTTAATATTCTATTCAAACTTAAGTCCTTAGGATTGGTAAAATCGATCTTCGGAATGTAAAAGCTTAAAAAAAGTCCTTGTCAATAGTTATTGACAAGGACTTTTTAATTGATTAAAAACCATAATCCAATCTGCTTGCAAAAAACTTATCTCACTTGAAATTGATATCTGATTTGCATTCCATCGGGACTAATCGCATTTACAGTTGCCATGTTATTTCTACCGGCAGTAATGGCACGTTCAATGTCCTCTGGTTTATTAATGGCTTCCCCGTTTATTGAGGTTATAATCGTACCCTGAACAAGATCAAGCTGATCGAAAAAACCACCCGCTTTAACATTAGTCACGATAACCCCGGAATTTATTTTGTACTTTTTCTTAATACTTTCTGATACAGGTGCAAAGCTTGCCCCAAGGTTTTTCGTTACCACACTTGATGAACTTCTTGCAGTCTTAATGGACTCTTCACCTTTAAGGGTTACGTTGGAAGTCAAAGTCTTACCATCTCTCAAGTAGGAAAGTGAAACTTTATCACCTGGGCCCAATCGGCCTATACGTTCCTGAAGATCAGAAGGGTAAATAATTTGTTTTTCATCAACTTTTGTAATGATATCTCCTTCTTTTAAACCAGCCTGAGCAGCACCACCACCCGGTAAAACTTCATTGACGTACAAACCATTTATCTCATCAACTCCCAAACGTTTTGATTGTTCCGCATCCAGGCCGGTAAAGTTAATCCCAATGTATCCTCTTCTAACAGACCCAAATTCTTTAAAATCATTTAATACTTTCTTTGCAAGATTAATCGGAATTGCAAAACCATATCCTTCATAACTTCCGCTTTGCGAGGCAATTGCGGCATTTACTCCAATTAATTCACCTTTGGTATTTACTAGTGCTCCACCACTATTTCCACGATTAATTGCGGCATCAGTTTGAATGAAAGATTCAATAGCTGTTCTGGCTTGTGGCTCACCCTCCTCACGTGATTGGATCCCCTGATCCAAAATTCCTATCTGCCTTCCTTTAGCACTTACAATCCCAGCAGTTACAGTTGTATTCAAAGCAAATGGATATCCAACTGCCAGAACCCATTCCCCCACACGAACATCATCAGAATTTCCTAGTTTGACGATAGGAAAACCTGATCCCTCTATTTTAAGCAAAGCCAAATCAGTATTTTCATCACGTCCGATAACCTTGGCTTCAAGTGAACGCTTATCAGGCAAAACCACATCTATTTTATCCGCATTGTCTACCACGTGATTATTCGTTACAATGTATCCATCATCAGAAATAATCACACCGGAACCAGATCCTTGTGCAGGACCCTGCTGACGACGACGACCACCAAAAAATTCCTCAAACATATCCTGCATTTGATCGCGCCCCTGATAACCCCGATTGGCATTGACGTTATAGGTTGTTTTTATATGCACAACTGCAGGAGTTACTGTCGCAGCCGCCTCCGTAAAATCCAAAGATCCGGAAGAGGAATTGACAACTCCTCCGGGATTGTTTGTAAAATATACCTTCTGCTTATCTTCAAAAGACAATTTGTTTCCATACCTGCTTTCTAAAAACTTGTATGATCCGATGGCAACAGCCCCACCCAGGCATGCCGCTAAAAAAGTAACACCTATCTTTTTCATATTTTCCATAGTAGTATTTTCATTTAATATTAATGCTCCTCAAAATTAATACCACTTCAAGACAAATCATGAAAATGATTATCCTTTTTATGTTAAAAAATGTTAAAGATTAAATCAGGTTTTATTTCTGAAGCTATTCATAAAACATTTCCGATTTATTTCCCGAAATTTGGCCGATATTGTAGTCAAAAGGACAGAATTATTTAATCATTCAGGCTCTCTTTACAATTTAATTATGCATCTGAATTTCTATAAATACGAAGGGGCAGGAAATGATTTTATCCTGATCGATAACAGAAATCAATCATTTCCCTTGGTAAATAAGCCCGATGCGATAAAAAAACTATGCGATCGCCATTTCGGTATCGGGGCAGACGGACTGATGGTGCTTCAGTTAAAGGAAGGTTATGATTTTGAAATGCTTTATTTTAATGCGGATGGAAAAGCAGGCAGTATGTGTGGTAATGGTGGACGTTGCATAGCAGCATTTGCCAAACATCTTGAAATCGTATCCAGTGAAACTACCTTTTTGGCAGTTGATGGTTCACATTATGCCAAAATTTCAGAAAACGGAAACTGGGTAAGTCTTCAAATGATTGATGTAAACCGTATCCTGACTGATGGTGAAGCCTTTGTCCTGAATACCGGCTCGCCCCATTATGTTCTCTCAGTAAAGGACATAGAAAATAAGGATGTTTATCATGAAGGAAAAACTATTCGAAATAATGATACCTACAAAGCAGAAGGAATTAATGTAAATTTTGTTGAAGATCTTGGTGATCATTATTTTGTCAGAACTTTTGAAAGAGGGGTTGAAGATGAAACATTTGCATGTGGCACCGGCGTAACAGCAGTAGCAATGACTATGGCCAAGAAAAAAGGATTGCGCGGTAAAATACACTCGGTAATCAAAGTAAAGGGAGGTAATTTGAAGGTGAATTTTAATTTCGATGGAACAAGCTTCCGAAACGTGTTTTTAGAAGGCCCTGCCCGCTTTGTTTTCCTTGGCACAATCGATATCTAATTCCAGATTAGACCTAACTTTCCTCCTAAAAGAATTGAATCCTTAAAATTTCCAATTCGTATAATTTCAATATTGGCAAAAATATCATTCTGCCGCTTGGAATATTTATGAATTTTTTGAAAAAATCAGCCCTATTTCAAAATTTCTGCATTTATTAAACTAAACAGATAAATAATGAAATTTCTAATTAGATTTAGAATTTTTTAATGCTCAGCTTTCGTATATTTTTTAGCAATTATGTTGAGAGTTGACAGCAGTAAACCTTGTAAAATTGTTTACTCGATATGCAAGCATGAATTTCTTGGCTACCTCATTGAACCCCATGTTGTGCAACTCAACTCTGATGAAGGTTTCTCGCTTACTTATCAACGTCTGTTTAGTGCGACAGCTAATGAATTTTCATCCATTATAGATGAAACTGACCTTAAACTTATTAGGCTTCTGGAAGAAGTTGAGCAAAGTCATATCATTAAACGTTTTCATAAAAAAGCCATAAGGCCTGTTGAGTATTTCAGAACAATCTTTGATGATAGAATCGCCGATGTTATCAGACCAAAAATTGAAAAAAAACTTGTAGAGGCCTTAAAATTAATCGGAGATAGATATCTCTTTTTAATGAGCAAGGAAGGCTGGCCGGTGGAACGAAAACTTTGCATTGCATCCGAATCTGCCTCCGTATTATTTCATTTTAGACGTAGTATCACTGAAACACGATATTTCCCTACCATTAAATTTCAGGGCCAACGTATCGAATTTATGTTTAAAGATGCTCAAATCATTTGCAACCAACCTGCTTGGCTACTTCTGGAAGATGTACTTTATTTTTTTGAAGAAGATTTGGAGGGTAAAAAGTTGCTGCCATTTCTCAATAAACGGTATATATCTATACCTAAATCTTCAGAAAAAACATATTTTGAGAAATTCGTTACCCCTCTGATTGAAAAGCATTCAGTTTATGCTGAAGGTTTTGAGATTCTGAACGAGCAATTTGAAGCGATACCTATCCTAAAATTAATTCATTCTGCAACTGATTCACCTATAATTCAACTTTATTTTAGGTATGGTGATTATATTTTCCCTGCAGGAAGTGATCGAAGGATCACAGTCAGAATGGAAAAACGTGAAAATGATTATCTATTCCACAGAATCAAACGTTCTTTGAACTGGGAAAAAAATAAAGTCGATATTCTACAAGAGCTTGGATTAAAATCTTCAGGATCCTTACTGTTAAATACTTATAATCCGGATATTCCATTCCAGGATTCAGAATCAGCACCATTCAGTGTAATAAACTGGTTAAATCAGCACCATGATCAGCTCGTAGAACGTGGCTTTTCATTTGAGCAAACCGAAGGTTCAAAACGTTATGTAATCGGAAGAAGTAAGTTAGATTTAGAAATTCGTGAGAATAACGACTGGTTTGATATTCATGCAGTTGTTCATTTCGGACAGTATCAAATACCCTTTATCGATCTCAAAAATCATATCTTAAACAAGATTAGAGAATTTAAATTACCATCCGGTGAGATTGCCGTCATTCCGGAAGAATGGTTCTCAAGATATAGTAATCTGCTTCAATTTACTGAGGGGACTAAGCAACTTAAACTAAAAAAATATCACATCGGACTGGTTAATGATTTTAGCCATGGTGAATTAGCCCAAGTTACCATGGATCGTAAACTGCAGAAACTGGCTGATTTTGAAGAAATTGAAAATTTTGATCTTCCAAAAGCCTTCCATGGTATTTTACGTCCTTATCAAAAGGCAGGATATGACTGGTTTCACTTTCTAAGAAAGTACAATTTCGGAGGTTGCCTTGCCGATGATATGGGTCTGGGAAAGACTGTACAAACTCTCGCCCTGATGCAAAAAATCAAAGAGGAAGATCATGAAGAAAAAATACATTCGACCTCATTGATTATAATGCCTACCTCATTGGTATATAACTGGTTGAATGAAGCAAAGAAATTTGCACCTAAACTCAAAATACATGTTCATAGCGGAAGTTTACGCAGTAAAGAGATTGAAAAATTTTCTGCATACGATTTGGTGTTTACCACCTATGGGATATGCAGGGTCGATATTGAACTATTAAAAACTTTTTATTTCAATTATATTATTCTGGATGAAAGTCAGAACATCAAAAATCCGGCCTCAAAATCATTCAAAGCTGTAAAATCCTTAAAGTCAAAGCACAAACTAATTTTAAGTGGTACACCTGTAGAAAACACTGTTAACGATCTTTGGACTCAGATGTCATTCATTAATCCCGGTTTGTTGGGTACGCAGAGTTTGTTTCATTCAGAATTCGTTATACCCATAGATAAGAAAAAAGATGAGGAGAAAGCTAGCAGGCTGCAGGCTTTAATTAAGCCTTTTGTATTACGACGTACTAAAACTCAAGTAGCCACCGAATTACCCCCAAAAACTGAGAACCTCTTTTACTGCCAAATGAGTGAAGAACAGAAGGAGTTTTATGAAAAAATTAAATCAGAATATCGAAATGCACTCTTGTTAAATCTGGAAGACGGCTCTTTCAAAAAATCCCAAATCCAGGTATTACAGGGACTAACAAAGCTAAGGCAGATTGCAAACCATCCTAAAATGACTAATGAAGGTTATCTAGGTGATTCAGGCAAATTTGAAAATGTGATTCATACCCTGGAGAATGTACTTTCCAGAGGGCATAAAGTCCTTGTTTTTTCACAGTTTGTGAAGCATTTGGATATATACCGAGAATATTTTAAGGTTAATAATGTCGCCTTTTCTTATCTCGATGGTTCAACATCCAAACGAGGTGAGGTAGTAAACAGATTTCAATCCGATAAGGATATTAAACTCTTTCTTATTTCTATCAAGGCCGGTGGTGTTGGACTCAATTTAACAGAGGCTGATTATGTCTTCATTTTAGACCCCTGGTGGAACCCAGCTGTTGAACAGCAAGCCATTGATCGGACCCATCGAATTGGGCAGACTAAAAATGTGTTTATTTATAAATTTATAACTAAAGACACTGTTGAAGAAAAGATCCTTGCCTTACAAAACCGTAAACGAAAAGTGGCAGAGTCGCTGATTACAACCGAAGAAAGTTTTGTTAAATCATTGTCAGTAAAAGATATTGAAGAAATCTTAAGTTAACCTCAGTTCGATATTAGAAACTATCCTTTTGATGGATCTCCTATTGCTCCGGACGCCTATGATTGGTTTTTTGAAAGCAATCCCTGCACGTTATCGCTTCTTCTAGTCCTTTCCTCCGGAGTATTTCCGGCAAGAAATGGTACCTTATCTCAAATGCTCCATCGCCGGAAGATACCTCCCTCGGCAAGGTTTAGTTTACCCGCTGCTGTTTTTCATCGGTACGGGCAGTCCGGTAATAGGAGCACAAACCCGTGTGGCAGCTCTATCTTTTTTTGCTTTACTGAATTTTAGGATAAGGATTCCCTTTCCCGCAAAAAAATAGGGCATAACCCAGGGTCGGGAGCAAGAGACTGAGAAAAATAATCAGGCCCCGGTAATATCTTTTATCAATCTCACCTAAATTAGATTGCTTATATCGAACTCAGGTTAAGTTAAAGATCAGGAATCTATTTTGGGTAGTGAAAGGCTGAATTTAACAGATCTGCCTCGTATAGTCATAATAGCTACTGTTGCATGTGTCAAAAGAAGATCAGTTTACTATGGTAATTTCATTTCGGGCACTAATTAAGAGGTCAGACGATTTATAAAGTAAAATTGATTCAGTTAGGGTAGTTCAAAAATCTGATTTTTTTTTGCTCTGCAACACGTTTAAATATTCATCCGAACTGATAAATTCGGCACCCATACTTTCCAAATGTTGGGTATAAACCTGACAATCAATCATTTTAAAATCTAGTTTTTGGCATAAATAAATCAAAGCCGCTTTTGAAGCATTACTGACTCTTGAAAACATACTTTCACCGCAAAAGACTTGATTAATTTGTACCCCATATAAACCTCCAACTAAAAGATTATTTTCCCAAACTTCAACCGAATGTGCATGACCCAGCTCATGCAAGGCAATGTATGCAGACATCATTTCGGCAGTTATCCATGTGCCTTCTTGTTTTGTTCTTTTTATTGTTGCACAGGATTGTATTATCTGGGCAAAGTCCTGATCGTACGTTACTTTGAATTTACCTGAATTCAAAACTTTAATCATCGATGCAGAGATTTTCAATTTCTGAGGAAACAATACGAATCGTTTTCTTGGCGCATACCATAATATAGGATCAGCCTCAGAATACCATGGAAAGATCCCGTTAGAATAGGCTAATAGGAGTCTTTCTGCTGATAAATCGCCTCCAAAAGCTAATAATCCATCTTCCTCCGCGAGCTCGGTTGAGGGAAACCAAATCCTATTTTCTGATAATCTGGTTAACATTTCATTTGATTGGTTCTAAAACCTTTTAAAGAAAATAAGAATCATCATGGCTGTCAATTGCAAAATTGCTGCATATAATGCTAATGAACGGGGGTTATAGTTGTCTTTGACAAAAAGGCTAATCGAAAAGATCGGCCCAATAAAGACTATAATCATTACAGGAAGCCAAAAAAGTTCAAAGACAGCTCCAATAATTGAATAATTATAAACATTCCATGATTTTGTCAGAAAACAAAAAAGCAGGGCGAATAAGCCCGAGATAAACATCAGTTTATTAATTCCAGGCCTGTTAAATGAATTAGAATGACCCGGCATTTTAAAGCTGATAAAGTTCTTTAAATTTCACATTCATTTACAGTATTGATTTAAATAGGGAACTGATCGATCACTACCTAATCTCTTAATAATCAAAAAGTCTTCACAAGCACCTTCAGTATCTTCTTGTTTAAGTTTCCGCTGAGCTTGTTTTAATAACTTTTCAATGAACTGTTCATCATAACCTAACTGATATTTAAGTGCCTGAACGCGTATTTCACCTGCTTCATCAATTACTCCGGCCTCCTTTTTTTCGTAATAATTAAAAACAACTTCGCTCATCCCCTTTCTAGCCTGATAGGCATTGATTGCTGCATTAATTTCATCTTTCGAAAGTTCCTCACACTTAAAATCACGCAAAGAAAAATTTACCGGCAAAATCATCGAAACCAAGGTATCATGGGAGGGAGGAACTTCCCATTTTCCGGAAGTCATACGAACAACTCTTAAGGCTTCAAAATCAAGATCGGTACCATAACCCTTTTGCACTTCCGAATGATAAATTCGACCCTGTTTATTTAACTTGAAGCTCACATTGACGGTTCCTTGTAAACAATTATCACGAGAGTATGCAGGGTAAATGAGAATATTACTAATAAAAACGTTGAGATTTTTACCCTTAAATACGGGCTGATCATCACTAAAAAATGATGCGAAAAGCAGAAATATAAAACTAAGCAGGTGAAGAGGCATATTCCCAAATTAACGAAAAAATAGGGCATTGATTACATACGATCAGCGTAAATAATTACCATAAATTATTAGTTCTTCTATTTTTATTGCCTAAATAAATAGAGATAGTTATAAACATAATGAGAAATCGCACCTGCAACCACGAAAAGATGCCATATTTCGTGACTGTGGATATTATTTCCCATTGGCTTATCCTTATAGTAAAAAACGGTTCCTCCGATGTAAAATATACCCCCGAGTAACATCCATCCAATGGCTGATAAACTTAATTTTTCTGACATTTCATTCATTAATGGTACAATCAAGGCACCCATAGCAATGTAAATCCCAAGTGATAGCCCTTTATGCTGAAGACGATTGAAAATTTTAAGTGTACACCCGGCAAATGCAATAACCCAAATCATACTAAAAAGTGTCCAACGTGTGTAACCATCAAAAACAAGAAGAGCTGTTGGTGTGTAAGAACCTGCAATCATCAGGTAAATGCAGCAATGATCAAATTTTTGCCAGAACCTTATTTCAATATCTGTATTGGGATAACTGTGATACATTGAACTTATTCCAAAAAGTACAATGGTACAGATACCATAAATCCAGGCTGCTGTATATTCAATAGGTAGATCAGAACGGTTAATTAAAAAGATTGTGCCGGGAATAGCTAAGATTGCCGGAATAAGATGAGTGTAAAAATTAACAGGTTCTCTTATCGTTCTCATCTCAATCAGCTTTTCCGGGCTCTTCTGCCTGACGCGATTCTTTATTAATTTTTTCAAATAATTTATCCATCTTCTCAACATACTCACTGGTATCATCCAGAAAAAACTCAAGATGGGGAATAATTCTTACCTGATCTTTTATACGATTACCCAATTTATAGCGAATCTCGTTCGAATGAGATTTAATAGTACTTAGAGCCATTGAGCTGTTCATACTGTTGAAAAAGCTCAAATAAACCCTGGCAATTGCCAAGTCGGGTGAAACCCTAACCTTAGTTATCGTTACCATAATATTAGGCAAAAGATTCAAGCCCTCCCGCTGGAATATCTCGGCCAAATCTTTCTGAATAACTCCTGCAAACTTCTGTTGACGTTTAGATTCCATAAAACTGAGGATTAAGAATTGGTTAAATTAAAAAATCAATCTGAATGTTTCTTTTTTAAAAATGAGAGATTCATGGAATAGACTCTTATGATCAATAGAGTAACTGATCATAAGGGTAACGCTTCGTATGAATCGCCTTGACCTTTTCATAGAGCATTGTCCTGAATTCATCAATATTTTCTTTGTTTAATGCCGAAATGAAAATTGCGGGATTTCTGTCCTTATTCATCCAGCTGTTTTTAAAATCAGCCAATGTCATTGGTGGATGCTCATCCTGCGGGTCGAAATCGGCAGGTTTGAAAGCATCAATTTTATTGAATACAGTGATGACTTCCTTGTCGATTGCACCCATCTCCTTTAAAGTTTCGTTGACCGTGTTGATTTGATCTTCAAAATTAGGATGTGAAATATCAACTACATGTATCAGAATATCAGCTTCCCGAACTTCATCTAATGTAGACTTGAAACACTCGATTAAATGGTGAGGCAACTTACGTATGAAACCAACTGTATCGGAGAGTAGAAAAGGTAAATTATCGATCACTACCTTTCGAACTGTGGTGTCTAATGTTGCAAATAACTTATTCTCTGCAAATACCTCTGATTTAGAAATCATGTTCATGATTGTTGATTTACCAACATTGGTATAACCAACAAGCGAGACCCTGACTAATTGAGCTCTGTTCTTCCTTTGAGTCAGATTTTGTTTATCAATTTCCTTTAAGCGCTCTTTCAGTAAAGCTATTTTATTCAAAATTAAGCGGCGGTCCGTTTCGATTTGACTTTCACCGGGACCTCTCATTCCGATTCCTCCCTTTTGCCGCTCGAGGTGAGTCCATAATCGGGTTAACCGTGGAAGTAAATATTGTAACTGCGCAAGCTCAACCTGTGTTTTGGCCTGAGAAGTTTGTGCTCTTTTTGCAAAAATATCAAGAATTAAGTTGCTGCGATCGAGTATTTTAACCTTTAGTTCCTGCTCAATATTACGAAGTTGAGAAGGAGAGAGTTCATCATCAAAAATGACCATATCAATATCTTCCGACTTAACGTAGGCATTAATTTCTTCAAGTTTTCCGGTTCCAACAAAAGTAGCTCGATCGGGGCGCTGCATCCTTTGGGTGAAGGAATGTTGTGTTTCGCCACCGGCTGTTTGCACTAAAAATTTAAGTTCCTCGAGATATTCTTGCGTTTGTTCTTCCGTCTCACCGGGAGTAATTATACCCACCAAGACCGCCCTTTCGGGCTTTACACTTGTATCAAAAAATTTTTGTCTAGGCATTAATTAGAAATAATAATTACAAAGATAGGAGTTTGCACCAGAGGAATAGAAGCCCAGGCTACCGGAATCTCCTTGTAGCAGAACTGATAGCTCATGAATGGTGAATGCGGGATACAAAAGCCTTCATAGATAATCCCGGGTTGACTTCCTTCATAAAGTTTTCTCCGATTAAAAAACCATCGAATCCTGCAGCTCTCAATTCCATAATGGTTTCAGGATGGCTGATACCACTCTCAGAAATTTTC
>Ga0169931_10001587_pt1 | contig 37393 bp, 27 predicted proteins | sample Kivu_15m_20L_FD_129675 | JGI IMG/M metagenome (GOLD analysis project Ga0169931, IMG submission 129675) | Freshwater microbial communities from Lake Kivu, Western Province, Rwanda to study Microbial Dark Matter (Phase II) - Kivu_15m_20L... | ecosystem: Environmental > Aquatic > Freshwater > Lake...
ACGTTTCCGTTGTGGATTGATAACGAAATCAGATCTTTGAAACGCATTCAACCGATCGTTTTACGCTTCTTAGTTGTGGATTGATAACGAAATCAGATCTTTGAAACTAAGGGAATCCGCAAACTAGAGGTAACCTAGTTGTGGATTGATAACGAAATCAGATCTTTGAAACCTATCTTAATTAATTAGATGGATTTCAGGCACATGCAAGTAAAAGATCTAAAAAAAAGTGCATTTTCATACCGTAATTTTGGTATGGTAATGTACTTTTTGTTTTTTAGAATAATTCTAATTGTTGGGGTGTGCCCGGTAAATCTGTTTTTTCTTTACCATAAAAGTTTAAAATTGAACTGTACTGCTTGTCGGTAATTCTTAATATTGATACACTTCCACTTTTAGGGAGGAAACGTTGCACCCGTTTTTCAAACACGTCTGCACTTTCAGAACTAGCACAAAATCTAATGTAAACTGAAAACTGAAGCATTCTGAAACCAATGCCCTGAATTTCTTTACGAAACTTTGCGTAGGCTTTTCGCTGTAACTTCGTGTTCGTTGGTAAATCAAAAAAAACGAATAACCACATAATCCTGTAGGCATTCAACTTTTGAAATCGTGAGAACCTTTCCATACATTCGGAAAGAATTTAAAAATCGTTAATACTCTTGAATTCAGGCAATATTAATTTTCTGGTACCTTTCTCAAAACACTTAGCTAAAGAAGCGGCCACAATCTCCAAAGCATGATTCAAATTGGTGTATGAATTTCCTATGAATACATCAGATGCAAGTAATTTAAGCAAACGTGTTTTATGGATAGGTAAAAGACGTTCACTTTGTTCATGCATACTGAATGTATTCCATACCTCCCAGTCAATAAATGGTCTAAAAGGCTCCATCATATCATCGGCTAAAGCAAAATGATTGTATCTATTTTTATGATGAATACCCATTAAAGGATAAAGTCCTTTCCCGCATAAAGCGCGAACGGTTGCTGCTCGCAGGATTGTATAACCATAATTTAATAAATGGTTAGGAGCTTCCCCAAATCTGTCTCTGATAAAAGAATTGCCAAACAGCCGTGGCCAATAGCGCCTTGCAGCTTGCCCTTCTAAATTATCAATGTCGCCACTTTTGACTCTGCCGCTCATAGCCAACACATCTTTATAATCAACACCAATATATTTCAACAATCCGGCTTGATTTTCGATTTTTGATTTTACAGTTTGCGCCCACAATTGTTTTCTCAAGGGCTCGGTTGAGTGAATTTGAGCATCAAATTTTTCAGCTTGAACACCATGGGTTTCCAGGTGAAAAAGCATTGAAACAGGAAGATGTTCATCTCCAACAAAAATAACTGCAACATTATACCTTGCCAAAGCGGCAATGGCATGCTGAGTTATTGAGATATTTGGATGCTCAAGAATCAGAAAGCCCAAATCAATGCAAGAAACCTCTGCTTCGCGCAAATCAGCCTGCATCGGTTTTAAAACCAGTTGCTCATTTCTAAGCGAAATTGAGTAATGATTGGATATGGCAATAGTCCTAATCATTAACCTGTAAAGGCAAAATTTTACCTAACTTATCAATCTTAACGGCTATTGGGTTATTGATCAACCAGCCCTTAGAACTTCTGATTCTGATTAGTTCAGCATCATAAATTAAGGTAGAGGCAAAGTGCTTTCTAAAGTTAAAGTCCCAATTTGAAATTTTCTGAACCCGGTATAAATGTTTGCTGAGTAAGTTTTGGTTACTCCAGTCAATTTCTTCTTTAATGCCAAGCAGAAAAAGGTGGTTAGTCATGAAAACAGCCTTAACTTCTTTACCATTCTCTGGCAATTTAATTATTGGCTCTTTTTGCTTTAATCGTTCTACAGCCTCCCAAAAGGAAACAGTCACCGATTGGATTGATTGTGCATGATCTAAATAAATTAGCGCATGATGGTTGTTTCCAGGCTCAACATACCGGTTTATACCATGCAACTGTATTTTATTTTGCGAAATGCCTTTTATTCTGACCTTTTTTATTGGAATTGCCCCAGATTTACCTTCCAAAAAAACCAATGGCCTCTTTCTACCTTCTTCATCTATCTTGAAGTAAACAGGGTTTTCAGGAGTTGATTTTGGAACTTCAAACTTTGGATCTGATATATCCACTCCTAAGCTTTCTAAATGCCTAAGAACCGCTTTCTTTACTGCCTGGTCAACAATCTCATCTATTTGTTTAAAATTCTTTCGGCTTTCTAAAGCCACTCTATTGTGAAGGTATTCGACCTCATCTTTGCCTTTATAGAGCCCGTAATAAGTTTCATTGTGCAATTGATCTCTGGCAGATATGCCGGCTCCATACCAAACCTTACCCTCTTTAATGATAATCTTACCAGTATTCTTGTTAAAGAGCTTTCTGCGCCAATTGCTTGTGATTCTTTTCCTGTTTTTAAAACTTACTAAGATGTTGTTGACTGCTTTCTCCGCATGTGAGTAAAAGTTTGCCCAAGGCATCTCAACATCAATATCCTGCACTTCAACTCCTTGAGCTGATAGTTTGCTCACCTTTTGCAAAATAGAGGCTGTACTCAATGCAACTGCTATAGCATCTACAGCATGGTGTCTATGATCAAGGCGGGTTTTATCAGGATAGAAGAAGTTCTTATTGACATTACCCCATACAGAAATTCCTTTTTTTGAATTATTTGCTTCAATTGTTTTTCGAGTATTAAAATCCTTTACCCAAGCTGTCATTGTGTTTTCGTCAACTCGGTCATATTCATCTATAGCCGCACAATACCTTCCAGGTTTATATTCATCTAGTAAAAGGTATCGTTGATTAATTATTCCATTTAAGCCCCATGACTTTCTCAAGATGCCTGTAACACCGCCTTGTGTTATTGATGTGGGTGCAAAAGCATTTAATAATGAAGCACATTCACGTGTTATATAACGAACATCATTTAATTGTCTGGAAATAAAGTCTTCAAGGTCTTCCCGTTTAGGAGAAACAAATCGTTTGGCTTTAGGATAAGGTAATAATTTAAATGCTCTATCGGCCATAGCCTGCCATATGCCAGAGTTTCCAAAAGCTTCAAAAGGAGTTCTATTCCCTTTCTCCTGATTCTTTTCAGATCTGCAAAGGGTTTTATTCGCAAAACTGTCATCGAGCGAAATAGAATATGGGATGATGTGCTCGACTTGATAAATGTTCTTAATAAACAGATCATCGATTCCAATGGTTTCTCCTGTATATGGGTCTGTATTCTTGCATTCACGCCAAAGCCTCATTTTCAGGATGTTTGATCCTGAAGTTGCAAATCCTAATTCCAATAATTGAGCTCTGCATTCATCATTCTCTCTTTCATTTCTACTATTTCTAATTTGATCTTGCTCTCGTTCTTTTTTACCTTTTTTAAGTTCACGAGCCATTTCAATTTTTATAGCATCAAGGTCCCCATATTGTTTTATAACAGCCTCAACCAAAGACTTGGTCTCAAAAAGCACAGCTCGTACAATTGGATTTTTCATTTTATTGATGTAAGTCCCCAAATCCTCTTTTTGGATTTGATCTCCCCGCTGCCGCTGATCGCTTGCGTGGTAGAGCTTATTTAACCTGTTTGTTGGCGCATTAAATTGAGATATTACTTGTGTTACCTTGTCTAAGGCTAGTTCTTCTTTATCCGTATAAGCTACAGACAAAACATTATCTTCAATTAGCGTTGTCTCACTTGAAGTTAAATTCTGCCATTTATTTCCGTAAACATTTCTAACTCCACCTAAAACAATAGCATCGCTCAAGTTATACCCCTTTAGCATGTATGGTAGAATTCGCGATATCGCCTTTCTTGATAAACTGCCAAACTTGTCACTAAACCTTGCTTTAACTAATTTTTGCCCTAAATCTGGGTCAATTCCAAACTTAGCATGAAGATGATGCTTCAGCCAAGTCGAGTCTCTCGCTTCCTTCTTAATCTTCCATATCTTTTCTATTTGCTCAAGCTCTTGATTTATTATCTTTTCATCAAATGAACCTATTAAGCGAATGAAATTATTTCTGTACTCTTTCCCTTTTGCATCGCAAATCAACGAAATAGACTTACAAGATGGAAGCTTAACATCATCTTCATAATTCAAACCTGAAATTTCATCTTTTGCTAATAAAACTTTCTTAATAGACTCCACTGTTTTTGGCGTTCCTGAGACAAAAAACAAGTTCAGTATTTTGGATCTTTGTTCTATGTTAAGTTCACGTCCATAAATCCTCATATTATTGATAAAAGCAAACATCCTATACAATTCAAACAAAGGTGCACTGTCAGAAATCCTGTCTTGGTCAGCTTCAAGAGAGCATTTGCCTCGTAAAAAAGACTGATTTCTGAGCGGCCTTTGAAAAAATATAATTCCGTGGTTAGGTTCACCAAGCCCTTTTTTCAAGTCATCAGTTAAAACATCAAGGTAGAACTTCTTTTGACTTTCCCAAATAACCTCAAATTCATCAAGAAACATTTTACGTGTGGTGTATCTATTGCGAATTCTCTGCTTATGAGGATCAAGTCCGGCAAGGTATTGCCCCAAAGTTTGATTTCGCATTTCTTTAAGAGTATCGTCAATGCCCACTTTACCCAATTCTTTATCACCTAGATTTAGATTGCTTTTTTCATCCAGGGGAGCTTGCAAGTTTTCACGGTAACCTCTTCGCTGAGAAAACTGATAAAAAATCCTTCCAAGTTCAAGCAACGTTAATCTTTCGCCTTCAGCTGCTCTCTTTCTCAACTGGTAAGGATCTAAACGAAAAAATTCAATCAAATTCTTATCAAGTAAAAGTTTTTGAACTTCAACCCTATAATTATCCGTATTTGGAAACATTCCAATCGGAGTAAGCACTTTAACTAACTTCTCCTTCCTAAGAGCCTTTCGAAAGTAAAGTCGTCTCCTTTGTCTGGCCATCCGTCTTGTCTCATTTTTTGACACTTCCCTTCCTTTTTCTCTATTAACGCCTTCTGGAAAAATCCTGACGCCAGCATCAATTATCTTATTATTACTAGTATCAATCAGAGCCCAGCCCGCTGAATTGGTACCTAAATCTAAACCCAAAATCTTTGTCATATTTAACTCTTTGTAATTAACAATCCAAAGTAATCACATTAGAGTAAAAGTACAATCTTTAAATAGTAAAAATTACAATAAAGTGCCAATATCGTTTTTGACTTAATACAATAGCTTTGCTTTTAAACAAGATTTATTATAAATTTGACCCATAATTCGTTATCAATCCATAACAAGGCTATATGCCGAAGGTGAAAACCTGTTAGTCCCACTCGCGAAAGCAGTGGGACTGTTTTTTTAACTAAATTACTAAGCAACTAAAAGAAAAACCGCCTTGCGGGCGGTTTTTCTTTGCTTCCGTCTTGCGGCCGTGCCGCTGCCGGACAAGCCTTCTCTTGGACTCTCACCTCCAAATAAATGCAATAAAAAAACCGCCTTGCGGGCGGCTTTTCTTTGCTTCCGTCTTGCGGCCGTGCCGCTGCCGGACAAGCCTTCTCTTGGACTCTCACCTCCAAATAAATGCAATAAAAAAACCGCCTTGCGGGCGGTTTTTTTATTGCTCCTTCTCTTGGGCTCGAACCAAGGACCCTCTGATTAACAGTCAGATGCTCTAACCAGCTGAGCTAAGAAGGAATTTTTTTAAGCGGGTGCAATAATACAGCGATTCATTTAACCATGCAAATGAAATTTTAGGGAAAAATGTAGATAGTTTGCTCCCACCTTGATAATCAATGCAATAATAATGATTCTTCATAGACTCATTCAAGCTAGATCCACCTGTCCTTTGCTTATAAAATCGAGAGCTGACTATTGCTTTCTTTTGTAAATCATTGTTTCACAATACGTATAAAACCGGTTCCCTTTTGGTTGACCAGCCTCAACAAATAAATACCTGCCTGTAAATCACTTATATCTATGACATGATCGAAATTTTCGCCTTCCGAATGCAATGAACTTTGTTTTAAAAGGGCACCCCGGACATCAAAAAGTTCAATTTCAAGCTTTCCCGAAATATGCGACGCTTTAATTTGCAGTAAGCCTGTTGTAGGGTTTGGATAAGCAACTATAGAAACCTGATTTTCTTTTGACTCAAAAATTCCAGCAGGACATTCTACTAGAAACTGAGCGGCGGCGGAACTGCAACCAGCAAGATCGGTTTCAACCACAGAAACATTCCCGGCATTGCCGTTAAATGTAACCTGTACACTTGCCTGCCCCTGTCCGCTCAAGCTTGCATTTGCAGGCACTGTCCATGTGTAAGTGTGCCCCGGCGTATTAGCAACTGTGTATGTTTCAGTAATGCCCGAACAAGAAATGAGTTGGCTGTTACCGCTTATATCAGGTGCAATTGCCCCAGCACTAACATTCACATAGTCCTGATATTCTGCACTGCCCATTTCGAAACCAAAATTATCAACATATACCAAGCTGATGTCTTTAGGACCGGCAGAGGAATAAGTAACTGAATGCGGGCCATTGCCCGTTGCAGTAGCCGGTGATGCTCCAGCTCCAAAATTCCATTGAGGAGTGCCTCCGAAAAATGACTGTGAATCGCTATAATTGTAAAAAGTTACTGTGTTTCCGGTGCATGTTAAAGTAGGGAAAGCCGCCAAAACAACTTCAAAGAAATTGCAGAATGAACCGTTGTCAACACTTACTGATTCAGTTGAAGATTGTCCGTTTCCACATTGATTTTGAGGAGTAACAGTAACTGTGAACGATTGATTCAAGGCATCAAAGGTTATTTCACTCGTTCCCTGTCCACTGCTAATCGTTCCTGCTGAAGCAGGATTTACAGTCCACAAATAAGAACTGGCTCCATTCACGTTAAAAATGAACAAATCCAATTGTTCGCCCGGGCAAAAATCACTGCTGCCAAAGATGCTACCGGCGGCAGAAGGCAAATTACCAGATGTTATTGTAATGTTTTGCGCGCTGCTGCTGCATTGTCCATCGCTAACAATTACAGAATAAACACCCCCTTGTGCAACTGTAAAGGTGTTTTGTCCGGATGCATCCCCAACAGGGTTGCCGTTTAAAGTAAATTGATAGCTGGCATTTTGAATCTGGTTGGCGGTTAATACAACCGGTGTTCCACCGGGACAGAAAAAAGTACCCGATGCCGAAATTGATGCCACAGGCGAAGGAATGGTTGATAAGCTGATGGAATTTGAGGTAGCGGTGCATCCATCGGTGCTTGTGACAGTAACCGAGTATTCGCCGGCTGCGTTAGCCTCCAAAACAGCCGTGTTACCCCCAATCGGATTCCCGTTGACATTCCACACAAAACTTCCAAGCGCCGTTCCACTGGCTGTGATTGGGTTGGATGAACCTTCGCAAATTTCGGAAGACTCCGAACTGATTGTTACTTCCGGCACTTGGCCGGCTGTTAATACAAGTGTTTGAGAGGTATCATTGCAGGAATTCAGACTGGTAATCAGAAAATAGGAACCAGGCTCCGTAGCAGAAAAAATAGGCCCTGAACCAGCCTGCAACTGGTTATTCAAATACCAGGCATATGTAGCGCCACTTGTAGCAGCATTTTGTATTTCAATGTTATCGGTAAATGGACAAAATGCAGAAGCTTCTGCAGAGATATCAGCAACAGCCACCGGCAGTGTGCTAATTGTTAAGTCATTGGAACTCACCGAACATCCATCAGATGATGTAACTATGGCCGTGTAAACCCCGGCCGACTGTACGCTGAGGCTGGATAAACTTTGCCCTGAAATGGTGGCTCCGTTCAGCTGCCAAGCCGTTTGCGCTGCATTTGTTGCCGAAAGATTAATAACTGTGGATGATCCGGGACAAATAGATTCATCTGAAGTGCTAAGCGTGGCCGTTGGATTGTTTCCGGTGGTGATAGTAACCGGCATTGATAAAGATTCGCAATTGCCGGCACCGACGGCCCTTAAAGTATAAACGCCTGCCTGGCTTGCACTAAACGAAGTGTTGCCAGCGGCTAATGCGCTCACAACAGTATTGTTGCGAAGCCATTCAAACTGAACACCTGCCTGACTTTGGACGGATAATCCAACGGGGGACCCGTTGCAAATGACGGTGCCCTGAGGGGATTGAATTTGGGCAATAGGAGCCGCATTCACGGTCACATTCTGCAAAGCGGTTCCGCTGCAGCCCTGAGCATTGGTGAACGTATAAGTAATTGGGACAGATCCACTAAGTCCTGAAGGGTTAAAACTATTGCCTGAAGTGCCACTTCCACTAAAGGATCCGCCGGAAGGCGAACCCACTAAATTTACCGGCGAAGCATTGGAGCAAAGTGCTTCAATAACCGCAATGTTTACACTGGGATTGGGATTTACCGTTAAATTCTGGACCGCAGTATTCACACATCCGTTTGCATCGCTAATGGTGTAAGAAATTGGAAATGTGCCAACTCCGCTTACCGCGGGATTGAAACTGTTGCCTGAAATGCCGTTACCACTGTAAGTTCCGCCGGAAGGCGAACCCCCACTGAGGCTAAAAGCGCTTGAATTGGCGCACAATGAAGTAGGTGAATTCAGGTTTAAATCAACATCGGGCAGTGGATTTACGGTTATCGTAATTGAATCGGTTTGCACATTATTGCATGCATCGGTAATGGATACAATATAAGTTGTTGTTGCCGGCGGATTTAAAACCGGGTTTGAAATACCGGTATTGCTGATGAAGGTGTTTGGTGACCAGGAATAATTGGTTCCTCCTGGTAAATTGGCTTGAAAGGCCTCCCCTGCGCAAATACTCGCATCGGACAGCTGAATGATATTGTTATTAAAGCTATTGATACACACAGAGTGTACATTGTTTAGCCCACCCGTAGCTGCCGTAAATCCCCAATAAACATATGGATTTCCGCTAAATATTTGCTCAACGACGTTTCCTGTGTAGGAGCTTCTGAGCACATTGTTAAAGTACACATCCAGTTTTTGCTCATCAGGCTTCCAATGAATCCTAACCGGGAAACCTGCTCCGGTTTCAATATTTCCGCAATTTTCAAGCGCACAAACAGGAGCTACGAGTGAAGTTGCAGCACTATGATTCACCTGTCCGTTACGTAGTATACCGATATGATCATTGGATGGGTCGGAAAACTCTGTGTTTTGGTAGGTATCGAATTCTACAAACAGTGAAGGAGTAACCCCTTGAATTCCCATTCCTCCACCGTTGCCACCCGCATTTGAACAAAGATTCTGAAAGGCGAAAACAATGCCATCGGCGCCCCCGTTGTTGGATCCAAAATTTAATGTGGCAGTCAAATCAAACTCCTGATTCAAATCGGCTTTGCGTCTAAACCACATCGCACCAAATTGGGTATTGGCCGCCTGTGTAAGACGGAAACAATTGTTTCCTAAGTCGGCTTGTCCACCGCTTCCGGTTAACTGAAAATCGGCCTGCGCAAGCGCAGGGATGCAAGAAAGCAAGAACATTGCAATCGTGAATTGAATGGCAGAAACACGCATGTTTTAAAGTTTTGGACTCAAAAGTAAATCAAAACCTAATGGATTGCCAGTCTTGTAGAGATGAAATATAGAGTAGCAGAGGTTTCTGTGGCCTGATTTCCGGGTAAAATCCTCGAAGAAATAAAATTTACTTTTTACTAGTGCTTAACACAAAATATCCAAAAACACCTCCAAACAGCGAGGCTGTAAATATCCCGATTTTAGCCTGCATGATGTACTCCGGATTTGTGAATGCCAAAGAGGTTACAAATAATGACATGGTAAAGCCAATGGAAGCCAAAAGCCCTAGCCCAAATAAATTCCTCAGGTTCATTCCAAGAGGAAGCTCTGAGATTTTTAGTTTCACCACTAGCCATGTAAAACCCACTATACCTGTTACTTTTCCTACAACGAGTCCTAGAAAAACAGCAATTGCTACGTTTGATTGAAACAACTCATCCCATTGCATGGAAAAGGATAATCCGGCATTTGCCAAAGCAAATATGGGAATGATTACAAAGGTCACAATAGGATGCAAGGCGTGCTCCAACCTTTGTAAGGGTGGAATAATCTTGTTGGTGTCTTTTTTAACCTGATCTAATAAATGCATTTGCTCATTGGTAACAGTGGGTATTTCATCATTTGAGTCCAATGCTTTTAACTTCGTTAAATAATCCTTGATTTTAATCAGGTATAAGTTCTCCTTGATTGTCATATCTGCAGGAATGGTGAATGAGGCTATAACAGCAGCAATTGTGGCGTGAACGCCTGATAGCAGGAAAGAAGTCCAAACACCACCTATTCCCAAAATGGCATAAAAAAGAACATTTCTAATTCCCAACTTATTGCCTAAATACATAAATAAAACAAACCCAAACCCAATAATCAGGCTCAAAGCGGAGATGTCGGATGTGTAAAAAAAAGCAATAACCAGCACGGCACATAAATCGTCAACTATTGCCAGTGCCGTTAAAAACACCTTCAATGACAAAGGAATTCTATTGCCCAATAAAAACAGAACACCCAAGGCAAATGCGATATCGGTTGCCATCGGTATTCCCCATCCGTTTTGGGTTTCACCTGAAGGGTTTAGAATTAAATAAATGAATGCAGGCACGATAACTCCACCTATTGCTGCTGCAATTGGCAAAATTGCATTTCGGGGGCTCGATAATTCGCCTCCAACAATTTCTCTTTTAAGTTCAAGACCAACAACGAAGAAAAAAACAGCCATCAATCCGTCATTAATCCAGTGATGCAGACTAAATTCCAGAAAGCTTTCTCCATTGAAAAGAAATCCGAGCTTTTGCTCAAAAAAATGATGGTAGCTATCTGCAAGGGGTGAATTAGCAAGAATTAGAGCAACAAGGACAGACACACCCAAAACGACCCCACCCATTTTCTCATTCTGAATAAATTTATGAAATGGCTGACTTAATTTATCGATTAAAAAGGTTTTTTCTGATTGCATTTTTAAGAGACTGCTTAAAAAAATTATTACACTCATCTGCATACTTGTGAGCTTAACGCTCAGCAAATTGAGATGAAAATTATCATGTATTTTGATAAATCAACTGATTATTAGAAAATATTCACGGGCAATATAACAATGAATAACTCAGCAAATAAGACTGCTGCGAGTAAAACTGAATCGACGGCCTTAGATAAAATGATTCTTCTAAGGATAATTATCCATTTTGAAAGCCCCATAAATTGAAGCCATGGACGATGGTGGAAGGAACAATTGATTTTGTTCGTTGTGTTAAATACCCCCAAAGAATACCCAATGGAATGATTTGAAAACAATAAACCAATGTTCCCGCCAAATCTGAACTCTTAAAATAGGTAACCGGAAAATGCATGAACGCCCATATTGTTGATGCTACCAGAATGCTCATTCCTGTTGAATTAAAAACCCTCTCAAATCGGGATTGAAGTATAAACCTGGTAAACTCTTCAAACAAAGCTGCACCAATTACACCTTTAAGCAAAATGCCACCTACCCCTCCAAGCTCCTCCAAGGCTACTGACCACAATATACCTTCCTTGTTAAAAATATAGGCAAACAGTCCAGTCAAACCCCAGATGAATAGCCCGGTTAATAGGCTTGACAATGGCTTGGTTGTTAAACCAAGGGCCATAATCTTATATTTCTTAATTAAAAAATAAACAAACATGCCCAATGGCATCGCAAATAAAAAACTACCCAAGAAAATAGGCATCCTCGTAAACAAAGTGTCAGGAATCAAATCTTCCTTTAACATAAAATTCAAAGTCAGAAAAAGCCCTCCAAGCAATGAAAAAATCAATGCTACCGATAACTCTCGCCTGGGCTCCTTTACTTCAATTTCATTTTTAGGAGGATTTATTTTTGTGAGGTAATGAATAATTAGCAGAGCTACATAAAAGAAAATAAAGTATCCGATTCCATGTTCAATTTTACCTGATGAAATAAAATTCCATAGCACCAGTAAATTGATAACTGTCATTATTATTAAAATCGACTGATGCTTTTTTAAATCTTTCATTATATGATTGGGTTTCGGCACATTGGTAATTGAGTCCTGTTTCAAGTCAATTGCTGAATTTCGTTCAACTTGTAATAGATGGCTTTTTTCTCAAGTAGCTCATTGTGTGTGCCGCGTTCTGCAATGCTTCCCTGATCCATAACAACAATTTCATCGGCGTGCTGAATGGTAGAAAGCCGGTGTGCGATAACCAATGATGTGCGACTTTGCATCAACTTTTGCAGCGCATCCTGCACCAGGCGTTCACTTTCGGTATCAAGAGCACTCGTGGCCTCATCAAGAATAAGCACAGAAGGATTGCTAAAAATTGCCCTTGCAATAGCAATGCGCTGTTTTTGTCCGCCGCTGAGGCGGGACCCCCGATCGCCAAGCACCGTTTCAAAACCATGCTCCAGCTGATTAATAAATTCTAGAGCATTGGCATTTTCGGCTGCTGAACGAATGTCTTCATCGCGTGTATCGGGATGCCCCATGGTGATATTATTGCGCACCGTATCGTTAAACATGAGCGGATCCTGATTCACGAAACCAATCATGCCTCTTAAGTCGTGCTGCCGCATGTTTCGTATATCAACACCATCTATCAGAACGGATCCCTGAGTAACGTCGTAAAAACGCATGATTAGATCGGTGAGGGTTGATTTTCCGGAACCGCTTTTCCCAACGAGGGCGATCATTTTCCCTTTGTTGATGGTCAAATTGATGTTATTTAAAACCATCTGTTCGCCATAGGCGAAAGAAACATTTCTTAGCTCAATAGAATGCGAAAAAACGCCGGGAATAACTGGAGTTTCCGGATCCCGGACCTGGGTATCCTCGTCGATGGCAGAAAAAATACGATCGGCTGAAGCCAGGCCTTTTTGCATACTTGTGACTGCAGTACTGATGTTTTTTGCCGGCTGCATAATTTGCGAATAAAGCGCCAGATAGGTTATAAAAACAGAGCCTGACAACTCCCCTTTAATAACCAAATGACCTCCATACATAACCACGGTTACTATCACCAAAACACCTAATAATTCTGAGATTGGTGATGCCAATTCGCGTTGATTGAATAATTCGCGACTTACTTTTGAGAAACTTCGGTTAATATCGGCGAACCGCCTGATAAAAATTTTTTCAGAGCGGAATGCACGAATGATTCGGATGCCTGAAATGGTTTCGTCGCTGTGGTGTACAATTCGTGCGAGATATTCCTGACTAAAGAACCCTTTTTTCTTGAGTTTCCGGGCCAGTGAAGAGATAAATATGCCTGAAACGGGGAAAAATAAAATGGTAAAAACGGTGAGTGCCGGCGACAGGTAAAAAAGAGTTGCAAAATAGGCCAGAATCACGAAAGGATCCCGTAAAAGGCTTTGAAACGAACTGACTACCGAACCTTCAATTTCCTGAACATCAGACGACATGGTTGAAAGCAGTTCGCCCTTACGGATACGATTAAAAAAAGCCATGGATTGCCCGACAATTTTTGTGTATAGTTCATTACGGAGACGTTCAAGCAAATTCATTCTGAGTCGCACCATAACCCGATTGGCCATGTATCTGAAAAAATTGGCCAACAAAGTAGCCAGGGCGATGCAGACGCAAACAAAGCCAAGCGAATGCAGTTTACCTTCATCGCGCGCCAGCGTAAAAAGTTTATAATTGAAGTGCTGGGTGAGCGACTGGATGTTAAACTCAAACCCTTGAGGAGCGGGGGGAACAACCACAGGACCTTCGTTAAATAGTAAATTTAACAGTGGAACCAGCATGGTAAAATTGACCAACCCAAACACGATACCCAACAAGGTATAAATCAGGTACTCAGGCAAATAATGATGGACCGGTTTTACGTAGGCCAGTAAACGTTTAAGCTGTTGCATGCAGGCAATTGATGTGGCAAAGGCAGTGCAAAATACAAAACTATTGCAGCTTCAAGGATAAACGAGTGAGGGGCGAGGGTATTTTGTAGCTTTGCAAGCATTGCATTATGGAAAGTACACGACAGAAAAAAGTGGCCCGATTGGTCCAAAAAGAAATGGCAGAAGTGTTTCAGCGCGAGAGCAAGAACCTATTTAACGGTGCCTTTATTACTGTAACACAGGCAAGAATAAGTCCTGATTTAGGACATGCCAAAATTTATTTGAGCATGTTTAAAGTGGAAAAACCACAGGAATTACTATCGCTGATACGGGCTCAAAAGCATGAAATTCGGCGACGGCTGGGCGAAAAAGTTCGTCACCAATTGCGCATAGTTCCCGATTTGGAGTTCTTCATTGACGATTCGCTAGATTATTTCGATAATATTGACCGCTTGCTGAATAATTGATTGAGATTTATATTCTTCATAGCTCGCAGATACCTGTTTTCGAAAAAACGGATGCAGGTAATTTCCGTTATCTCCTGGATTTCGGTGCTTGGAATATTTATTGGCACTGCCGCCTTGGTAATTCTCTTATCGGCTTTTAACGGACTTGAAAACTGGGTTGTAAAGCTTTACAATGCATTTGATTCGGATGTTAAAATAGAGCCTGTTTCGGGCAAGTGGATTGATGCAGCCGCATTTCCGCGTGATGCTTTGGCTTCGATTGAAGGTGTTCAATTTATTTCAGCGGTGCTGGAAGAAAACTGCCTGGTAATGTTTGGCGACAACCAGTATGTATGCACCATGAAGGGCGTTGAGGATGTGTTTTCAAAAATGACCGGCATGGATTCGATGATGATTGATGGTCGGTTTTTGCTTAAAAAAGGAGATGTTCCGATGGCCGTGGCCGGCAGCGGCGTGGCTTACAGCCTCAAAATGAGTTTGGATGCCGTTGATACACCTTTAATGGTTTACGTGCCGAAAGACAATATTGGGAACACCCTAAATCCAGAGGATGCATTCCGCAAACAAGGGATTTTTCCTTCAGGGGTATTTGAAATTCAACCCGAGTTCGATTCTCGTTATTTGCTTGTGCCTCTTTCATTTGCATCGTCTCTTTCGGGGATTGAAAACCGATATACTTCTGTTGAAGTTCAGTTAAAAAAGGGAAGCAATCATGATGCTGCCATTGAAGAAATCCGCCGAAAGGCGGGAGATAAATACACGGTGAAAAACCGATTTGAACAACATGAGTTGCTTTACAAAATAATTAATGCTGAAAAATGGGCCGTTTTTCTGGTTTTGTGTTTCATATTGTTGATTGCCGTGTTTAACGTAACCGGTTCACTAACCATGCTGGTGGTTGAAAAATCGGCCGATATCAGAACCCTTCAAAGTTTGGGTGCCGATACCGGTGTGATTAAACGCATTTTCTTTGCCGAAGGCATGATGATTACCCTGATTGGCTTGTCGGGTGGCATGCTGGCCGGTTTGCTTGTGGTTTTCTTGCAAGATCGTTTTTCACTTGTGCTTATCAATGGCCTCGATGCCTATCCGGTGATGGTGCATCTCCAAGATTTGATCGCAATTTTAGCCACCGTTTTGTCCATTGGGGCGCTGGCATCGTGGTTTCCTGCTTCAGGAGCCATTTCTAGGCGAAGCCTGAATACAGCGACCGGGCGTTAATTTGTATCCAGGATCTTAAACAGCTCGTCGAGATTCGGGGTTAAAATAATTTCCGTTCTGCGGTTTTTCTTGCGGGCTTCGGCCGTATTGGCCGGATCAATCGGATAATATTCGCCACGTCCGGCGACAGTAAATATTTTCGAATCTACTTTGGCGCTGTTAATCAGAATACGCACAATGGAAGTGGCTCTCAAAACCGAAAGATCCCAATTGTCTTTCATGCGTGCGCTTTTAATGGGAACGTTATCAGTATGCCCCTCAATAAGGACATTGATTTCTGATTCATTTTCGAGAACCTTTGCTAGTTTCTTGAGGGCATCTACTCCCTTGGCATCTACTTCGGTGCTGCCGGATTCAAAAAGCAATCGCTCTTCAAGCGAAACATAGACTTTTCCGTTTTTAACCGACATGCTCAAACCATTGTCCTTAAAGCCAAGCAAGGCATTTTCAACCTTTGAAAAGAGAGCATTTACGGTTGAATCTTTTCGGGCCAGAATCGATTCCAATTCCTGAACACGAGCTTCCTTGGCATTCAGATCTTTTTCAAAAGCGCTCAGGTTGGCGCTTAGTTGATTTACTTCTGATTCGCGTTTTTCGAGCGCAAGCTCCGATTCGCGTAAGCGATCTTCCTTCTTTTGCAACTCTTCCTGTGTCATTTGGAATTTTCCCATCAGAACCCGGTTATCATCTTCTTTTCCTTTCATCAGGGCTGCGTTATTTGCAAGCAACTGATCGTAGGTTTGATTGAGTTTGTCGTAGGAGGAAGTGAGTCTTCGGTAAGTAATCCCCATGCTTGTGGTGTCGCGGGTTAACATGGCTAATTGTTTCTCCTGCTCCGTCAGCCGGGAATTCATTTCTTTTTCACGGGCTTTAAACAACTCATATTCTGTTCTGAATCCTTTCATTTCGCGCTCGCAGCTGTCGCGCGATGCTTTTACATCCTCAAATTGGCGATGAGGGACACAGGAAAAGAGACTGAGCAATAAAGTAGCGACAATCAGGTAATTGAATTTGAAAACTTGGCTCATATTGGCTAAATGTAGTGCAAACATAGACAGAAACGCAAGGTGTTTCAGAAACATTGTCTGTATTAATAAACAACACTGCGTTAATTCAATAAAATTAGGTGAGGATGATTTGCATCAAATTGTGTTTAAAACTTACCCCGATGCAACAAGAAAACAGGACAAAACGTTAAATAAATTAGGGTTTTCAATTCATTAGACATGATACACCTTAGCGAAAACTGGTTAACTGAGCATTTAATCGATGCTGAATACAAGCAATTTGTTTTATTGGCCTATCTGGAAGGAGTTCGTAAGCAATTTCATGAACATTTACTTTATCCCGGGCTTGCGGAATTAATAGAGCATTACCGAAAACTTCATCAAACAAGACGTGAATTTGAAGAATTATACAAGCGGTTCCCGGCTGAAATGAAACAGTTTGACCTAAAAAAACTGGAAATAAAATTTGAAAAGGCCATTAAAAACGATTCTCTGATTTCGGAGTTGGAGCAAATAATTGAGTTTTCCATTCCGAAAATGCAGGAAGCATTGGAAGAAGGGCGTTCGGTTTATGCTGATCTTGAGAAATTGTTGAAGTTTGAGGCAGTAGGCTTGGTCCCACTAAGTGTTGACTATGGCTACATGTTAATGGAAACCTCTGAAAACCGAAAAACGCATGTTTATGAATACCATTTGAGTATTTACACACAGTCCGATGATTCCTTCAGAAGTTTAAGCACCCAATACATTACCAGCATCACAAGAGGCGCATTTGAAACACCGGAATCAATCAAACTAAGCCTGGTTAAGGAAAGAAAAGACCTGCCAAATCCTGCCACATATTATTTTAATGCAGGTGTGATGATTCCATTTGAGCAAGCATATCTGCCTATTGCAAAACGACTTTTGATGAAAGAACTTGGCAAATAAGACTTTTGGTTTAAACAATCTTAGTGATATATTTGTAAGCTTGTTACAAATCATCACCATCACATAATCAATGAAAAGGGGAATTTTATCTTATTTATTGGCATCTGCCATAATTTCATTTACAACTGTTTCTGCACAAAATCAGGAGTGCGGAACTGATCACGCTGTCAGGACTGCTCTTAACGCACATCCGGAACTTCAAATTCAAATGGATGAACTTGAGGAGTTCACAGACAGTTACACCATAAATACCGAGAGGGTCACTCGGGTCATTCCTATCGTTTTTCATGTGATTCATAATTATGGTCAGGAAAACATCTCAAAAGAGCAGATTCTGGATGCAGTAAGAATCATTAACGAAGACTTTCAGCTTCAAAATGAAGATCAGTCTTCGGTTGCCCCAGCATTTCAGAGTATAGTTTCCAATATGGAAATTGAGTTCAGGCTGGCTAAAATTGATCCCAACGGCAATTGCACCGAAGGTATTACCAGAACCGTATCTGAACTAACGTTCTCAGCCGATGATAATGTCAAAGAATTGGTATCCTGGCCTCGCAATAAATATTTGAATGTTTGGGTGGTGGACAATATTTCATTCAGTGCAGGTGGTTATGCTTATTTACCAGGCAGCGCTCCTTCCCCACAGGACGATGGAATTGTTGTTTTACATAATCAGCTTGGAAGTATAGGAACCTCTAACGGTTCTAATTTTGCAGCGCGCACGCTTACACATGAGATTGGTCACTTTTTGAATCTAAGACATCCCTGGGGACCGACCAATTCACCGGGTGATGCCGAAAATTGTGATTTTGATGACGATGTGAATGACACTCCAAACACCATTGGTGTGGCTGGACAAAACTGCAACCTCAATCAAACAAGTTGCGGCTCGCTGGATAATGTTCAGAACTATATGGATTATTCGTCCTGCGCAATCATGTTTACAGCCGGTCAAAAACAAAGAGTAATGGCGACCCTCAATTCAGGAACTGCCAGCAGAAACAACCTATGGACTGCGGCAAACCTAACTGCTACAGGAGTTTCCGGTACACCTCAGGTTTGCACACCGATTGTTGATTTTAACTCAAACACTGATGAAGATTGTGCCAATAGCCAAATCACGTTTACGGATTTAAGTTACAACGCAGAAATAGACGAAAGCTGGGCTTGGAACTGGTCGTTCCCGGGAGGCAATCCAACGAGCTCTACCCTTCAAAATCCTGTTGTTGTTTATCCACAACCGGGAGTTTATGAAGTATCCTTAACCATCACTAATTCTGCTGGAACAGGATCAAAAACTAAAACCAATTACATCTTAATCAATACTGATTTACCCAATTTGGTTGCTCCGATTGTTGAGGGAGTTGAAAATGCAACTTTCCCGCTTATGGGTTGGCAAGCTGTTGATTGGAGATTCATATCCTCTAACAACAATGCATTGGAGCGGACCACAGCAGCTGCCGCAACGGGCAATGCATCCATTCGGTACAACAATATGCAAGTAGCCGAAGGAACTGTTTCACATATTTATTCACCTGTAATCAATTGCACCTATGTTGGCACACCTGCTAACATGAAATTTAAAATGGCCTACGCACAAAGAGGCGGATCCAGTGAAGATAAACTTGAAGTTTGGATTTCGACAGATTGCGGAAAAACCTGGACAAGAAGGTATTCAAAAACAGGTTCGGCATTGGCTACCAGAACCGGGTTCGTATCAGCACCATGGACTCCAACAGCGCAGGACTGGAGAGAGGAATCTGTTAGCGTGGTGCCGGTGGCAGGAAAGCAAACAGCCATGTTCCGCTTTACCATCATTGATGGTGGAGGAAATAACATTTATATCGACGATATCAATATCGTGGATGCGCCCATTGGTTTTGTAGATGCGGAATCATTTGCAACTTCACTTGAAGTGTTTCCGAATCCGGGATACGGAAATGCAACTGTTTCGTATACCTTAAGTGCCGCTTCAGAGGTGGTTTTATCGGTTCGTGATGTAACAGGAAGACTTCTTGGATCTTATTCAGCCAGTGCTAAAATGCCATCCGGAACGTATACGACCCAGCTCAATGACATAGTCGGATCTGATTTAAAATCAGGAATTTACATGATTACCATTCAAAGTGGTAATAACAGCATGACTACCCGTTGGTTGAATAACTGATGTTACGTGTATTTAAAGAAAGACTAACCGAAAGCCATCTGCAGGAACTTGATTCTCGCTGGAAACTCCTTTTAAAAGAGTTAAATAATAGATTCGACTCTGATTTGGATGTTGAAAGCGTAATCTTTCTGATTGGCTTGCAGGAATTAGGCAAAGGATTCAGAAAATATACTAAGGACCAAAAGCTGGAATTGATGCATATAGGCATTTGCACACTTTTGGAACCGCTTGGTTTTTATGAGTTTAAAGGAAAAGACGAAGACGGGTATCCACATTGGGAACTTATTGAAGAGTTGCCTCCTTTAAGTTCATCGCAACAAAAAGCAATGATGATTTCTTGTATCCTTGATTACTTTGGAGAGACTGCTATTGCTCCAGAATAACTGTTTTCGTTACTGTTTCGCCAGGTTCAAGTTTAATTAAGTCTTCAGCGGCTCCGAAAGCGATGTGAGTTACCTCAATGTCAAGAATTGCTGGATATTTAAATTGAAATCTGGCCTCCCCGTTAGCGTCGGTGATTTTTTTGTTTGTTTTGGACGTATCAGAAAGGTAACCTGCAGGTTCTCCTTCGCCACTGGTTAAAGCCCAATTGGAGATCATTGTGACATTAGCTCCAGAAACAGCAACACCAGTCGGACGAATAACTTTAATAACAGCTGTACAAGTAGCATCTTCGCGTTTGCAGGAAGAAGCAACCATCAACATTGTTGAAGCCGACAATAAGACAAAAACTTTCAGGGATCTTAACATGGTGGTTAAATTCTAACAGTCAAAAATAAAAAAAAAACAATCAGATTGCTTTTTTATCATTAACGTATCTGCACGAAGGTTTGTTTCACAGGCCAACAGGTTGATTATATTTGCGTTTTTAAAGAAAACGAATGACACTTCAGGAAGATATTTCTAAAACAGAACAAGAAATTATTGGCCAATCCTTATCTACTGCTGAAGAAGCTGAAGCCTTCAGACTAGAGTATTTAAGCAAAAACGGATTGATTACCAATCTTTTTCAGCGTTTTCGTGAAGTTGCACCAGAAAGTAAAAAGGAAGTTGGTTTGTTGTTAAACAAGCTAAAGAATCTTGCAGAAGAAAAACTCCAAAATGCAAAACAAAATCTGGATTCGGGTGCTTCAAGAAGTAAGGTCAATTATGATTCAAGTGCTCCGGGAATCCCTTTCGCAAATGGGAGCAGACATCCTCTCCGACTTGTCGCAAATGAGATTTATGAAGTCTTTTCGAGGATTGGATTCGTATTGGCAGAAGGGCCTGAAATAGAAGACGATTGGCACAATTTCTCAGCATTAAATTTTCCCGAAGAGCATCCTGCACGTGATATGCAGGACACGTTTTTCGTTATGAACGACCCCGGTAAGGCTTTACGTACGCATACATCATCTGTTCAGGTACGTATGATGGAGACCCAAAAGCCGCCGCTTAGGATGATTATGCCGGGACGAGTGTATCGAAACGAGGCTATTTCAGCCAGAGCACATTGTTTCTTTCATCAGGTTGAAGGCATTTACATTGATGAAAATGTTTCGTTCGCTGATCTGAAGCAAACCTTGCTTTACTTTTCAAGAGAGCTTTTCGGAACCGAAACACAAATCCGCTTGCGTCCTTCCTATTTCCCTTTCACTGAGCCTTCGGCAGAAATGGACATTTCATGCACCGTTTGCAAAGGCAAAGGTTGCAACATTTGTAAATATACGGGTTGGGTAGAAATTTTGGGATGTGGTATGATTCACCCACATGTTTTGAGTAACAGTCAAATTGACCCGGAAAAGTATACAGGCTTCGCCTTCGGAATGGGAATTGAAAGAATTGCTATCCTAAAATATCAGGTAAAAGACTTACGCTTGTTTTCGCAGAACGATGTCAGGTTCCTTAAGCAGTTTAAGATTAGTTAAATTCAATAAGAATTTGGTTTTTCTCAACCGCTTGACCAAGATTCGCCTTTATAGCAGAAACCACTGCGTCGCCGGGTGACTTGATCATATTTTCCATTTTCATGGCTTCGAGAACCAACAATGGGTCTCCTTTGCTCACCTTTTGACCGGGTTCAACCAATACACGAAGCACCAATCCTGGCATGGGTGCCTTTACCAGATTGATTTTTTGCTCAGTTGCACTGCTCAATCCCATTGATTCAAGCAACAAAGCTAATTTGTCCTTGGTTTGAACTTGCATTCGTTTGCCATTCACCCGTAGGGTATAATCATTGCCTTCCTGCTTTTCAAGCACAACTCGAAACGAACGATTGCCATAAATAATATGAGCTTCGCCTTCGGTTTTCAGCATATCAAGGTTAAACTCCTTGCCATTTATGGTTCCTTTGGTTTTGTCGTTTTCAAACTCAATGGTGTAGTGTGCGTCGTTGATGGTGCTTCTAATCATGCTATTTCTTCGATAAGTGGATTCTTAGAATAATCTCGTATGACGGAATAGAGAGTATCGCGCTCGATGGGAATTTTTCCGGCACCAGAAATCAGCTCGATTAATTCAGCAGTGCTCAATGCGGGGTTCTGTTCTTCAGAACCTGCCATGGAATAAATTTTTGTGGAATCATCGATGGTGCCATCAACATCATCTACCCCGAAAGAAAGAGAAAGTTGAGCTGTTGATCGGCCAATCATGGGCCAGTATGCTTTAATGTGACTGAAATTATCCATGAAGATGCGGGAAATCGCATAATTCCTAAGGTCTTCAATTACCGTTACCTCTTCTACATGGTTCATTTGATTGTCTTTATTCCTGAATTTCAAAGGAATAAACGTATTGAAGCCTCCTGTTTTATCTTGTAATTGCCTCAAACGTTGCATATGATCCACGCGATGTTCGAATGATTCAACATGTCCATAAAGCATGGTAGCATTGGATGGCATTCCTAGCTTATGTGCAGTTTCGTGAATTTCGAGCCATTCAGCCGAGGTACACTTATCACCACAAATTTCAGCTCGAATCGTTTCATCAAAAATTTCGGCTCCACCGCCGGGAAGAGAATCCTGACCATGTTCTTTCAAGAGGCGAAGTCCTTCTTCATAGGAAACTTTTGCTTTCTTGCACATATAGTGCAGTTCAACAGCTGTAAATGCCTTCACATGAATATCAGGTCTGATTTCCTTGATTTTCTTAATTAATCCGGCAAAGAAATGAAGTCCCATTTTTGGATGAACCCCACCAACAATATGCACTTCGGTTACCGGCTTGTTGTTGTACGATCGAACAATATCAAGAATTTGCTCTTCGCTCATTTCCCAACCTTCCTGTTTGTGCTTTAAGAGACGCGAATAACTACAAAACTTGCAGTCGTAAACGCAAATATTGGTTGGTTCGATGTGAAAGTTCCGGTTAAAATAAGTATTCAAACCGTGTCTACTTTCTCTGATGTGGTTTGCGAGAACGCCGAGGAAGGCTAATTCGGCATGCTTATAAAGGTAAACAGCATCATCTGCTTCAATTCTTTCTGACCTAAAAACCTTATGAGCTATTGCTTGAAGGCGCGTGTCAGAGGTATTGCTGATTATTGAATCCATAAACGTAAATCGTTGTCAAATGTACAACAAGCTACGCTTGAATTGGTTTGGAAAATCTCAATAACCCGATACAATAGCCGGAATAACGACAGGAGAACCTGACTCAGGAATAAGCCTTAGAAAGTATAAACCCTTACCGCCCTGAAACTCGAGCTGTTGGAACAATGAACTGGAGAAAACGCCAGTTCCGCAAAGGCGGCCGTCGCTAGAGAATGCCTCCCAACTTGTTTTTCCTGCTTTCGCAGGAAGATACATTGAAAAACTTGCTGATGAGGAGGGATTCGGAAATAAGGTATAAAGCTGCTCTTCATTCTTTTTTTCGTCAATACCAACGGTTGAACATTCAATAGCCCTTATGGCCAGTGAAAGGGCTCCGTCATAATCAGGAACAGCATCAAACGGAAGCCATGAATTATCGCTAAACTTAACCCAGGCTGTATTGGAATTCACTTCATCAAATTGGTTAGTATAAACGGCTATGGTATCGCCGGTGAAAAGATTTGTTTCAAAACCAATGTAATACACACCATTTACAAGGGCAGGAGTTTCAAATTCAACATCGGTGAATGTAAAATCCTCTACGTTTATAACTAAATCGTCGATAGAAATACTTTTTTGGGTGAGAATGGTTCCCGGAGCACCCTGAGGTCCATCACTATCATAAACGAGCACTCTTGCTGTGGCTCCCGGAGCAGCAGGATAAGCAGTGGAAAAATCGATGCGGGCAGCATAAATTGCTTTTTCACCGTTAGTGTTAAAAGCTTCGGCAAAAGCCGGATTTAAGGATGAATTGGTGCCAGTGAGGTAACCTGTTTCCCCACTCAGGTATTCGTTGGCCAAATATAAAACCAAGCCATCGCCCCCAATAATATTATTTACTGTATCACAATCCTGAGCAATTGGCGGCGGCCAACATCCGGGAGAGGTTAACAGGGATGACCGGAATCCGACCAGTGTGGATCTCATTCTTGTTTTTTGCCCTTCTGTGAAAATATTCATACAGGCATCGTTGGTGTAGTCCATGTAGTTCATGTGCATGTCGGCTGATCCGCAAGAGCTTTGGGTTCCCTGCGGGCAGCCGAAATAAGGTCCGCCCTGGTTGGGGGTATCACTAACCTGATCGCTTCCTGCGCAATTATCGCCGGATGTTTCATCATCGCCCCAAATGTGCAGAAGGTTGAGCCAGTGTCCTACTTCATGGGTGGCTGTGCGTCCTCTATTGTAAGGCGCCTCAACATTGCCCGTGCGTCCGAAATGCTTGTAGGTAATAACTACACCATCCTGGCCCGGCAGGGCCGAACCGGGTAAAGTTGCAAAACCAATGAGAGGCTCGACCAGATTACAGACCCATATGTTGAGATACTTGTCAGAAGGCCAGGCACTTTTACCTCCGGTAGCCTCGTTTTTTACAGCTCCTCCGATTGGAAAAGTTATGGCACTTGTTTGGGTGCGGGTAACTCCATTTGTTGGTAAACCGGAAGGATCGCGTTGGGCTAAACAAAATCTGATTCGCGAATCAGCTGCTACGCTTTGAAAAGCAGAAGGGGTTAAAGAAGCATCGGCATTGGTTCTTGCATAATCTTCGTTCAAAACATCAATTTGTGACTGGATTTGAGCCATAGAAATGTTTTGCGCTACGGTATTATAAACCACATGCACAACCACAGGAATAAAATAGGTTTCATCGCCTCCCTTTTCAGAATTAGCGGCATCACCGGCTGCCTTTAATTCGAGTTTTTCTCTGATTTTTCCGAGTTCGGGGTGTTGCTGCAGCGTTTGATGATAGTGCTGCATGGTTCCGCAATGATGCGGATTTTGAGCATTCAGCTGAATGATTGCCGAAAGTAAACCAAAATATAATAAGGTAAAACGAATGCGCATAGAGTGAAATTAACAGGTTGTAGAACGAAAGAACCTGAATGGTGTTTCACAAATATGAAACATAATTGTGAAATCGAATATCAATCTTAAAAGATTGATTGATTTAACCGGAAAGAGCCTTGATTTAGATGTTAATTTTGCAGCATGTCGTATCGTATTTTATTGGTTGAGGACGAAGAGCATCTTCGCGATGCCATTCAGTTAAATCTGGAACTTGAAGGGTATCATGTAGTAACTGTTAAGGATGGAAAAACGGCTCTTGAGAAATCGTTGAATGAGCGGTATAACCTGATTATACTTGACGTTATGATTCCTGAAATGGACGGTTTCGAAGTTTGCGAACGGATACGGCTGGAGAATCAGCAGGTTCCTATCATTTTTCTGACTGCCAAAAACACGGGACAGGAACGCGTACAAGGTTTGAAGCTGGGTGCAGATGACTATCTGGCCAAGCCATTTAATCTGGAGGAGCTTTTACTTAGGGCAGCTTCGCTGATTCAGCGTGGGATTGATCGGGGAAAAGGAGCACAGTCGCCCACAGTATTCAACTTTGGTGAAAACACCATCGATTTTACGAGTTACCAGATAAAAACCCAGGCTGGTGAGCTGATTACACTTTCGAAGAAAGAAATACAATTACTCAAATTGCTCACAGACCGAAAAGGAGAAGTTGTTTCAAGGCGACAAATCCTTGAAATCGTATGGGGTTATGATATTTTCCCATCAACAAGAACCATCGATAACTATATTCTTGCTTTCAGAAAATACTTTGAGGAAAACCCGCGCGAACCGAAATATTTCCATTCGGTTCGCGGAGTTGGGTATAAGTTTACCGAGCGGTAACAATAAGTTTAGACGAGCTACGTCCCCGATTATTCTCTATTTGAACCAGGTAAATTCCCGGGATTAACTGCGATGGGCTAATTTCTTTAATCAATCCTGCCGGAAGCCAAGATGCAAAAACTTCACGCCCCTGAAGGTCTAGGATTTTTAAGCTAAGCGCTTCGGGTATTCCTTCCAGGAATAATGAACCATTTACATATGGATTGGGATAGAGCCTCAACAATTGTGAGGGATTGTCAATACCAACATCTGAATACGGAAAATCGGCCGATATGGCCGAACAACCATCTGCATTTATTATTTCCACGGAGTAGTTGCCATTGCCAACCGGGTCAATCTGAGCCTGATTATCAGCTTCAAAGATGAGCTCTCCGTTAAGGAACCACGTCCAGGTAAATCCGGGTCCGGGATTGCTAATGAGTTGGTTGCTGATGGGATTAAAAAAGATGGAAGGAGCATCGGGCAGAGGTAAGACTTCCACCTGAACAGAATCAGAAACAGATGAGCATCCCTGCGCATTACGAACTTCTACAAATGCATTGGTATTGGTGTAAACAACAAGAGCTGAATCATTGGCTCCAAAAACCTGTTGTCCCGAAACATACCACTGGTAAAATTCGAATGGTCCGGCGCTTAATGTAATACTATCGCCATCACAAACCGCATTAGCACTGGTAAATACTACAGGCGTTTCGGGAGAATCAAATACAACCACGGTATCTAAATTGGTAAACGAAAGGCCAACCTGTGTTCCGATGGTATACGTGCCAAAACCCTGAGAGGTGTTGAAGTTAAACGTACCGGGCGATGTAATTTGTAAAACTGCCGTGCCCAGATTATCATCGGCTGAGATCACGTCTTCGTCGAAAAAATTAATGGAAAACGAAGGTTCATTGATCACGTAATTCAGGTTATTTTGAGTAAACACATCATTATCATCGACCGTTGCGGTTGTTTGGGAAGAGGAACCCACGGTGAGAATCATGTAAACGTCAGGACTTCCAATGCAACCAAATATATTGGGCTCCTCAACATCACCGCACCAATTGGTACCCGTAACATTAAAGGTGACCGAAGTAAGCACATAATCAAGCAGGCTTGTTTCGAGAGATACATAATAGGTGTCAGGTTGTGCGTAAAACTGAGTATCCGGCACGGCCGCATTGGATGTATTTCCGTTGCCAAAATCCCAATTGTAAGTTACCGGTTGAGTCGTGCTTGTAATCAATGCCTCAAAACCAACGGCGATCGAGTCGCATCCGGACGAAGGTCCGAAACTAAAACCGGAATTGCCTCCGCCGCCGGGAACCACCAGCAAAGGCAAGGTAAACGACTGAGGTACTTCGGTTGAAATCGGTGCCGAAACAGAAGCGATGATGTTTACAGATATGGTATAGCTTCCAATATTTTCAGGCACACCGCACATTTTAACACATCCCCGCTGAGAAGCGGGATCGGCGGTTATGTCATACACATTGTCTGCTTCACTGGCGGTCCAGCTTACACCCGCCGGAAGACCGGCAACAGACGTAATGGTTATTTGTGCCAGCGTTACATTGAAACCGCTTCCGGGATCCTGGAATTGCTGAGGCATGAAAAACGTTAAATCCACATCATAAAATTCGCCCTGAACCGCCTGAGGCAAAACCTCGGGACAAAGCGCAGGTGCCGCAGGACTTGCAGTGCAAGCTGGATTAACAAGGCATCCTTCACATTGAGCAAAACTGTGAACCGACAAAAAAACAGATAAACAAACGAGTAAATACTTTAACATAGGCGTTTAAACTTAGCGTTCTAAAATACAAATAGAATGATTCCAATTTACATAGTGCAGTTTCCTTATTTTTAGCGGGTGAAAAATGCTGCACTTAAAAGCCGTTTAAATGCCCAAGCCATTGAAGCAGGGGTAGACGAGGCCGGCAGGGGTTGCCTGGCGGGTCCGGTGGTTGCCGCCGCAGTCATTCTTCCTTCTGATTTTTCCAGCCACCGGCTGGATGATTCAAAAAAACTGAGTGAAGCTTTACGAAACTCCTTGCGCGAAGAAATTCTAAATCAAGCCCTGGCATGGGGGATTGGGATTGCCACCGTAGATGAGATAGATAAAATAAACATTTTAAATGCTACTTATCTTGCGATGCATCGGGCGGTGCAACAATTAAATGTTTTTCCTCAACATTTACTCATCGACGGTAATCGGTTTAAGCCCTTTCAGGGTATTGAACACACCTGTGTTGTTGGTGGAGATGGTAAATACTTGTCCATAGCAGCAGCTTCGGTGCTTGCAAAAACCACCCGCGACCAAATTATGAAAAGCCTGCATGAGCAATTCCCTGAATACGATTGGAATAAAAACAAGGGGTATGGCACAATGGTGCATCGTAACAACATCCGCCGGTACGGCGTAAGTGAGCACCACCGAAAAAGCTTTCGCTTGTTGCCCGACCAGCTTTCGCTTTTTGATGCCCGAGATTTACATTCCCTTTAAAAAGGGATTTCTATCTTTGAATCTTCCATGCTTCTTAGAAAAATCGCTCGACTTTTTACCTTTTTCCTGCTTTTAGCAGGATTGCAGGCCTGCCTTCGTGACGATTTCAATAAGCTTGCCGAGTCAGAATGGTCGCCCGACCTGGCCTTTCCATTGGTTTATTCTGAATTGGATGTGAATGATTTGTTAATTCAGGATAAATCGCCAACACAAATCATTGCCGACGCCCAGGGTTTGGTTCGAATAATTTACAATAGTGACAATTTTAGCGACAGAGCTGAAAACATCATCAATCTCCCACAACCTGAACTTGCGCTGGAAATGCAGTTTCAGACTAACGAAGTGAGTGCATTCAATCTTTCCGAGCCGGGTGCACAGATTTTCGATTCTGTTCAAACAAATATCAGCTATTCGCTGGATGCCGACCTTGGCAGCGCTTCGCGACTGGATACTGTTGTTTTTAAATCAGGAGAGTTAAGGCTAAAGTTCAAATCGCTGGTCCCCCACCCTGCTTCGGTTCGTTTAACAATTCCAAATTTGTTGGTTTCGAGCCAGGGTTTACTGCAAGCAATTGAATTGGAGGCCGCTCCAGCAGGAGGAACTGAGCTTTCGTTTTCGCGCAATTTAAGTGGTGCGGTTCTAATTAACGGAGTTGGTGAAACAGTGGAAGTAAAAATGACCACATTGATCAATAAATCCGGCGAAGCCGTGATGAACAGCCAAACACATACCATTGAAGCCGATATAGAATTTAATAATTGCGCATTTAGTCGAATTTCAGGGTATTTCGGCAACTTACAGATGCCCATGATTAGCAACGACACCTTACAATTGAGGCTGTTTAAAAACGCCATTTCGGCCAGCTCGCTTGAATTTGAGCGAGCCTCTACTGAGTTCAGAGTGCAAAACTCAACAGGCCTCCCCTTTTCGTACAATTTACAGGAACTTGAGGCATACCGCGGTGGGCAAAACATCCCCAACCTGGACTTATCTGTTTTTTCGTTCCCCGCAATGATTGACGGAAGCAATCTTTCGATGAGTCAGCAAGTGTATTTGTTTAACGAAACCAATAGCAATTTTGCGAATATTATTAATCAATTTCCCATTTACACATTTGCTCAGCAAAGCTTTGTACCCATTCAAAATCCATCGCAATCTTACCGTTTACGCGACAGCTCCAGGTTCAGGGTGCACCAGCAAACAATTCTGCCCTTAAATGGGCTCACTCTTGATTTTCAGCTTCGAGATACCTTCGAATTTGATTTCAGTGAGATCAACAGAGACATTGAAGAAGTTTTGCTCCGACTCAACATTTCGAATGGGTTTCCACTTAGCGGACTTTTGGATGTTTATTTTTGCAGACAATCTGAAAATCAGACGAATGCGCCATTGGTATATCTCGACTCACTTTACACAACTGAAAACACCGAGGTAATGGATGCTCCTGCCGTAAACTCAGCAGGTGAAGCCATTGAGTTGACTAACCAGATTACTGATGTGGTGGTGGCAGGTACAGAATGGCAAAAGCTAAAAACACTCAACTGCAACCGCATTGTGATTCGCGCCCGATTAAATTCATCAGGCACAACAGATGTTAGAATTCTCGATGATGACTTGCTCAGGATAAGGATTGGCGCAAGAATTAAGCTAAGAAAGAAGTTCTGATGCTGAGAAATTACGTTCTTTTGATACTTGCAGTTATTGGGTGCTTTTTAAAAATCGAAGCGCAAAGTGATTTCCTGTTGCATGCGCATACACTTAGCCCGCATCAGTTGATTGTAAATCCTTCGGTGATGCCGGATGCCGAGTTTTATCTGGGTTTGCCCTTTGTGGGCAACAGCTACGCAGGTTTTTCAAATAACTCGTTTACATACAGAGATTTAATTCAACGTAAACCGGGAACCGATTCCATCTTTTTTAATTTCGACAGTTACCTTGCTGCTTTGCGCAAGGATAATTTTATTTATGCAGGTGGAGTAACCGATTTGGTTAGCATCGGTTGGCGTGAAGGACGCTGGTATGTTGGCGCCCGTATTTCGGAAGTTGTTGATTTCAGGCTGCGTTTTGCAGATGATTTGATGGAGCTGGCAGTAAATGGGAATGGCCCTTATCTGGGAACGCTTTTGGAACTTGGCAATATCCATTTAAAAGGATCGCATTACAGAAAGTATGCGGTAAACGTTTCAAGAGATATTGGATGTAAACTAAGAATTGGAGCATCGCTTGCCTGGCTTTATGGTATGGAAAACATAAACGTCAAAAAAAGCAATGTGACTTTACTTACCGATCCAATTACCTTCGATTTGAATGGCACATCCGACATATTGATTCAAACTTCAGGACTTCAAGGCTACAACAGAGATTCTCTTTCCAGCTGGCCTTATCTTTTCCAAAGGAGAAACCGCGGGGCTTCTGTTGATTTTGGAGCAAGCTATCGATTCAATGAAAAAATGGAATTTTCGGCAAGCTTGCTGGATTTTGGATTCATTACCTGGAAAAATAAATCAAAAAGCTACAGCAACAGTGCGGTCGACTTTTCGTTTTCAGGCATTCCAATTAATGATTTTATTGGCACTTCACTCGATTCTATTGAAACGGGCTTAAACAGGTACCTTGATTCGCTTGGCAATATCTTTTCAATTCAAGAAAAAAGCATCTCACAATATACAACGGCTTTGCCCGCTCGATTTTATCTAAGCGCAGGATACGAAATAAACGCTGGAAACACCGTGAGATTGACCTATTTGGGCAATACATTCAGGTCGCATTTGTACTCTTCGGCTTCATTAAGCTATACCAAAAACTTCAATGATATTCTGGAATTTTCATTGCAATGGGCTTATCATAACCGAAGCGCTGCAAATATAGGTGCGGGAGTTACGTTGAACCTTGGCTTAACCCAGTTTAATCTATACACCGATCATTTGCCTGGTGTATTTGGCGCTTATTCCTCAAGAGGGACTAATCTGCGGGCCGGCATTACATTGGTTTCAGATTATGGAAATGAGCGACCTGATTATTGCGACCGTGATCGAGATGGGATACCGAATAAACGTGATGAATGTCCGGATGATCCGGGAACGATGGAGATGATGGGTTGCCCGGATTATGATCAGGATGGGATTCCGGATAAACATGATGAATGCCCTGATGAGGCAGGCCCCCTTAGCCTGAAAGGTTGCCCTGATAAGGATGGGGATGGCATTGTGGATAAGAATGATTTGTGCCCTGAATTAGCGGGTCCTGCCGATCGTGGAGGCTGTCCGGATTCTGACAACGATGGGGTGAATGACGACAAGGATCTTTGTCCGACTGAACCGGGTGCCGCCTACTTGAAAGGTTGCCCCGACATGGATGGAGACAGTATTCCTGATAAGGAAGACAAATGCCCTGACAAGGCGGGGCTGGCAAAATTCGGTGGTTGTCCCGATAGTGATGGAGACCAAACGCCTGATCAGTTTGACGAATGCCCTGATAAACCCGGACTAGCGATGTACAATGGTTGTCCAGATAGCGATGGAGATGGTCTTCCTGATCAGCAGGATCGTTGTCCTGATGTGGCCGGAGATAAAGCAAACCGAGGCTGTCCGGCTGGCGATAAAGATGGTGATGGAATACAAGACGCAGAAGACAAATGCCCTGAGATAGCTGGCACGAGAGCTAACAAAGGTTGTCCTGAAAGCCCTGACAAAGCAAAACAGATTGTAGAAACGGCCGTGGCGGAGTTGGAATTTAAACCGGGCAAAGCCCTCATAAGTCCGTCATCTTATGAATCACTTGATCGGTTGATTGAATTACTTAGAAAAAACCCGGCGTGGAAAATGAGAATCTCTGGCCATACTGATAATACAGGAGATTCCGAAAGTAATATGGAACTGAGCCGAGACAGGGCTCGATCGGCTGCTATTTATTTGATCTCAGGCGGAATAAAAGGTGACCAACTTGAAATTGAGTGGTTTGGACAAACACGTCCTATCGCCGATAATAAAACCGAAGCCGGTCGTCGGAAGAACAGAAGAGTAGAGATGAAGCTGCTTCAGTAAGATTCATACATACCTTCCGGGCTATCTTCGCTCCATTCGAGTTTGGGAGGGTAAGTTCCGCTATTAAGCACCTTGTAAACCATCCAGATAACAACCAAGGGCGAAAGGCCGAAAAGGAGGGCTGCCCATGAAACTTCATGGTAAATCACTAAAAGAATATAAACGGTTAAATAAGCCGTTGACAGTGCTATTGGTAAGTATGTTGGTTTCATACCGAAGGTTTTCTGCATAACAAAGCAGATTGCCAATAGGTTCGAATGGCAAAAAAAAAGCCACCCGATATGGATGGCTTCTTCAAATGAAAAATATTTTAATTCAAAGAGTTCACAAAACGGGTAAGTTTCCCTACCAGATTGCCTGCTTTGTTTTTGTGAATGATATTACGCTTTGCTAGTTTATCAACCATTGAGCTTACTTCGATGAGAAGTTTTGCAGCTTCTTTCTTATCGCTGGTTGAACGCAGGCTCTTAAGTGCGTTTCTTGTTGTTTTGTGGTAATAGCGATTACGAAGACGTTTAGAATTGTTTGCACGGATTCTCTTAATCGCTGATGTATGATTTGCCATTTCTTTACTTTTTATTCAGAAGATGTAGCCCGTAGGGGAATCGAACCCCTGTTCCAAGAATGAAAATCTTGTGTCCTAACCCCTAGACGAACGGGCCATTTTTAATTTGGGACTGCAAATGTAGTCTAAATTTCATTTCAAACAATAGTAGCAATGTAAAGCCAGATAAGAAGTAATGCTTTATGTTGTTTATCAGATACTTAAAATTATTTTAACTCTGGAATTTGTGATGTTAAATTAAAATCTATCCTCCTGAGCCCAAAAAATAATGGTAAATTGCACCCGTTTTAATCGTCATGTCTGCTCCAAAAGTTAGCTTTTACACCCTGGGGTGCAAACTCAATTTTTCTGAAACGTCAACCATTGCCAGATCCTTCAGGGAGGCTGGTTATGTACGATCCGAGTTGGAAGACAAGCCTGAGGTGGTTGTTATCAACACTTGTTCAGTAACTGAAAACGCCGACAAAAAGTGCAGAAGTCTTGTCAACAAGGTACTTAAAAGCAATCCCTCAACATTTATAGCTATTATAGGATGCTACGCACAATTGAAGCCGGAGGAGATAGCCGCGATATCGGGCGTTGATCTGGTTTTAGGTGCATCAGAGAAGTTCAATCTTGTAAACTTCATAAAACAACAAAAGCAGTTGGCGGAGGTGCATTCCTGCGAAATTGAGCAGGTTTATGATTTTAAGCCTTCTTACAACAGTGACGACCGCACGCGAACTTTCTTCAAGGTGCAGGATGGATGCGATTATACCTGTTCCTTTTGCACCATCCCCCTGGCAAGGGGAAAAAGCAGGAGTGCAAGCGTTAAAGACACAGTAAATGAGGCTTTGAGTTTGTGTGAAGGAAATAAGGTAAAAGAAATTGTTTTGACGGGTGTTAATACGGGCGATTTTGGTCGTCATAACGGAGAAAGCTTTCTGGATTTGATTCGTGAGCTTGATGCCAGGGTTCCTGTAGAGCGTTTTAGAATATCTTCGATCGAACCCAATTTGCTAAATAATGATATCATTGATTTTGTGGCCACTTCGAACAAATTTGTGCCTCATTTTCATATCCCTCTTCAATCGGGTTGCGATGCCACCTTAAAAAGAATGCGTCGCAGATATTTGCGCGACGTTTACAAATCGAGAGTTGAAAAAATCAAAAATACTATGCCGGATGCATGCATTGGTGTAGATGTAATTGTTGGTTTTCCCGGTGAAACCGATGAGGAATTTATGGAAACCTTCGAGTTCATTCACAGCCTTGACATATCGTACTTGCATGTGTTTACATACAGCGAAAGAGACAATACCCATGCTGTTGGTTTACCCAATCCGGTGCCGGCGCATGTTCGCGCATTGCGTTCCAAGCAATTGCATCAGCTTTCAGAAAAAAAGAAGCGGGCATTTTACGAGTCACAAATAGGTGTGCCCGCAACGGTTTTGTGGGAAGCCGAACGAGATGGAGATTTTATGTATGGTTTTACTTCAAATTATATTAAAGTAAAAGCATTATTCAATCCTGACATGATTAATTGCATGCAGGAAATAATACCTGTTCAGGTAGATGCGGATGGAATTTGCACATGCCTATTGCCCGACCGGGAAACCAATAAAACAGTGATTTTCGATCATGTACCCAACCATTAGCTATTTCCTGAAGGAAACACTGGGAATTGATTTCCCTTTACCTGTTCAAACCTTTGGTTTTTTCGTGGCTATTGCCTTTTTAACTGCTGCCTGGATAATTGGACGAGAGCTTAAGCGAAAGCAAGATGAAGGGCTGATAAAAGAAAGCATTAAAGAAATTGAAACCGGCAAACCGGCTGCTGTTTCCGACTATATTTCCAATGGATTGATTGGTTTTATTGTCGGCTATAAAATCATTTACATGATTCTGAATTACAGCAGCTTTGTAGATGATCCGCAAAGCACCTTATTATCGCTACAGGGCAGTTTACCCGGTGGTTTGCTGCTTGCAGCAGGATTTATTTACATGCGTTATCGCGAAAGCGAGAAGCAAAAACAAGAGAAGCCGGGTGTAAAGAAAATTAAATTAAACGCCAATGACCATGTAGGCAACATCATTTTGTTGGGAGTTGTAGGCGGTTTGCTTGGTGCCAAGGTATTTCACAACCTGGAAAACCCCAATGAGTTTTTTGCTGATCCGGTGGGAGCGTTGCTTTCATTTTCAGGCCTGACCTATTACGGTGGTTTGATTACGGCTGCCTTTCTGATTATCAGATACGGTATAAAAAACGGACTCCCTCCTTGGCATTTGGTGGATGCTGCAGCGCCTGCCCTTATGCTGTCCTACGGAGTAGGCCGCATAGGATGTCAAATGTCGGGCGACGGTGATTGGGGAATTGTAAATAACAGCCCGAAGCCGGGCTGGATGAGTTTCTTACCTGACTGGATGTGGGCATTCGACTTTCCCAATAATGTAAATAACGAAGGTGTTCGCATAGAAGGCTGCATAGGTAAATGGTGCCATGTGTTGCCTGAGCCTGTTTATCCAACAGCATTTTACGAAACTATTATGGCTGTTATATTATTTGCTATCCTTTGGTCTATTAGAAAGAAAATAAAAATCCCTGGATTATTGTTCAGTATTTACCTGGTTATGAACGGATTTGAACGTTTTCTGATTGAATCCATTCGAGTGAATACGAAATATCATATTCTGGGAAATGAAATCACTCAGGCACAAATTATTTCAAGCTTACTCATGATAGCAGGCTTTGTTGGAATTTGGTACACACGAAAATTTAATCAAAAGCAGATAAATCATGCAAACTGAAGAATTAAACAGAATTTGTGATGAGCTTATCCGCATCAGCCGTGAGGTTGGAAAGTTTATTAAGCACGAGCAAAGCAGGCTGGGTTCCCAAAATATTGAAGAAAAAGGTAAAAATGATTTTGTTACTTACGTTGATAAGGCTTCAGAAACGCTGTTGGTGAGTGAATTAAGTGCCTTGCTGCCTGGATGTGGTTTTATAACCGAAGAAGAAACAATCGAACAGGAAGAAAAGGAATTTCGCTGGGTGATCGATCCCATTGACGGGACCACCAATTTCATTCATGGCTTACCCTTATACAGCATCAGCATTGCGCTGATGCATTTTGAAGAAATTGTCATGGGTTTGGTATTAGAGGTGAGCAACGATGAATGCTTTTACGCGGTAAAAGGTGGCCCTGCTTATTTAAATGGCAAAGAAATAAAAGTGAGCAACAGGTCGATGCTTTCCGACTCCTTAATTGTAACTGGCTTTCCATACCGCGATGAAGGCAGGCTGGAAGCCTGGATGAATTTATTTTTGTATTTAATCAGAAATTCGCACGGTGTGCGAAGACTTGGCTCAGCAGCCATTGATTTAGCTTACGTGGCCTGTGGTCGCTTTGAGGCTTTTTATGAATATGGCCTCAGTGCCTGGGATGTAGCAGCAGGTGGCTTTATTGTAAAACAGGCAGGTGGCACAGTGACAGATTTCTCAGGTGATAATGCATGGTTATTTGGTCGTGAATTAATTGCCGGAAATGGAAAAATGAATGAAGAGCTGAGACAGGTTTTATTAGAAAAATTTACAGAAATAAATCATTGATTGCACTTCAATGGATGAAAAATTCTTCATAGAAATTTATCAAGGTAAAAAGTGAGATTTTATCAATTTCTTTTTTGATATAGGCTGTTTAAATTCTGGTCGCTGCTGCATTGAAATACAATTAGGCTGAATTGGCCTTCCATTTTATTTAGATTTTGTGCTATGTTAAGTGCTCGCGATATAGAAATCTTTGAGACGCTGCAAGCTTCTGTATATCATTGACTTGCTTAACATCACTTCCTGATAATTGAATAATTCAAATTTCCGGTTTAAACGACGACGATAAACATGAAAATCCGTTCTGTCTGAAATTCAGAGATTTAAACAGGAAAGCAATTGAATAACCTTTATTTAACAATAATAGCGGCAACAGCATCGTTCGCCTCCTGCAAAACTATTTAGTTTTGCAGACAAGAGTTAATGGAATGAAATCAACGGAAAAGCGAAAAAAAATACTGGAGGCAGCCAAGTCGTGTTTTACCCAGTTTGGGTATGAAAAAACCACCCTCGACGATATTGGCAAAAAGTTAGGGTTAAACAAATCATCACTTTATTACTACTTCAAGAACAAAGAGGAGATTTTTACTGCTGTAGTCGTTAAGGAAGCAGAATCGATTGTTGATGATCTTCAAATGGAATTCAGTGAACGTGATGCGCCTGAGGAGAAAGTACAGATGTACATGAAAAAACGTCTTATTTATTACCGACAGGTTTTAGGTTTGCACAAACTTGATGCTGAAAGTCTTAGGCAAATTCAACCGGGTTTTCATGAACTGTATGCTACCTTAATGCAAAGGGAAATTTTATTTGTTGCACGGGAA